>JAEEGJ010028307.1_pt1 | contig 11163 bp, 7 predicted proteins | sample 8958761 | NCBI WGS metagenome assembly JAEEGJ01 (sample SAMN16246546, study PRJNA631951) | gut metagenome | biome: gut microbiome; feature: rumen; material: RS-attached | host: Bos | place: Iran: Karaj | collected 2018-10
AAAAGGCATAACCAGTTTGCCGTCTTCCACGGTGAACTTGAGAGCTTCCGAACGGTCCAGTGACGGCGGCAGGAACTCCAGTCCTCTGCAGTAGACCTCGTAGGCCACCTCCAGCACGGTGTAGTCGGAAAGTTCCTTGGCCGTAGCGTTCTTGCCCTTCATGTCGATAAGGTTGATCCGGTTCATGATGGCCTCTTTGCCCTTCATTATGGTCTGGTCGTCAAAGTCGCCGACCTTGGTGGAAAGATAAGCCGCATAGAATTCTGCCGGATAGTAAACCTTGTACCATGCAAGTCTGAAGCTCATCATGGTGTAAGCCACAGCGTGGGCTCTGGGGAACATGTATTTGATCTTGTTACAGGAGTCGATGTACCAGTCGGGGACTTTGTGCTCCTTCATGAGGGCGACCTGTTCAGGGGAAAGGTCTTTTTTGCCCTTTCTGACAAGCTCCATGATCTTGAAGGCATCCTTGTTGGGTACGCCCTTGAGGATCAGGTAGTTCATGATGTCGTCTCGGGTGGAGATGACGTCGCTCATGGTAGCCTGACCGTCCTTGATGTAGTCCCTGGCGTTGTTTAACCATACGTCTGTGCCGTGGGAGAATCCTGAGATCCTGACCAGGTCTGCGAAACGCTGGGGCTGGGTATCATCCAGCATCTGCATTACGAAATGAGTTCCGAATTCCGGTATAGCCAGTGTTCCGTGGGTGAACTTGTATTCGGGTTCATTTATCCCGAGAGCATCAATGGAGTTGAAGATGCTGAGAACCTTTCTGTCCGTCAGGTCCACGTTCAGAGGATCCACTCCAGTTGAATCCCAGAGCTGCCTCAGTTGGGTGGGAACATCGTGGCCCAGCATGTCCAGCTTGAGCAGGTTCTGGTCGATCTTATGATAATCGAAGTGTGTTGTTATCACGCCGGTGGATGCGTCATTTGCGGGATGCTGTATGGGGCAGAATTCGAAGATCTCCCTGTCTGCAGGGCAGATGACGATCCCGCCGGGGTGCTGGCCGGTGGTCCTCTTGACTCCCGTGATGTGTGAGGAAAGCCTGTCCACCTCGTACTTGTTGACCGGCACTCCCCTCTCCTCGTAGTACTTGAATACGAAGCCGGCTGCCGTCTTTTCTTTGACGGTGCCTACGGTACCTGCCTTGAAGACGTTCTCATCGCCAAAGATCTCGCCTACATACTTGTGGGCGGTGGACTGATATTCGCTGGCGAAGTTGAGGTCGATATCAGGCTCCTTGTCGCCGTCGAATCCCAGGAATGTGGCGAAGGGAATGGTGTATCCCTCTCTCCTCATGTCCTCTCCGCAGTCCGGGCATTTCATGGGAGGCATGTCGATGCCGCAGTCATAGAGGCTCTTGTCTCCCCAGATCACCTTGTGGCACTTGGGGCAGAGGTAATGCGGGTCCAGAGGATTTACCTCGGTGATGCCTGCCATGGTTGCGATAAATGACGATCCCACGGATCCTCGTGAGCCTACCAGGTAGCCGTCCTTCAGCGACCTCTGTACCAGCATCTGGGCGCTGACGTACATGACCGCGTATCCGTTGTCGATGATGGAGTTAAGTTCCTTGTTGAAGCGCTCCATGATGACCTCAGGGGGATTGGGGCCGTACATCTCGTGGAGCTTGTTCATGCAGGTCTCCCTGAGAGTGTCCTCGGCTCCGTCGATCTTGGGCGGACACTTTTCTTCAGGTACCGGACGGATGTCTCCGGATATCATGTCCGCGATGAGGTTGGTGTTGTCGATGACCACCTCTCTGGCCCTGTCGCCCAGGTAGGCGAATTCCTCCATCGTCTCATCGGTGGTCCTCATATAGAGTCCCTCTCCGGATTCAGCGTCCTCAAAACCCATGCCTGCCATCAGGATGTTCCTGTAGATGGCGGACTCCGGTCTGTCGTAGTGAGCGTCGCAGGTAGCCACTACGGGCTTGCCGAGACGGTCGCCTATCTCCAGTATCTTCTTGTTGATGGCTCTCAGGTCGTCTTCGTTCTCTACCCTTCTTCCCTCGAAATAGTATTCCTCTTCAGTCATAAAGCGGTTGTTTATTACCGGCTGGATCTCCAGATAATCATATTTCATGGCGATCCTGTCCTGCTCCTCGGAACGAAGAGCGTTGATCCTGCGCATCATGCCGGTACGCTTTTCCTGATAGGCGTGGGACACCAGAGACTGGAAAAGCTCTCCGTAGCAGCAGGCGGAACCTATGATCAGGCCCTCCCTGTATTTCTCTATGACGGACCAGGGCAGCCTGGGTTTTTTGTAGTAATAGTCCACGTGGGCCTTGGATACCAGTTTGTAAAGGTTCCTTAAGCCCTCCTGTGTGGCGGCCAGAAGAATGATGTGGTTCACAGGCTTCTTCTTGTAGTCGATCTCGCCGTCCTCTGTCAGGCAGTCGGAATCGTCGAAGCAGTATCCTTCGCAGCCGTAGATTATCTTGATGGGGCGCCCCGCCTTAGCCTGTTTTGCGGCTTCTGACGCCGCGTCCGGGAAGGCCTGTACCACGCCGTGGTCCGTTATGGCGATGGCCGGCTGTCCCCAGACAGCCGCCTGTCTCACTGCGGCAGCGGGGTCGTTCAGTCCGTCCATGGCGCTCATCTTAGTGTGGAGGTGGAGCTCTACGCGCTTACCGATCTCAGAGGTATCTACCCTGTCCGGCCTCTCCTCCAGCTTCTCCAGTTCCTCCAGGTTTATGACGTTCATGTTGTCATAGGTGTCGAAGGTCACCTCTCCCTTGACCTTCACCCTGTCCTCCGGGTGCAAAAAATCCTCGATCTCGGAGAACTTCTCCTTGGACATGAATTTTTTGCAGCAGACGGTGGTCTTCTCGTCAGTTATGAGGAAGCTGACCATCAGGTTTCCGGACCTTATGGGCTTTGATTCCAGCTTATAGAGGGTGCCCTCCACTATGACCCTGCCCATGGTGGGATCCAGTTCCTCCAGGTTGTGGTCGGGGTCTCCCGTGAAGCCTTCTCCCATCACGAAGTTGCCGCGTATCTTCTTCTCACGGTTCCTTCTGGTGAAACCCGCCCAGGGATTCTTCTCTTCCTTCTGGGCCTCCTCCGCCTTGGCGCGGCGGGGTGCGTTCTCCTGGGCCTGAGCTTTTTTCTCCTCTATGAATTCCTCCAGTTCGCCCCTGACCTCACGTCTCATGATGTCAGCGCTCTCCTGGAAGGCGTCTCTGTCGTTTTCGAATCTTACGGCCACTTTCATGCCGAAGTTCCTGGCCATGGCACGCTCGAACACGGGAGCGGCGTCGCGGTTCAGGCTCTTTTCGGAAGTCTTTCCTATGCAGGGTATGGTCAGAGTGAGCCTGCCGTTCTCATCCTTTGCGAAGGTATACTCGCTTCCTGCCACAGCCTCTGCGTATCCAGGGCTTGCGGCCTCCAGCATCTTCATGAGGTAGGGATAGAAGCCCTTCATGATCTCTTCCTCGGTGAGGATCACATTCTCATAGTTCAGCCTCAGGTTCACCTCGTTAACGAAGGGGAGCCTGCCCCTGATCTGCTCCTTGACTATGAGCAGGTCCTCGTAGGGGATGACAAAATTAAGGGTCACCGGTATCTCCAGGACCCCCGTATCTTTCCGGAACGTTCCCTGTCCCGGTTCATATCTGTATTCTTCTTTGCTGACACGGCCTTCTGTGATGCTTTCCCAGTCAACCATGCTGTCGATTATCTTTCTCATTTCGCACCGTTACATCCGGGTCAGAGACCCAGATCCTCTATTATGAGTTTCATGAGAGCGTCAACTATCTTATCTTCGGGGAGTTTTTCCAGAATGACTCCCTTCTTGAAGATGAGGCCTTCGCCTCTGCCTCCGGCAACACCGTAATCCGCCTCTCTGGCTTCCCCGGGGCCGTTGACTGCGCAGCCCATGACTGCCACCTTGATCCCCGGTCTTCCCTCAGCCTGAAGGCGTTTCTCGATGGGTTCAAGGCTCCTCTCCACCTCTTCGGCAAGGCCCTGAAGATCGATCTTGGTCCTTCCGCAGGTGGGGCATGATACCAGATCCACAGCGGAGCTCCTGAGCCCCAGAGCCTTGAGAAGTTCCAGCCCGTATCTGACTTCCTCCGTAGGATCAGCAGTAAGGGAAACTCTGATGGTATCGCCTATTCCGTTCAAAAGAAGTGCGCCGATGCCTGCAGCCGACTTGATCTGCCCTCTCCTTAAGGTGCCTGCCTCAGTTATTCCCACGTGCATGGGATGATCTGTCATCTTCGAGAGGATCATGTGAGCGTCGTAGGTCATCTTCACGTCTGAGGACTTGATGGATACCACCAGATCGTCATACCCCATGTCCTCGATGAGTCTCAGATTCCTGAGACCTGACTCCGCCAGGCCTTCTGCTGTGACTCCGCCGTACCTTGCGACTATGTCCTTCTCCAGAGATCCGGAGTTCACTCCCACTCTGATGGGCACATGCCTCTCGCGGGCGGCTTTGACCACCTCTCTCACCTTTTCAAGGCTTCCGATGTTGCCGGGGTTGATCCTGATCTTGTCCGCCCCCTGCTCGATGGCTTCCAGAGCCATTTTGTGGTCAAAATGGATATCTGCCACCAGAGGTATGTCCAGACCTTCCGAGAGAAGATCCTTCTTGACCTTCCCGAAGGTCACCGCCGCCTCGTGGTCGGGCACAGTGAGCCTGATTATGTCGCACCCAAGAAGGGCGTTCTCCCTGATCTGGGTGAGAAGCGCAGTCTCATCGTGAGGGTCCCTGTTGGTCATGGTCTGGAGCGCCACAGGGTTGCCTCCGCCTATCTTGACTTTTCCTATGTTAACAACTTTTGTCATCTTTTATCCTATGATCCTTCCGATGTCGCTCATGGTGACCACCGCGGCCAGCGCCAGAAGCAGTATGATGCCTATGGTGTGGACTATGCCCTCCACCTTGGCTGATACCGGTCTTCCGGTGATCCAGCCGTAGAGGACGAATATGATCCTGCCTCCGTCAAGGGCAGGAAGAGGCAGCATGTTTATCATGGCCAGATTCACGCAGATCAAAGCCAACAGGAACATGTAGTACCACCAGCCGATGCTTGATGTCTCCCCTACCATCTGGACTATGCCCACCGGTCCCGAGAGATCCCTGATGCCTGCCTCTCCCGAGAAAAGCATCCTGAAGGAATCTATCATGATCCCGAACATTTTGCCGGTCTGTACGAATCCCTGGCCTACGCCCCGGATTACGTTGTGGCTTCCCTTGTAGGTTATGCCTATTATGTATCTGTTTTCCTGCTCCACGAACTGGGGGGATACGGAGAACTCCTTCTGGGCTCCGTCTCTCTCCACTCCGAATGTGACGGCTCCGCCCTCCGCCTCCTGGATGTACTTGCCCACGTCGGACCACTCTTTAACCGCCTTGTCGTCGATGGAGACTATCTTGTCCCCTGTCTCAAGGCCGGCCAGGTCCGCCGGAGAGCCTGCTGTCACAGATCCTATGGTGGTGGTGGCAAATCCCAGCACCGTGGTCATGATGGTCAGCACTATGAACGCAGTGAACACGTTCATGAGAGACCCTGCAGCCAGGATTATTATCTTCTGCCAGGGCTTCTTGTTGTTGAAAGACCTGGGGTCATCCGGATCCTTTTTCTCGGTCTCAGCGCCCGGCAGAGCCTCTTCATCTTCATCTTCGTCTTCGTTCTGTCCGTCCTCGCCCTCCATGGCGCAAAAACCGCCAATGGGGAAGAGCCTTATGGAATAAAGTGTCTCGCCCTTCTGTTTCTTCCAGATGGCGGGGCCCATGCCGAAGGCGAACTCATTTACTTTTACGCCGAATTTCTTGGCTGCGATGAAATGCCCCAGTTCATGAGGAAAGATCATCAGCAGGAACATCAAGATGGCGAGTATTGCTGTTTTCATCTACTGTAATGTCCTTTTCTTCAGACCCTTTGGCGGGTCTCCTTGTCTATCCTAAGTATATCATCCAGGCTGAGGTCTTTCACCGTCTCGTGGTTCATGACCGTATCCCAGAGTTTGTCCTGCATCTCAAGGAAGCCTACCCTGCCCTCAAGGAATCTCTGGACCAGCACCTCATTGGCAGCATTCATCACCACCGGTGACGAGCCGCCCTTTTCCGCCGCAAAAAACGCAAGCCTCAGGCACTTGAAGGTCTCCAGATCCGGCTTCTCAAAGGTCAGGTGGGAACCCTCTCCGAAGAAATCCAGTTCCCTGTCGGGGTTGTCCAGCCTCTCCGGGTATCCCAGAGCCAGGCTGATTGGTATCCTCATGTCCGGCACTCCCAGCTGGCAGAGCACGGAATTGTCCATGAACTCCACTCCGGAATGCACGATGCTCTGAGGATGCACCAGGACCTGTATGTTCTCCGGTTCCACGTCGAAGAGCCACTTGGCCTCGATGACCTCCAGACCCTTGTTCATGAGAGTGGCCGAGTCTATGGTGATCTTGGCTCCCATGTCCCATCTGGGGTGCTTGAGAGCATCCTCTCTGGTCACATTCACAAGCTCGGATCTTTTGCGCCCTCTGAAGGGGCCGCCGGAACAGGTCAGGAGGATCTTTTTGACCTTGCGGTCACGGTTGCCCTCCAGACACTGGAAGATGGCAGAGTGCTCCGAATCTATGGGAAGGAGCTTAAGCCCGGTCTTCTTCACCAGGTCCATTATGACGCTTCCTCCCGCAACCAGAGTCTCCTTGTTGGCCAGGGCCACGTCCGTTCCGTTCATCAGCGCATGGTAGGTGGGCTCCAGTCCTCTCATTCCCATGAGGGCGTTGACCACCAGGTCGCAGGGAAGCGTTGCAGCCTCGATGAGCTTCCCGGCAGTCTCCTCAGGAGTGCCTGAAGTCACGAAGCAGTTCTTTTCGGGAACGCCGAACTCCCTGGCCTGGCTCATCATCAGGTCTGAATGAGATCTGCAGGTGAGCCCCACCACTCTGAATCTGTCTCTGTTATGTCTTACAACGTCCAGAGTCTGGGTACCTATGGAACCCGTTGACCCCAGAATCACTATGTCTTTCATAAGCTGCACCTATATGTAAAGCGGCAGTATCAATGCAATGTAAAAGTACAGATACGGCGCCACGAAAAGCACCGAATCGAATCTGTCCAGGATCCCGCCGTGGCCGGGTATCAGGTTGCCGTAATCCTTGATGCCCATTTTTCTCTTGAAGGCAGATGCCGTAAGGTCGCCCAGCTGGGCAACCACTGATCCAATACAGGCCATGATGATGAACCTTATGGAGAGCGCATGGCCCTGAGCCAGGAAAAACACTCCGAACAGCACGCTGAATACCATTGAACCTATGACGCCGCCTACAGCGCCTTCCACTGTCTTCTTGGGGCTCAGATTGGGGCAGAGTTTGTGCTTGCCCAGGAGCATCCCCGAGAAATATGCAAAAATATCTGTTCCGAAGGCGATTATGAATATGAGCCAAATGTAGTTGTGGGCATATTCTGACTCATCTATAAGTACCACGAAATACACAAAGAAAACAACGTAGAATATACCTGTAAGAGTGCTTACCACGTCCAGGTTTTTTCTCTTTTCTACGTCCATGCCGTAGATCAGGGATGCTGCAACGGACACGAATGCCCAGAGCAACACCAGGGTCTCCCGTCCCGGAGCATACTGACCTGCCCCACCATTAAAATACTCCAGACTCATGCCCGCAAAATGGAGCACGTAAAGAAGTATAATGGAGCAATACCCTATTATATAGCAGGGCTGGGCTCCCTCGTTTCTGAACCCGTCATAGAATTCCTTGAGTCCGATGAATGAAATTGCGATGCATGCTAATTTGAGCCAGATACCGCCGAAGTATACCAGAAGGAGGAGCGGCAGCATGATGATGGCGGATATGATCCTTGTCTTCATCTCTATCTCCCTCCGTATCTTCTTTCTCTGGTCCTGTACTCGTCTATGATCTCCTCGAACTCCTCAGGCCTGAAGTCAGGCCAGAGGGTGTCCGTGAAAGCGAACTCCGAGTATGCAGCCTGCCACAGCAGGAAGTTGGAGAGTCTCTCCTCCCCCGAAGTCCTTATGATAAGGTCGGGGTCGGGAACGTTTCCGTTCTCCTCCCCGGAATAAAGCGCACGAGAGATGTCCGCTTCCGTCACCTCTTCGCGTCCCTCTTTTAGAAGCTTGTTGAATGCTCTTAAGATCTCGTCTCTGGAACCGTAGTTCAGGCAGATGTTGAACACCAGTCCGGTATTGTTCCTCGTGGTCACCACTGCGTCCCTTACCGCCTCTATGGCGTCCTCGGGAAGGCGGTGCTGCCAGTCACCGAAGATGTTCACCTTCATGTTCTTCTCGTTCATTTCCTTTAGCTCGATGGCCATGTATTTCACCAGAAGATCGAAGATGCCTCCCACCTCTTCTCTGGATCTCTTCCAGTTCTCGGTGGAAAACGCGTAGACCGTAAGATATTTCACGCCCATGGCGTCTGCTTTTTTGATGATCTCCTTCATGGAGTCCATGCCTGCGTGATGTCCCTCAAGCTTGCTGAGACCCCTGAGTTCCGCCCATCTGCCGTTTCCGTCCATTATGACGGCTACGTGCACAGGAACAGGTTTCTTTTCACCCATGTCTAGTCCTTTCATAACTAATGGCCGCCTCAGGGCAGCCATTAAACGATCAAGCCGAAGCTTAAACTTCCATGATCTCCTTTTCCTTATGATCAATGGCTTCGTCGATGGCTTTCTCAGCCTTCTCAACGGCTTTCTGGACCTTCTCCAGAGCGTCCTTCAGGTCGTCCTCTGTGATCTCGTGATCCTTCTCCATCTTCTTGAGCTTTTCGTTGGAGTCACGTCTCACGTTTCTGACAGCCACCTTGGCCTCCTCACCCATCTTCTTGACGGTCTTGGTCAGTTCCTTACGTCTCTCCTCAGTGACCTGAGGGATGACCAGACGGATGACCTTGCCGTCGTTGGAAGGATTGATGCCGATGTTTGCCATGTTGATGGCGCGCTCGATCTCTGATACCGACTTGGGATCGAAGGGGCTGATCATCAGCGTCCTGGGATCGGGAACGGATACGTTGGCAATGTTCTTAAGGGGTGTGGGCATTCCGTAATAGTTGACCATCACCTTGTCCAGCAGTGCGGGATTGGCTCTGCCTGCTCTCACGGTATTAAGGTCCTCCTTGAGGACAGAAATGGTCTTCTCGCCTTTTTCTTCAAGATTTCTGATTATAGTTTCCATGGCAACCTCCTTATTCAATGATCGTTCCGATCTTCTCTCCCAGAACGGCCTTCTTGATGTTGCCGCCTTCGGCGAGAGCGAAAACGTGGATCTTTATGTGATTGTCGCTGCACAGAGTGGCGGCTGTAAGGTCCATGACCTTGAGATTCTTCTCAACCAGATCCATGTGCGACAGACGGTCGAATTTCTTGGCATCCGGATTCTCATCAGGATCCGAATCATATACTGCATCGACATTCTTCGCAAGAAGTATGACGTCGGCTCCTATCTCTGAGGCTCTGAGTGCGGCTGCGGTGTCTGTGGTGAAGAATGGTGAACCCGTTCCTCCTCCGAATACCACTATGTCTCCGTTCTCAAGGTGAGCCAGCGCTCTCAGTCTGGCGTAAGGCTCAGCCACCTCCCTGATCTCCAGGGCTGTCATTGCCCTGCAGGGAGCGCCTATGGACCTCATGGTATCCTGAAGCGCCATGGTGTTCATGACCGTGGCCAGCATCCCCATATAGTCTGCCGTTGCCCTGTCCATGTCTCCGGAGGATCTTCCTCTCCAGAAATTGCCTCCGCCTACCACGACTGCCACCTGGACTCCCATGTCGTGAACTTCCTTGATCTGTTCACAGACGTTTCTGGTCACGTCCGGGTCGATCCCGAATCCCTTCTCTCCTGCGAGGACTTCCCCGCTGATCTTAAGAAGGACCCTTCTATACTTAGGTACCATATGCTGTCTCCTTCCCGTATGATTCCAGAGCTTTTGGCTCGTCACACTTTCCGTTAGATTTTACCACAACGGCAGGCTGATTTCAACAATAACGAATGCTTAGGAGCAAAACCTTTCACCCGCAAATTATTCGCCCGTCATGGGCCCTGACTCAGGGCCGGCTTTATCCGAAAACAGGCCGCTGATGGCATTTTTGTCGCGGGAATTAATCGATTACTGTAGGATCTGCGTTTTTTGCGACCGTACAGTAATATATGGACCGGTTTACTGTACCATTTCGTTTTTTGAAAAATGTACAGTAAGACACGGATAGTCATTACTGTACAGATCTGTTTTTTTGAGATCATACAGTAAAACATGGAACAACCATACTGTACGATCTGCGTTTTTTGATATCATACAGAAAACTCCAGCCTCATAACGCAAAAAACCGACCAAAGCCGGTTTTGAACGTTACGCCGCCTGGGCGACGACTTTTTTGTAAGCTATCTTGTAGTACACGTACTGTGCCAGGCCCGTAATGGCCCAGGTCACCAGGTACGCGGCCCACACCCACTCTATTCCGGAGCACTGAGGAAGGGTGCACACGGTCTCCAGCCACAGTATCCTCAGAACGCAGGCGCCCACCATGGTGGCCACCGTGGGGAAGATGGAGTAACCCATTCCCCTGAGGGATCCGGGCACTATGTTCATGAAGGCGCACACCGCGTAGGGCACGCACATCCAGAACAGTCTTATCATGCCCTGCTCTATTACTGCAGGATCGGTGGAATAGATGCCGAGAAGAGGCTCACCGAAGAAATATGTGATAAGTCCGAAGGCCTCTCCTATGCCGCACCCCAGGAGCAACGACAGTCTGAAAATCTTTTTGATCCTGTCGTATCTGCCTGCGCCCATGTTCTGGGATGTGAATGACACGGAGGACTGGGCGAATGAATCGATCACTATGAAGGTGAATCCTTCAAGGCTCGATGCGGCAGAGGATGCTGCCATTACAGTCTTGCCGAAGGCGTTTATGAAGGACTGGACCACCAGATTGGACACCGAGAACATCATGCCCTGGATGCCTGCGGGTATGCCCATCCTAAGTATCGGGATAAGCTTGGACTTGTATAGCCTGAGTTTCCTGAGTTCCAGCCTGAAGGGTGCCTTTTCGCGGCTCAGGGTCACCAGGATAAGGGTGGTGCTCACCACCTGCGACAGCACCGTGGCCAGAGCCACGCCTACCACCGCCAGGTGGAACACTATGACGAACACCAGGGTCAGCCCAACGTTCAGCACGCCG
>JAEEGJ010028308.1_pt1 | contig 11161 bp, 10 predicted proteins | sample 8958761 | NCBI WGS metagenome assembly JAEEGJ01 (sample SAMN16246546, study PRJNA631951) | gut metagenome | biome: gut microbiome; feature: rumen; material: RS-attached | host: Bos | place: Iran: Karaj | collected 2018-10
GTTCCAAAGTGGTCATGTTGTCGCGAAGGTTTTCCTTGGTCAAGCCTTTATAGGTTTTGTACTGCCCTGTGGTCATGCCGCTCCAAGCCTTGGTGAGGATGTTGGTCAGCATGGCATAGTCTTTTTGTTCTGTCACGCCAGAGCGTTTCCATTCGTTGGTGAGTTCGTTGCGCGTGCGGATGGACTTCATGCGGTTTTCAATCCATTTGTCGGAATAACCTTGTCGGCGGTAGTCCTCAATGGCCATTTGGAAAGTCAACTCAGGATCAATCATCTGGTCGATGCGTTGCTTGCCTATCTCGGCAAGCCATTGTTTCAAAGGCTCAGCCTTTTTGGAAGGAATGGATTGTATGACACGGAAAACACCTTCCAATGTAGCGGCTTGAGTCAAGCGGTATTTCCCGTCGGGGGCCAACATTCGAACAGGGGGACAAATTGTCCCCCACTTGGATTTTAACTCCGGGTCGCGTTTAAGCATTTTCTTTATGTAATCTCGGGGATTGACGGTTTCCGTCAAAACTTGCACAATATCCGCTATCGAGAAATAGTATTCCTGTTCTTCCTCGTTCCAGACAATGCGGACATTGATGCCCTCAAATATTTGAATGATAGGCTCGTTGCTCATGGTATTCCTCCTGTTGGCATTAACGATGCAAATCTACAAAAATTTCTGGCAAATTCAAACTATTTTGCCGATAATAAAACGCTTTAATCCCATCATCCTCCCAATTAACCGCACAAACCCTTCAAAACATCCCATCCATTAGTTTTTGCCGTTGCAAGAATACGCAAGCGTTGATTACTTCACAACAAATTTCACCGTCTCACAGATGCCTTCTCCCTTAACCTGCAAGAAATAAATCCCCTTTTCCAATCCAGCCACGGAAATGGATCCAGTTGAGTAACCTGTAGTCACTTCCTGGCCTAACATATTGAAAATGGAAAACTCTACCTTTTTGCAAGGAAGGTTTTTGATAAAGAGGATATCGGAAACGGGGTTGGGATAAACTTCTAACGGCTGTTGGGCGGTGGACTCGTGAACGGACAACGGTCCATCTTTAGGAATAATGTTCAGAATAATGCCTTCCACCTTGGTCATGCCGTAATAGAAATTGGGGTCGGGGATGTCGTACCAGTTGTCCAAACTGCCACCATAGCCGAAATTTATATGGAACTTGCCGTCCGATTCGCGATAGCCATCGACCACAACGTTGTGCCCGACCGTTCCCGCAGGATTCTCAACGGCCAAGTGGGCAGGATAACCGGCTTGCAAATTGGAGATCAAGGCGGCATACATGGTTGAATCGGGCTCGCGGATCAGCACGCAGTCCCTAAAGCCAAAGCGTAGGTAGGCCTCGAAGGCTTGGTCCACATAGAAGGTGCCGGAACTCTCCGAAGTATAGACCTGCGTTAGAGCCGTGCCACAAGCAAAGACCAAGGCAGCGGCCAACTCGTCAGTCAGTTCCTCGCCGCGCTGAAAAGTGGCGTCGATGGAATCCAACATTTCGTTCAGCATCGGGAAGGACGGAAATTTCAAACTTGCCCAATCGTCGTCAATGACATAATTGCGCCCCGCGTAGTAATGGTTATAGTCGTCATCGTCGGTAAAGCGGGTGTCTTGGGTTGTTCGCAAATAGTTGATAATTTGTCCCATGGCAATAGCAGGACATCCGGCAACGCTGTAGGCATTGCCGTTCACTGGGTCTCTTGGACAAAAATAATTGTAGGGATAATCCTGTGTCCAATGCGAATGAAGCAATCCATCTGCGCGAAGCGTCGAAATGGAGGCATCTGGTTTTTCAACGGTTTTCAGGAGAGGAGCTTGCGCCCAGCTGTTCAAAGCGCAAAGAGCAATTACTAGGAAGGAAAGTACTTTTGACATATGATGTAGTTTTTTCGTTTTCTATTGGATCATTAGCTGTAAGCAATCAGCCGTCAGCTATCAGCTTGGTAGCATTGTAGCTGATTGCTGATTGCTGACAGCAAAACAGCTATTTTCTCGTATCTACAAACTCATTTCACTCATATTTGATTTACACCGCAAAACTACAACATTTTCATTATCAACGGTGATTTAATTTTATAATGTCCATGTAATTGTCCACATTTGGATTTCGCTTCGGAACGGATAATACCCTAATTTTGCGACCGAATTGATATGGACAAAATGGCACACCTACAATGAAACAAGAAATCAACCCACAGGAGACGAATCGGGCGCAAGCATTTGAGTTATGGATGAAATCGCCCATGCCAATGGTGACGCTCACCAAGACATTCGATGTGACACGGCTTTATAAGGTGAGCAGACGAAAAGGGTTGAAATTCAATGCGATTTTGTGTTGGTGCATCGGCAAGGCAGCAAGCCAGATGGATGAATTTTACTTGCTTCCCGAGCATGGGAGATTGTTCAAGTACGACCGTTTAGCCATCAATGTCATCGTAAACAACAAGATAGGTGGTATCAGTTCGTGCGACATTTCTTATACTGATGATTTTGAACAGTTTAGCACCGAATACTTGACTTTGACTCAATCGGTGAGTTCGTCTTGTAAAAGTTCTTTCGAAGCTGATACCATGGTCATTGGAACTTCGGCAATGACTGCTACCGAGTTGGATGACATCATCAATCAATACACAGACCAGTTTTGCAATCCTATGGTAATGTGGGGCAAATATCGCAAAGGTTGGTTCAAAGTCACCTTACCCATATCCTTCCAGTTTCATCATGTGCAGATGGATGGTGGACATGGAACAAGATTTTTGGATGAATTGCAAAAAACAATGAATGCTTTGAAACTGTAACAGGAGCAAAACAAGACAGAACGCAAGAAGCAGTCGAAGACAGAGCGAGAGGCAGAAAAGCAACGCCAGTTCGACCTTCGGCAGGTAAAGAAGAAAGAGATACATAAAGGACATTGAGTATGACAATAATATTGAATACAATTGAGGAAATATCTGTCTTAGAACAAATTAGCACTCTTATTAAAGACAATGACAGGGAGATTGTCAATACCTCGGACATGAAAATTGCCCACTGCATGGGCTGCAACCAGTGCTGGCTCAAAACACCTGGCATTTGTGCCATCAAGGATGATTACGAGAGTATTCTCAAGAAACTGATGATGGCCGACAACCTCTGGCTTGTCTCCGACACACGGTTCGGCTTTCTGGATTACAAAGGCAAACGAATGATGGACCGTATTTTGCCCATGCTGAACATGACCATAGGTTTCCGCGACGGCTGGATGCGCCATGAGTTGCGCTACCACGCGCTCAATATCGGGCTTTTGTATAAAGGTGCCGCTGACCAAGCGCTGTTGGAAGATTGGTGCAAACGTACCGCCGCCAACATCGGTGGATATTCGTTGGGTGCCGTTCCCTTGGATGTTACTTCCGACACGGTTCAAAACTCTAAACTCTCAACACTAAACTCTAAACTCTCTCATATCGTCATCATCAACGGTAGCCCAAGAGTGCAGAAATACAGCAACACCGACAAAATCATCCACACCTTTGCCAAAGGCTTGGAAGAGGCAGGTGTCACTTGGGAACTTCACAACCTCTCCAACCGCAAGGAATGGGACGCGGCACGCGAAGCCTTTCTCAACAACGAACGCATCCTCATCGCATTTCCGCTTTATGTGGAATGCGTGCCAGGCTTGATGCTGGAATTCTTAGAAACACTGCCTAAGGAACGCAAGCAACCTGCCGAAATATCCTTTATGCTTCACGGAGGAATGGATGAAGGAAATGAGTTCCGCCTGTGTGAACGCTTCCTGCAAGGACTACCGGAACAACTCGGTTGCAGTTACGGCGGCACACTCATCCATGGCGGCAGTTTCCGTATTCGTACCGCCCCAGCCGATCAAGTGGAAAAGATGGTGACTCCCTACGTTGAAATGGGTCGACTCTTTGCACAGAAAGGTAATTTTCTCTCACCCGAAGCCACCAAATTTACAGGTATGGAACAATATCCATGGCTGATTCGCAAAATGGTGTGCATACTATTTTTGAAGAAAGTCAACGGAGAATTTGAGCAGTTCGCCAAAGACTGGGGCTGCACTCGACCGTTAGGTGATAAGCCATATAGTGAATAAAAAGAAAAATGTATTGACATGGAAATATCAAATTGGTTTAAGGGGTTCGAGAAAGGCATAGCACGGCTTTCTCCTGAGCAGCGGTCAGTTTTCTTCGCGGAATGTGGAAAGAACTGTGTAAAAAGTGGTACACTGTCAGTTTACCAAAAACTATATGAGGACGCTAAAGGTGACATGGATGTTTTCTTTGAAATGGCTAATGGATTGCCTGGAGTAAAAGGTGAGGTCGTCGAGAAAGGTCGTGTCTATCGGCTTGTCTTTTTGGAATGCACTTGTGAATTGTGCAAAAAAGGGTATGTCACAACACCTTTGCTTTGTGAATGTTCACGCCAAAGCGTGATGTATTCGATGCAAAGTTTGTGGAAAGGCAAAAACTTCAACGTAACGCTTTGTCATTCCATCATGGGTGGTGGACCGGATTGCGAAATGAGAATAGAGGTTGGAAAATAAACTCAAAAAGATGAAAACGCTTGAAAAAATCCTGACCCTGTTCATCGGCATCGGAGCAATCGCTGGTGCGGTGATGATGTGGATTGACCCCACTGGCGCGACATGGGGCGGTGAGCCGCTGTTGGAAATGTTACGGGCAAAGATGCCTTGGCCGGATGTGTTTTTCAAGGACTTCATCCCCTCGGGCTTTGTGCTGTTGGGCTTGAATGGTATCACCCAGATTGTGGCGGCTTACCTGCTGTTCAAAAAGCACCATTTGGCACAAAAAGCCGTACTTGCCTGTGGCATCATCTTGATGCTTTGGATTGTCCTCGAATGGTGGGTGTGGGGCTTCAACGCCATAAGCAACATCTATTTCGTGCTCGGTTTGGTTGAAGTTGCAACGTCCATTAGAAACCTAAGAAATTGATATTTTTGCAAAATGAACAACAAATATTAGTTACAATGAAAATACTGAAATTCACTATTTTAACCACGATATTGCTGATAACGCTTTCTGCATTTGCTCAAAACCAAAACTTAGTCGGCCACATCACCGATGAAAACGGCGAACCTATGCCATTCGTGAACGTAATGTTGCTTTCATTGCCCGACTCGACCTTCGTGCAAGGAACGGTGACCGACGAGCAAGGTTCATTCCTCTTGCCAACCGACAAAAAAGACGATCTACTGAAAGTGTCGTGCGTGGGCTACCAAACCCAATACATGAAGCCTGCAAACGGCCTGACCATCCAGATGATGATGGATGCACAATTGCTTGGCGAGGTGGTTGTGAAGAGCCAGTTGCCACAAACGCGTCTGACTGGCAACTCGATGATTACGACTATCCAAGGCTCGGTGCTTGAAGATTCGGGGACGGCACAAGAAATGCTGACCAAAGTGCCTGGAATGACGGGCAGCGAGGATGGACTTGAAGTCTTGGGCAAAGGCTCACCTATCATTTATATCAATGGTCGGCTGATGCGCGACGACAGCGAATTGCGTCGCCTGCGTAGCGATGACATCCGCGATGTGGAAGTCATCAACAACCCGGGAGCGCAGTATGATGCTACGGTGAGGGCCGTGGTCCGCATTCGCACCAAGAAACAACAAGGCGATGGCCTTAGCCTCGACCTGAATCTCACCGATGACCAAGATTTGCAGTATGGTTTCAACGCGCCACGCGGAAAACTCGGCATGAACTACCGCAAAAACGGTTTCGATGTGTTTGGTTCGGTTTATTATAGACACATGGACTACCGCCAATACAGCAGCTTGGAGGAAATTGCCAACACCACCAAAGTGTTCCGCCAGGCAGGTCCCTACACCATGACTTGGAAAAACGACCAATTGGTCTATACCGCTGGCGCCAACTGGCAAGTCTCCGACAATCATTCCTTGGGCATCCGCGCCGACCTGACGCATTATCTCGGCGGCGAGAACAAGGTCATTTATGATGAGGATGTCTTCGAAAACGATGTCTTTCTTGACCATCTCTATAGTGTGCAGACCAGCAAGGAAACCAAGCCGCTCGGCATCCTCACCAATGCTTATTACAACGGCACAGCGGGCAAACTCGGCATCGACTTCAACTTCGACTTCCTGAACACGGCGACCAACACCGACCGCGAAAATGTGGAGCAAAGCCTGATAGAAGATGACTTTGTCAGAAGCAGGTCGGGAGCGGAGAGCAGGCTCTATGCCTCCAAGTTGGTGCTTTCCTATCCCGTTTGGAAAGGCAGCATCGAGGCAGGCACGGAGATGACCTTCGCCAAGCGTCACAACACCTATTGGATTGACAAACAAACCATTGCCAACACCGATGCCGACATCACGGAAAACAATATCGCTGCCTTTGCGCAATATGCCTGCGATTTCGGGAAATGGGGTCAAACCAGTGTTGGAATGCGTTACGAACACACGCTTTTGGACTATAGGGATGTGACCAACAACGATTTCCTCTATCGTCCGCAGGACGAGTTCTTCCCGACGGCCTCCTATTCCGTTGCCTTGGGCAAGGTGGAGATGGGACTGTCGTATGGCATCAAGACCAACCGCCCGAGTTTCTTCGCGATGAACGATGCCGTCACCTACATCAGCCGCTATTCGATGCAGGCGGGCAACTCGCAACTGCTCAACGAGCGTATTCAAGACCTCACGCTGAATGTGGGCTACAAGTGGCTCGCGTTCACGGCTTCCTACGGACATTGCAAGAACCCCATCACGCAGTGGGCTTACCTCACCGAAGGCGATGCCGCGCTCATAAAACACATCAACCTCGAGAAACCTGTCAACACCATCGGAGCCTATATTTCGGCAACACCAAGATCGGGCATTTGGTCGCTCAACGCCACCGCAGGCATGGAGAAGCAAGACCTTTGGCTCGACCTCGAAGACATCCATGTTCCAGAAGGTACACGCAGGGTTTATTTCGACAAACCAGTCTTTACCTTCAATGCCTTCAACACCTTCAGTTTCAAGCACGATTGGAAAGTTGACATCAATTTCATGTTCCGCTCGCACGGCCATCAGTTGAATTTCTACAACGATTACAACTACTTAAACCTTGGCGTTGTCGTGCAGAAGAGCTTCCTGAAGGACAAGTCGCTCACCATCCGTGCCGCCGTGCTCGACATCCTGCGACGCTGTGGCATGAACGAATACAGCGACATGGGTTACTACCAAATCCAGCAAAACAATGTTTTCTCTACACACAAGTTCCAAGTGTCGGTATATTATCGCTTGAACTCGACGCGCAGCAAATATAAAGGCACGGGCGCTGGTAAGGATGCGCAGGAAAGAATGAAATCATAGGCTGGAAGGTGGATCGTCACAATCCCAACTTGGCCTTAAGCCTTTGTCGTGCCTTGGTGACCGAGGCGGGCGAAATACCCAAAAGAATGGCTTGCTCGGTCACGGAAAACTGAAGTCGGGAAAGCAAGATCAGGCGGATGTCGCCACGGGTGAGGTTGGGATGCTTCTCCCGAAGTGATTCAGGCGTGAGGGAGAAGCCATTTCGGAACACGCGTTCCATTTCAACCCATTCATTGTCATGGATATAGCGGGGCGCGGCGTGAAGTTCTTGCAGCAGGTGGTTCTGGCCAGCAAGGGAATGAATCAAGAGATAGGATTCAACATCGCCCTCGGGTCCAGTGCCTTCTTGAGGCATAAATGATTCGCGCTCATCGTTACCTGCGCGAATGACCATTAGGAATGCCCTCACATTCTTGCCGAAGATTTCGGACACTTGGGGAATGCTGAGTGCAGCACCGCCCTCCACGCAGGTATGAGCCAGTCCAATGCCGACAAGCATCAGTTGATAATAAAGCATTTCCGCGTCTTTTCCCTGCAAACCGAAAGACTGGCTGATGGCGGCAATCGATTCCTGTTTGAAACCAACTTGGGTGTCGATGTAATCCTCGAAAGAGGTTGCCGAAGCCTTGTCATCCATCACCAGTTTGAAGAGTTGAGGCTCATCTATCGCAAACCAAAGGAAGGCCAACCCCATGCCTTTGAAAGGAGGATTTAAGGAAAAGCCTGCGCCTACACGCTCCTTGAACAAACGACGGGCTTCGGTGTGGACGGCCTCCAAAACACCCTCCATGGAGCCAAATTTCGAGAAAATGGCATTGATGCCGCAACCCAATGCCGAAGAAAGATTTCTGGCTGTTAGTGCGGAAGTGCCGTCTTTTCTCACTATGTCAATAGCACCAGCGAGTATTTTTTCTTTCGTTATGCTTGTTGGTCGTGCCATAATAAAACAACCGTTCCGTTATTATCCGCTGCAAAAGTAGGGAAATCCCATGCAAATTCAATGCGTTTTGAGAACAAAATGTCGCAAAGTCCATAAAATTGTCCATATATGGTTTTAATTTCGAAACGGATAATAAAGTATTTTTGCAACCGTTTAGATATGAACAAGTAGAATCGTATTAAAACCGATGTCCCGATGGTATATAACAGCGGCCATATTAAAATGAAAAAGTATTTGGCAATTCTGTCAGTCGTCGTTTTGTTTGCATTTTGCAGTTGTTCCAAATTTGCTGGTGAGCCTATCTCCAAGGATTTCAACATTTCGGGCACCTACACCGAGCTTGAAGTGGAGGATGCGTTTGAGGTCACCGTTAGCGATGTGGCAACCCAAGTCACAGTTACGGTAGGAGAGAAAATCATGCCGAATGTGGTGGTGGAAACCGTTGAGAACACTTTGAAAATCTATCTTAAAGGTTGGCATTCCAACCGTGGAACGGATATGACGGTAATCTTGCCTTATAACTCTAACTTGACGAGTGTTGACCTGTCGGGTGCCTCGGAGTTCCATTCGGAATATGGCCTTGAAGGCAATAAGGTTGAGGTTGAGTTGTCGGGTGCATCTGATTTTTATTGTGACATCGATGCCGACGAAGTTGACATTGACTTGTCGGGTGCCTCCGATTTCTTTGGCGACATTCTGGCCGACGAAATCGAGATGGACTTGACGGGCAGTTCCAAAATCAAGGGTTATGTGGAGGCTCTTGACCTCGACCTTGAGATGAGCGGTGCCTCGGAGGCTACCTTTGAGGGACAAGTCGATATGCTCAAGATTAATTTGTCAGGTGCCAGCGACATCAAGAAAACCATCAACGAGAACAGATACGGCTTTGCCTGCGACCAATGCGAAGGCACAATGTCAGGCGCCAGCAATGTCTACATCCACTGCGACGGCACCATCAAAGTGAACCTTTCGGGCGCCAGCGACCTGTATTTCACGGGTAATGCCTTCACTGGCGACAGCACCACCTCTGGCGGTTCTAACATCTATCATGATACGCTGTAAAAACAGTTTAGCCATGGAACAAAAGTTTTGTCAGAGTTGCGGAATGCCGCTCACCAATGAAATCCTCGGCACCAACGCCGATGGAAGCAAAAATGAGGATTATTGCATCTATTGCTACAAGGATGGCAAGTTCATCCAAGACTGCACGATGGATGAGATGATAGAGCATTGTGCCCAGTTTGTGGATGAGGTAAACAAAGGACTGCCGCAGCCCATCACGAAGGAAGAATACATCGGCCAGATGAAGATGTACTTCCCGCACCTGAAACGCTGGCGTAAGGAATTGTCGATAGATGATGACACTCCAGAAAATCCAGCCTTGATGGGCGTTAAAGAGCTTATCGCCAAGATGGCCGACACGCTGCCCATCACCATGATATCATCGGTCGATGAGGAGGGCTTCCCTTGCACCAAGGCCATGCTGTCGCCTCGGGTCCGCGAAGGCATAAAGGTGTTCTATTTTACCACCAATACCTTCTCGCTGCGCGTGGCTCACTATAAGGCCAACCCCAAAGCCAGCATCTATTTCTGCGATGCCGAAGGCTTCAAGGGCATGATGCTGCGCGGCACGATGGAGGTGCTGACCGACGCCAAAAGCAAAGAGATGATTTGGCGCGATGGCGACACGGAATATTACCCAGGTGGCGTCACCGACCCGAACTATTGCGTGCTGAAGTTCACTGCCACCGATGGCCGTTTCTACAGCGACTTCTATCCGAGGAGCTTTGTGCTTGAGTAAGGTTTGTTGATGAAATCCCTGCCAAATGCTATATCGGCACTTCGATTTTTAGGGGCCGTTTGTCTTCTGTTTTTCGGAGTCGAAAGTTGTGGATTCAGGACCATTTATTTTATCTGTGTCATAAGCGATATGGCAGATGGCTATCTCGCCCGAAAACTTGGATACACAAGCAAGATAGGATCCTTATTGGATAGTTTGGCAGACTTGGTTCTTGTGGCTTGTTGCTGCTATAAGTTGCTACCCGTATTGGCATTCCCAAAATGGCTGTGGATTTGGGGTGGAGTGATTGCCGCCATTAAGGTCATCAACCAAATATGTGCTTTGGTGATGTACAAAAAATGTGTTTTTCCTCACACTATTGCAAATAAAGTGACGGGGGTGTTGCTTTTTGTTGGAATTCCGTTGACTATGTTTTTGGAATCATTTGTTCCAATAATCATCATTACCGCTGTCGCAACTTTTGCTGCCATTCAGGAAGGGCATTTCATTAGAACAGGGTTGGAGAAACCATGAATTTGCCGTATTTTTGCGGCATAATTCAACCAAGTAAAAATGAAGATCCTTGTGTTGAGAAACAGATAATTAATACACCATGAATAAAACAACTCAAATCCTCAAGAAATACACCAACGTCAGTCTAATGTTGCGGATTTTCATTGGTTTAGTCATCGGTGCGGCATTGGGTTTGTTTGTACCTTCATGGACGGGCATTGGCATCCTTGGCAAGATGTTCGTCAGTGCCTTGAAGGGCATTGCTCCCGTGTTGGTCGCTGTGTTGGTGACTTCTTCCATTGCCAAGGCTGGCAAAGGACACGGACATCGTTTTGCCGCTCTGATTGCGGTCTATATGTTAAGTACATTCATTGCAGCCATCTGTGCGGTGGTAGGCAGTTTCTTGTTCCCCGTGACTTTACAACTGGTTGAGGTGCCCCAAATGGAAAGTGCCGTAGGTTCGTTGTCGGAAGTGTTCACCAATCTGCTGACGGGTATGCTCACCAACCCCATCATGGCCATCGCCAATGCCAACTACATCGCCATCTTGTTTTGGTCCATCATCATCGGCATTGCCCTCAAGAA
>JAEEGJ010028309.1_pt1 | contig 11161 bp, 6 predicted proteins | sample 8958761 | NCBI WGS metagenome assembly JAEEGJ01 (sample SAMN16246546, study PRJNA631951) | gut metagenome | biome: gut microbiome; feature: rumen; material: RS-attached | host: Bos | place: Iran: Karaj | collected 2018-10
CTTCGGTAGCGGCCATGGCTTCGTCTTCGGTCTTCTTCAGCTTGTTTTCGTCAATAACTTCCTTGGGGGCTGCAGCCTTCTTGCTGCTGCCGCCTTCGACTGCGGCGGCATCGTCACCATCATCGTAGCTGCTATCGTCGCTACCGCCGGAAGAACCGGCACAGGCGGTCAAGAGTGCAAAAGAAAGAGAGGCAAGGATAAGTTTCCATTTTTTTGTAAGAGACATTTGTTCAGGCTCCATTCTAGTCTGTGATGCCTAAAATGTATATAATTTATGGAGAAAAAAGTGTAAAAAAGGTAAATTTTATACATGCAAACGCTCAAAAACCTCAAAAAAACATATTCCCAGGTGTTTATTTCGTCGCCGGACTATGATTCCAGGGCCGTTTATGCCAGCAGGCGGCAGTTTATGCTCAAAAATCTCGATTCCTTCTGCATTTTTGCGGGTATGCCCCGCGATCCGGGGAGCGAGGAGGCTTTTACCGAGACATGGACCCGCTTTGTGCAGGAACCTTCGTTCCTCTATCTTACGGGTATAAACCAGGCGGGCTGTTACCTGGTGCTGGACCCGAAAAGCAAGTCGGAAACCCTGTTTGTACCGCGCAAGGACCCGTTCAAGGAATTCTGGGTGGGCAAGCGCCTCGGGTACCTGGAAAAGGACAGCGATGTCGCGAGACTGACGGGAATCAGGGACGTGCGGCCGGTCGAGGAATTCGATGCCGTACTCGAAAAACTGTGCAAGAAGTACGCGAAGACGGGCTTTGCCTACGCGCTCTATTTCGATACGCTCCAGGGCGACCATAATGACAGGTTCTACCGCAAGTACGGGCGTTTCATGTCGAGGTTTTCGATGAAGTTGCGGTCCGTTGCCGAACTGCACTGGAAAGACAGGCTCGTGCTCGGGCCGGAACGCATTGCGGATGCCCGCGTGGCGCAGGTGGCAACGGATGCTGCCTTCCGGGCGGTACTCCCGAAGGTAAAACGCATGCAGAACGAGCGGGAACTGTACCTGACGCTCAACTACGAGATGCAGATGCGCGGTGACGGTGACCTTGCCTTCCCGACGATATGTGCGGGTGGCGCGAACGCCTGTTGCCTGCATTACGTGAAGAACGACGAACAAATTAACAAGGGGGAGTTGATTCTCCTGGATTTCGGCGTGCGGTACGGAACGCTCCATAGCGATATATCCCGCACGATTCCTGCATCGGGCAGGTTCGACCCGCTACAGGCGATGCTCTACCAGATTGTGCTCGATTCCGCCCGCGAGTACCAGAAGGCGGTACGGCCCGGCGTAAGCCTGCGGGAAATCGGCGGAATCCCGTGGGAATACATTATGCGCGAACTTGATACCCGCCTGGTGAAGGGAGCCAGGGGCAAGTTCAAGCTGCTTTACGACAAGCGCCCGCATGGAGTGAGCCACTTTATTGGCGAGCAGATTCATGAGGGGGCTCCGGGGTCGCGTTCGCTGGATAGCGTCCTCGAGCCGGGCATGCTCATTTCGTGCGAGCCGGGGCTTTATGGCGAATTCGAGGCTACGATAGGCGGGAAGCGCTATCGCGAGAAGATTGGCATACGCATCGAGGACGACCTGCTCATCACGAAGAACGGCTTCGAGAACATCTCTACCGCGATTCCCAGGGAAATCAAGGAAATTGAGAAATTGATGAAAGGCTAGCCCAACAATTTCGTTTTTTCTCCAAAAATAAACATTCTAGATATTTGAACTGCATCGTTTAATTTCAGCAATAAACGATGCCGTTTAACGTATGGAAGGCGTCGGCCAAGGATGGGGAGGGTGCAGGGAGGGGCACGTGCGGCCTTCGCAACTCCGAGCTGGGGCCCCTCCCGCGTGTTTTTCTTACCTGACTTTTAGTGCCCTTTTTAGAAAGTGCAGGCTACTTTTCTAGATTTGGGGCAGTCTTAATTAATAAGGCTGACATACAGGGAATTAAAAATGTGGAAAGCTAAAGGCTCCGTCCGTTATTTTTTATCAATTCTAGCAACGGCATTTGTGCAGATGGGCGTGTTTATCTATGCCCAGAAAATCCTCTCGGGTTCATTTTCCAATGTGGAGAGCGGCCAGACCTGGCAGACGTTCATGCTCCAGATTTTCTTCGTTGCGCCCTTCGTGCTGATGATCTGGCCGGCGGGGTTCTTCACGAGCCGGTTCTCCAAGAACAAGGTGCTTGCGTGGTCCTCGCTCTTTATGACCCTGTTTGTGACGGCGCAGGCGGTGCTTGTGACCTGCGACTGCCCGCGTGTCGCCTTCTGGCTTGCCATTGGCCTGTCTTCGGGATTTGCCGTCCACAGTGCCGCTAAGTACGCCATTATCCGCGAGATGTTCGGCGTCCATAACCTGAGTTACGCGAACGCTTTCCTGCAGATTTTCTCCCTGATTGGCATAATCGCCTCGAGCTGGCTTGCCATCGTTGGCGTGAACCTTATCGACCTTCAGGCGCTCGTGCGCTACGAGGCTGTCGGGGTCATTATTTCGAAGTCTGTCGTGATTCCCTGGATTCTCGTTACGGTGAGCGTGCTCGGTACGGTCGCTAGTTTCCTTATCCCGAAGGTCAAGTACAACGACAAGAACATCAAGTTCTCCGTTGCCCGCCGCCGCCTGAGCTTTGGCTGGCGTCACCGCACGCTCCGTGCCTCCATTATCGCTCTCTCGATGTTCTGGGCTCTTGCCCAAGTGTTCCTGCTTGTGTTCCAGGATGTTTCGGGTTCGCAGACGGTCAACACCATGCAGAACTACCTCGCGTTTGCCGTCGTGGGCCTCGTGGTGGGGTCCATCATTGCGGCGCATAACTCGAAGGATTTTATCGAGACGGGCTTTGTGCCGCTCGGCATGATTGGCGCATCGCTCTGTATGTTCCTTATCCCGTTCTTCGTGCATCCGGTGGCGCTCTCTATCCTCTACACGGCAATCGGTATCTTCGGCGGCATGTTCCTTGTTCCGGTGAACGCGCTCTTGCAGTACAACACCCGCCCCAACAATTCGGGCTGGGTCATTGCGCTCGCGAACATGATACAGGCCCTTGTGCTCGTGGTGTTCCTGTTCATCTATTCCTCTCTGGTCCGCTACACGTCTCTTGAACCGCCGTATTACTTTATCGGCCTCGCGCTCATTTCGGTGGGCGTGTTCTACTGGTCCATTCTGAACCTTCCGCAGGCGCTTGTCCGCTCGCTGTTGCGTCTGGTGTTTAGCCGTTACAAGATTCGCGTGCTCAACGTGGGCAATATCCCGAACGACGGTCCGGTGCTCCTGGTCGGTAACCACCACAGCTTTATTGACTGGGCTATGGTGCAGATGGCCTGCCCGCGCCCGCTGTGCATCGCTAGCAACAAGGACCATTTCGAGAAGTGGTACCTGCGCTCCATGCTCAAGCGCTTGGGGAGCATCCGTATCGATAACCGCCACCCCGAAGACGCCATGAAGAAGATTCACGAGAAGCTCATGGCGGGCCACGCGGTGGTGATTTTCCCGACGGGCGAGGTGGCCCGTTCCCCGCACGTTGAACCGTTCAGCATCGACTACTCGAAGGCGGTAGAGGGCACCGACGCTCAGGTCGTGCCGTTCTACATCCAGGGCCTGTGGGGCTCCAACTACAGTTATAGCGGTTCCGACATGTACGGCGCTTCTGCGGAACGTACCGTGACCGTCGCATTTGGCGAGTCCATTCCCGCAACTACACCGGCAAACGAGGTCCGCACCATCATCCGCAACATTTCCATAAGCGCCTGGAACTATGCGGTCTCGTTCGTGAAGCCTATCGGCGACAGCTGGATTCGCACCTACAAGAAGTACGTGAAGCACGGCCCTGCCATATACAATCCCGATGGCGGGCACTTCTCCGGCTTCAAGCTGATGGGCGCGGTTATCGCGTTCAGCAGGCACCTGAAGAAGATTCTTGGCCCCGACGAGAAGAACGTGGGCATTATGTTGCCGCCTTCTCCGGCAGGCGTCATCGTGAACCTCGCTCTCTGGCTCCTGGGCAAGACGAACGTGAACCTGAACTACACCTCCTCTGTGGACAACGTAAAGTTCTGCGCCGCCCGCGCCGACGTGAAGACGGTGATTACGAGCAGGCAGTTCGTGGAAAAGCTCAAGATGCGCGGGAACGACTACTCGCAGATTGCAAGCGACAAACTCCGCATTTTCTATGCGGAAGACTTCATGAAGGTTATCCCGAAGGCAAAGATTGCGTTCTACCTGGTCTTCTGCATTATTGCACCGTGCTGGCTTATCAAGTTCTGCTTCCGCAAGCGCGTGAAGCTCGACGATATCGCGGCCATCATGTTCAGTTCGGGTTCTGAGGGAACCCCGAAGGGCGTGATGCTGAGCCACAGGAACCTCATGGGCAACATCCAGCAGCTCGCCTGTATTTTCAACGTGACACGCGCCGACGTGATGCTTTCGGAACTCCCGCTGTTCCATAGCTTTGGCCTTACGGTGACTACGCTGTTGAACCTCACGGAAGGCTGCCCGATTGTAACCGTGGCCGACCCGACCGACGTGAAGACGATGGCGCGAGTTTGTGCGGAATTCCGCGTTACGGCGTTCGTGGCGACCCCGACGTTCTTGCGTGCATTTACGATTAGCCGCTACGTGCACCCGATGGCACTCAAGTACGTGCGCCTGATTATCGCCGGTGCCGAAGCCTTGCGCCCCGAACTTGCTACTGCGTTCCGCCTCAAGTTCGGTAAGGAAATCTACGAGGGCTACGGCTGTACCGAGACCGCCCCGGTGGCAAGTATCAATACCGAGAACAATCTGCACAGTGACTACATGACCATGCAGGTGAACAACAAGCCCGGAACGGTGGGCATGGCGCTCCCGGGCTCGCAGTTCCTGATTGTGGACCCCGATACGAACGAGCCGCTGCCTACGGGCGAGGCGGGTATGATTCTTATCGGGGGCTGCCAGGTGATGGTGGGCTACCTCAAGGACGAGGAACGCACCAAGAGCGTGATTACGATGATTAACGGCAAGCGCTACTACCGTACGGGCGACAAGGGCTACCTCGACGAAGATGGTTTCCTCACGATTGTGGACCGCTACAGCCGATTTGCCAAGCTCGGTGGCGAGATGGTGAGCCTCGGTGCAGTGGAAAAGAAGATCCAGGATACGCCGGTGCTCGAGGGCTGCGACTACGTGGTGACCTCCATTCCCGATTCCGCGAAGGGCGAGAAGATTGTGCTCCTCTACCAGGGCGATAAGGACCCGAAGGACGTACTTTCGGAACTGCGCGCAAGCGGATTCCCCCCGATTATGCTGCCTGCGGTGGCGTATGCGGTGGAGAAGGTTCCGAAGCTCGGTACCGGAAAGGCTGACTTTACCACAGCTAAGAAACTCGCGAAAGAACTGGCGGGAGCAAAGTGACCAATGTGTAGTGTGTAATGAGGAATGACTAATTACTAATTACTAATTACACACCTCACACTCCACACTCCACACCGCACACAAGTAATAGCCTATGACTGAAGGACAGAAAAATACGGGTTTGACTCCGGTACGGACGGCGCGGCTTATTGCCTGCGTGATAGCGCTTGTGGGCATGGTGTTCCTGTTTATTGAACGCGCCCTCTCGGCAGTACTCGTGATGGCTACCGACGGTGTAAAGCTCGGGCTTGCCCGCTACAACAACTTCACCGGGCGTTTCGCCTCGCAGAACTTTGCCGAGGACAAACAGCTTCTTTCGCTCCTTAAGGAGGTTCAGGGCTTGCTTCCGTCTGCCGAAAGCGCCCTGGCCGTATTCATGGTGATAGCGATTGTCCTGCTCGTGATTGCGGCGCTGGGGCTTGCCCTGCCCAAGCAGTTCGTGCATGTCCTTGTGGCGCTCAGGCTGCTCAAGTGGGAAACGGGCGAGGCCGCCCCGGAAGAGTCGGGCGAATCCCTGCGCGAAATTCTCGCGAAGGTGGGGAATGTCCCGCTCAAGAAGATTGCCCTGCCGGTTGCTGTCGTGGTGGCGGTCGTGGTTGCCTTTTTTGCGGTGCGCAGCTGCCACGAGACGGTGAAGGCCGCGTCGGTTTCCGATTCCATCGCGGAGATGCAGCAGAAGGCCGTCGAGTACATGGAAGCCCAGAAGGCGTTTTACGCGAAGAGCAAGGCGGTTGGCAATGCGGCGGCCCTGCAGATTCCCGACTCGCTATCGACAAGCGCATTTGACTACAAGGTAACGGGCGGCCGCTTTACTGCGGTTTCGAAGGTCCTGCTGGAAAATTGCCCCGCGGGGAGCAAGTGGAGCGTGAGCGCCTCTACGAAGGGGTTCTTCGAGAAGGAACTCGTGCTGTACCGCAGCGCCCCGAAGGACAGTGCCTGCGCGAAGCTCACCCCCGACTTCAAGAAACTGGGGCGCAACCAGTAATTTCTGCACGGATTTTACACGCTTTTGGGCCCGGAATATTCCGGAACCCTTCTTTTTTTGCGCAAAAAAGGATAAATTCAGTATTAACCGGCGCGGGTGTGTCGGAATTTTTGTGCGGTATTAATTGGAGTACGCAATGAAATTGAACAGGATGTTGGTTGGGTTTGCCGTGGCAGGGTTGGTTTCGAACGCCGCGGCCATCGAGTGGGTAAACCAGTGCGCAAGCAACGGCTTTACACTGATTGCCGAATCGGAGCATTTCGAGGTCTGCAAGAAGCCCACGACCGACGACGGGCAGGCAAACAACGTTTCAATCCCCACGGCGGATGCGCAGGGCGTGCTGCAGTCGCTCGAGAAGGTGTTCTCGTTCTACATCGATTCGCTCGGCTGGATGCTTCCGTTCCCGAGTAGCCCCGATAGGAAACTCAAGAGCAACATCTACGTGTTCGACAACTCCGTGATGGCGGCGCTCTACGGCGGGCAGGACTACGTGAAGGGCCTGAACGGCGAATACGGGCCCGGCATGTGGATTGGTGTGGGCTCTTTGAAGGATTACTGGGGCACGTCGCACGAGTTTGCGCACGGCCTGCAAGGTGTTGCGGGCTGGATGGGCAACAACAGCCATTCGGGCTGGTTTGCGGAATGCCATGCGAACTGGATGGCGCACCAGTACAACCCGAACGACGCCCACTGCGCGGAATACCTCATCAACTACCCGTTCCTCTACTACGGCTCTACGCGAGACCGTTACTGCAACTGGCAGTTCTTCGAACACCTCAAGGAAGAATTCGGCGGCGGCAACAAGGGTGCTCACGAGGTGAACCGTATATGGATGGAATCTATCCGCGACGGGGAAGATGGCCGCATGGAACAGACTCCGTTTACGGCCATGATGAAGGTTTTCGGCTGGTCGCTCGATAGCCTGAACCAGCAGTTCGGCAAGTTCGCGATGAAGAACGCGACGCTTGAGTATGCGCCCGCGAAAAAGACTTTGTACAAGAAGTCCTGGGGCGATTACGAATTTGCGACGAGGCGCGAATCTTCGGGCTGGGGCGACAACTACCGCAGGCACCCACGCGTGACCATGCTGAACAAGATGGAATGTGCGGCAGGCGAGGAGTGCACGGACCGCTACATTTCGCCCTCTTACTGGGCTCCGCAGCGCTGGGGTTACAACCTGGTGCGCATTTACCCCGAAAAGGCGGGGAAGGTGACGGTCAAGTTCCGCGGAATCGTGCAGGACAAGCCGACGGTGAATGGCTACACCTGCTTTGGCGACAACACCGACTACTACAAGGGCAAGACTTACAAGTGGTGCAACTACGCGCCGGATAAACTGCCGGACCCGGCTTCGGGCTGGACGGTCGGCCTTGTGGCGGAAGGTTCGGACGGCACTCCGCGTTACAGCGAGATGAAGCACGGCACGGGTTTCAACCTGGAAATCGAGACGAAGGATAGCGACAAGGCATTGTGGCTGGCTGTTACCGCAACGCCGACCGAGATGCAGACGATTCTCTGGGACCAGTTCTACTACAGCATTTTCCGCTACCCGTACATGATCGAGGTGGAAAATGGCGCTCCCGAGGGCTACAACAAGGATTTCTGGAAGCCCGCAAGCACAAACGGTTACAGCAAGCATAGCAATGGCGGGGGCTGGGTAAGCAGCAAGGCGAAGGTGTCCGAGTCGGTCTACGTGGGCCCCGATGCGGTCGTGAACGGCGGAACGATTTCCGGAAACGCGCGAATCGAGGACTTCGCGGTCATTAACGGCGGGACCATCAGCGGGAACGCGATTGTCCGCGGGCGTGCGCTCGTAACCGCCGGCACTGTCGGCGACGATGCCGTCCTGGAAGAAGACGCCTGGCTCGTGAGTGGCACGATTAGCGGGCACGCGAAGGTGGGGGCGATTTCGATTATCGTGAACACCACCGTGACGGACTACGCACAGGTCTATGGCGTGATGTGGGCGGTAAACGGCAAGAAACTTTCCGGCACGGCCCAGCTTCGCGGCGACCTCGAGAACAACTTCACGAAGGAACTTACGAAGGGTGTGTTCTATGGCATGGTCGACGACGGCATGCTGAACAATGCGAACTATGGCGCGAACCTCACGACGCCCCCGACCGACGCGACCGCAAGTATTGAGAATGCGCAGTGGTACACCGTAGCCGACGATTCTACGTCGGTAGGCCCCGGGGACGATTCGACGACGGTTAACCCGGTTCTTACGGGCAAGCGTGCTGTGGATTCGCAGAAACCGCGACTCTACTTTGACTCGAAGGAACAGTCCCTGTTTGTCCGCGTCAAGAAAAACGGACGCGAGTACCGCTACCGCGTGAGTGGCAGCAAGCGGTAGGATTACAGGAAAAACTTCTGGTTGATTTCGATTTCGAGGCCTGCGTATTGCGGGCCGAATTTTTTGCGTAGGGTGGTGGTAAGCCCGTCGGAGGTGCCCTTGTACGGGTAGTTGAATCGCACCTTCATCTGCGGGTAAAGTCGCTTGATTTCGCCCTTGATGACCTGCGCAAGTGCGCATTCTGCGGGGCGGCTCGGGTCGTACAGGATTCCGATATCGGCATTGCGGGTCTTGCCGTTCAGTACGGGCGTAAAGCTGTGGATGCCGAGGTGAACGATGGCCGCTTCAGGTCGCTGAGCCTGTCGAAGCGACCCTATGTTTTTAGAGACAAACTTTTCGATGTTCTCGCGGTATTCCTTCCAGTAGGCGGAGGCTTGGGCCTTCATTTTTGCGGCGGTTGCCTTGTCGCGGGCTTCGAACTGTTTATAGTAATCGCTGAATGCGCTCTTGTTGGTGATGGTGCGGTTCAGGTCGACGAACAGGCGCGAAAATTTCCCTTCGCAGTGGAATTCGGGCTTCGCGAACTTCACCAGCTTGCTGAATACTGCGCACGCTCCGATGTCGTAGGCACGGTGCGTTTCCAGGACTTCGGCGGGAACAGCCTTCTTGAACGCTGCGGGCAACTTGTTGCTAGCGTGCTCGCAAGTGAGGATGAGTATTTCGCGCGCGTCTTGTTTCATCAATCAATTCCGTACAGTCTGTTCTCCGCAAGGCAGTGGGCGAGGCGGCCGTATTCGTACACGAAGTCGTCACGGTCGGGGTCTGCACCGACGTTCTTCACGAGGGCGCTTGCGAGCGTGCCGCGCTTGAATATGCTGGCGAGCAGTGCCTGCGAGTGGTCGGAAATCTTGCTGCGGACTTTCTCCGTGATGCGTTGTACGAGTTCGCCTGCGGTGATTTCGCTCGCGTCAATGTTCCAGACATTCAGGAAATCACGGTCGTTTATTACCGTCTTTTCGGCAAAACGCGTGGTGGCAAGCAGGATTTTTGCAAGGGCGTCCGTATCGAGGGTACGAATTTGTGACTCATTCGCAAATTTACCTTCCACAAGACCTTTCAATACGGCGACTTCCCATTCGGCAATCGCGATATCTGCGTCGGGGCATTCCTGGATATCGACCAGACGGATTTCAATAGCCCCACGGTCAAAACGGGCGATGGCCCCGCGGCTATTCAAGAAGAAGTGGTTCAGCAGGTGGTCGGGATCGTACGGCGCGATATCCGCCTTCACGCGGTTGAAAATCTGCTCCTCGTAATCCTTGTAGGTAAATACCGCTTCGGGAATCACCTTTCCGGTGATGCTCGGAATCTTCTCTTGATTATGACGATAAGTTTCGATTCTCCCGTCCAGGTAACCGCAGTATTTGCTGTCCAAAAACGGGCTGGAGGCTGCTACTGCGGGAATCAGCGGGAGCAATGCGCGGATGGCTGCGTGCAATTTGCCGAATTCCTCATCGCCGTGGAAAGAGAGATTTATGTGGGTGGATTGCAGGTTCGCCCAGCCGTGCCCCTTGCAGTTGAAAATGCGGTCGTATGCCTGGTAGATGTCGAGGCAGTCGTAGGGCCAGAGCTGCATTACGGCGGGGTCCATGAAGGGGTGTGCCGCCGTGGGCAAAAGCATCGCGTTGATGCTCTTGAGTGTTTCGTTCGCCTTCACGATTTCGTGGTGGAAGGTCTTGCCCAAATGCTTGAGGCTGTCGACAGGTTCTGCGCACTTGAATTCCAGCACGTGGCTCACGAGTTCGTTTGAAAGCCCGATGGGGCCGTGTTCCACGTCAGAGAGCTGCTCGCCGTTCTTGTCTTTTCCGAGGGCCACGTCGGCACGCGGGAGCACGTCGAGCGTGTTCCTGTCCACGATCATGTATTCCATCTCGATGCCGTAACGTTGCCAAAGTTTGTAATTAGTCATTAGTCATTAGTTGTTAGTTAAAGTTAGGCGGCGAAGCCGCGATTATAAAAAGCCAATGACCATTGACTAATGACTATTGACCTTTTATATGTTTTTTTTATCCGGAATTTTAGAACCATTCCTTCTCGTGCATTTGCAGTTTGTGTTGTGCGGCGTTCATGCGTTCCTCGATGCGGTGACGCAGCGACCTCATGACGGCAAGGTAAACTTTGCTCTTGCCTACGCCATCTTCGATGCCCGCGTCGATACTCGGGTTGTCGTTCACTTCAATCACAATCGGGTGACCGTGCCATTCCTTCAAATCCACACCATAGAGCCCGTTGCCAATCAGGCTGCAAATCTTGAGGGCGGTCTTCACGATTCCGTGCGGCACCATCTCTATAGGGATGCTTTCGCACTTGCCCGAGAAGGATTCGCTCTGCTTATCGTCGCTTTCCCAGTTGTAGATTTGCCAGTGGCCCTTCGCCATATGGTACTTGCAGGCGTAAAGCGGCTTGCTGTCGAGCACTCCCACGCGCCAGTCGA
>JAEEGJ010028313.1_pt1 | contig 11160 bp, 13 predicted proteins | sample 8958761 | NCBI WGS metagenome assembly JAEEGJ01 (sample SAMN16246546, study PRJNA631951) | gut metagenome | biome: gut microbiome; feature: rumen; material: RS-attached | host: Bos | place: Iran: Karaj | collected 2018-10
GTATTCTGTATTCTGTATCATAGTGCATCAGTTTACGAAAAGATGACTGCGAAAAAGTAGCAAAAGATTTGGAAGACTCAAATATATTGCCTATCTTTGCATCAAAATTGTAAGCAGGACATGAGGCTAGAACAGATATACGGAATTATCGCCAAGGAAGGCTTTACCGATATTGCGTTACAAAATATAAATGACTACATAAAAGATATACAAAATGGGACAGAAGATTTTCCTCGATTCAATCTATCAGAGCATGCAGGACTCTGCACAGCAGGTGCGCCTCTCATTGGGGCGTCCATCATCGCATGCTACGCGGCAGCAAGCCTTGCAGCAAGTTGCAATGCTGAAGGCCGCGAAGGAGGCCCAGCAAACTGGGAGATAGACGAGCGACAAGAGCAACTAATAGAACAATGGGCTAAGGCTTCTAATCTATGGGAAGATAACTCTGAGCAATTCCTCATAGAGGAGTTTGGCCCTATGATTGCTCAAGGAGCTGAGGCTAAGGTCTATTACAAAGAAGGTGACACATCTGTGATAAAAGAGCGCTGTTCTATCTATTCTACCACTCAGAAAGCTCTTGATGCCATCGTATTGCACAACAGCCTCTTTCCAGAAACAGCCATGAAGGTGATAGGATTTACACGCGACCATGATGGACTCATGCGCATAGTGCTGACTCAACCATACGTGAATTGTTTGAGATTAGCAACGAAGGAAGAGATAGACAATATGGTTACTGCGAAAGGATTCCGCGATAATTGGAATGGTCAAGGCGTAAACTACATTTCTGACCGCTTGGCACTTGAAGACATGCATCCTGCAAATGTATTTATTGATGTCGTAACAGAAAAACCTATTTGTATTGACTGTATAGTGAAATTTGTAAAATAGCCCACAAACTATAGAATTCGAAACCGTCTCTTAAGCTTGGCTGCAGACATTATGCAAATTTGATCTATTTTGATCTATTTCGTTAATTTTTGATCTAATTACTTTTATCTCACTATTTTTGTGTTATTTTGCATGATGTATGACGAAGTATAGAATTGAAATTGCAGAGACGCTTAGTCGCACGGTTGAGATGGAAGCTGATTGTGAAGCAGATGCCATTGACAAAGTGAGACAAATGTATCGGAATTGCGAAATTATTCTAAATGCTTCTGACTACGTAGAAACAGAAATCAGCGTGAAAAGGTGAAAAAGCAAGGCGGAACGCTTGTTTTGTCGAGAAAAATGCTTAACTTTGCAACCGCTAATTGCTCACTATGAGCGCTGGCTAACTTTGTGGAATTAGATAGCAGTATCTAAGTTCTAAGAGACTTTTAACGAAAACAGTCCACCAAACTAATAGTAGTTACAGAGAGTCTCTGGGGATGAGGATACGCCTATGCTGTATAGGCGTACCCCTTCCTTTCATCTCTCTGTATGGGCTTCTGTGGTGGACGGCCTTCGTTAAGGGATGACTGGATGAGGGTACGCTTTCTTTTGTCCGCAGCCAAACGACAAAAGAGCAATGAGCATAGAAGCAAAACCATTTTTGAAGTGGGCAGGAGGCAAAGGGCAATTATTAAGTCAGCTGTCTGAGCATCTGCCAGAGAGAATAAGCAAAGAACCATTTACGTACATCGAACCGTTTGTAGGTGGTGGGGCGATGCTATTTTATATGTTGCAGCATTTTAGCAACATCAGGAAGGCCGTCATCAACGATGTCAATGAGGATTTAATTCTTACGTATCGGATTATCAAGGATGATGTTGAAACGCTAATCGCGAATCTTGAAAGATTAGAAAAAGAATATTTGGCTATTACAGACCAAGATAAACGTATTCAGCTATTCTATGAAGTTCGTGAAAAATATAACCAACATATAGGCGATTGTATAGAACGTGCTTCTCAATTATTGTTCTTGAATAAGACATGTTTCAATGGCCTTTTCCGAGTAAACAAAAAGGGCTATTTCAATGTACCTTTTGGTAAATATGCCAATCCCACGATATGCAATGCCAAACAGTTGAGAGCCGACAGTCAACTGTTGCAATCCGCACAAGTAGAGATATGTTTGGGTGATTACGCTCAGACGTTGAAGCACATTGACGGCTTGACATTTGTATATCTTGATCCTCCATATCGTCCATTGGATGCCACATCAAGTTTTACAGCATACGCTAAAGGTGATTTCAATGATGACGACCAACGGGCACTTGCAGCCTTTTGTCATCAACTTTCTGAAAGAGAATGTTTATGGATGGAGAGTAACGCAGATTGCTCTGCTAAGAACCCTGAAGATACATTCTTTGAGGATCTATATAAAGAGTATCGGATAGAGCGAGTCTATGCATCGCGTTTTATCAATGCCAATCCTGAAAAGCGTGGGAAGTTAACGGAATTAGTAATTAGAAACTATGAATAAGAACTTTAATCTTTTTATGTCTCAACTGCAAGAGACGAACCAGACTTTGGATTTCTTTTGTGATTTCGACAAGATATCAGCTAATGTGGCTGAGGTGGAAATGAGTTTGAATACACTCAACTATCTGATTGGCAAAGAAAACTTGGCAAAGGGTGTATCAGAGATTTGGAAACGAGACCACAAAGTTTTTGAGGTCTTGGGTATTTTAATTGCCGTCAGAGAAGAAGGGAAGAAGCCTGTCGTAGATAAAGATGGCAATATTGTATTACTGAAAAGTTACTTTGAGTCAGAGAAAAAGGTTGTTGAATTCTTAGAGGGGACAGGTTTGGCAGACATTTTTGAATCGCGTCGCATCAAGAACCTTGTAGATTATGTCTTTGGAATTGAAACAGGCCTCGATACAAATGCTCGTAAGAATCGTAGCGGGCATATTATGGAGAATACCGTCGCTAAGATATTAAGAGATAGTGGCATCAAATTCCGTCAAGAAGTCTATTCGTCGGAATTCCCAGAGTTGTCAGTTCTAGGTACTGACGAAAAACGCTTTGACTTCTTCATCACGACCTCAAAGAAGAAATATCTTATAGAGGTGAACTTTTATAGTGGTGGAGGATCAAAACTCAACGAGGTGGCGCGTGCTTATACGGAATTAGCCCCAAAAGTGAATTCCGTAAAAGGCTTTGAGTTTGTGTGGATAACTGATGGTATTGGATGGAAATCCGCACGTAACAAACTTGAAGAAGCCTATAATAATATTCCAAGTGTGTATAATCTCACAAGTATTGATTCCTTTATAGAGATTTTGAGATAATGCTTAAAGCTTATTACAAATCCCCAGATCATGCTTTCAATCTGCTTCATGGCGATACGTTTGAGCTGCTTCCGCAGTTCAATTATAAGTTTGATATGATATTTTCAGACCCACCTTATTTTCTTTCCAGCGGTGGTATTAGTGTACAGAGCGGTAAGGTGGTATGCGTGGATAAAGGTGAATGGGATAAAAGTATGTCTCAGGATGAAATCAATGCATTCAATATAAAATGGCTCTCATTATGTAGGGAGAAACTAAAGGATAATGGCACGATCTGGATTTCTGGAACGTATCACAATATTTTCTCCGTTGCTACTTGTCTGACTCAGTTAGGATATAAGATCCTTAATGTCATCACTTGGGCAAAGACAAACCCACCGCCAAATATCTCATGTCGTTACTTTACCTATTCGACGGAGTTCATTATTTGGGCAAGAAAAAAGGAGAAAGTCGCACATTATTATAATTATGACCTGATGAAGCACATCAATGGAGGCACTCAAATGACTGATGTGTGGCGGCTACCCGCTATAGCTCCTTGGGAGAAGAAATGTACTAAACATCCGACACAAAAGCCATTGGGCTTACTCGCCCGTATTATCTTGGCATCTACTGAAGCTGGTGCCTGGATTCTCGATCCATTTGCAGGAAGCAGTACTACAGGTATTGCTGCTAATTTACTTGGCCGAAGGTTCCTTGGTATAGAACGTGAGGAAGAGTTTGCCGCCATCAGTAAGGCCAGACGCGAAGAGATAGAGGATGCAAAGACGTATGCTACATATCGCAAAAAGATTCCAGATATCATGAAGGCAGAGGATACACAGATAGAATGCTTTATGTGTCATGAAGAAATTGAGAAAAGATTACCATTCTTGGAGGATTAGAGCAAATTGGTATAAAAACATTACAATATCTGTCTATGCTTGCAGTATTTCTGCAAGCAATTTTTGTATAATAACTAATTGATCTTACATAACAAAATTCTTCTGCGATTTCTTTATAAACTTTAACAAATAAAAGGGCGATTCTCTTGCTATTATGTGTGGGCTTTTCTATATTTTTGCACCTCGTAAAATTTTCAGGTAAATTGCATAATAACAAGATAGCATGAAACAAGCATTAATTTTGAGGAACTGTCTCTGGTTGTACAATATCATTCGCAATTATGGTCCCTTGACACTCAGCCAGATTAACGAGATGTGGGTGGCGGATACGAGACTCAGTGAAGGTAAACCTATGATCAGACAGACGTTTTCCAGATATCGTAGCGACGTGGAGGATGTCTTCAGGGTGAGGATTGAATGTGACAAAGAACACCGATACTGTATCAATGATCGTCAACTCGTGCAAGCCGACAATAAGGCTTCGTTATTGAACTCTGCAGAGAAGAATGCTCTCGCGGAGATGATGCAGTTTTACCATAGGATTATATTGGAGCCCAACTTCTCGGTGAATATCTATTTTAGTATCATCGTAGAGAGTATGCGTAAAAACGTGATGTTGGAAATCGATTACTTGCAAGAGGATGACTCCATTGCATCCCATCAGAAGGTGGAGCCGTATTTCGTTAAACAAAAACAGACGCATTGGTTTTTGATGGGTAGAAAGTGTGACGGCTCATTCAGCTCATTTGATTTAGCAAAAATCAAAGAATTACGTATGACAGACCTCAAATTCCGATTGAAATACGATACTTTTGTTAAACTTTGTGAAGAAATTAAAGATTGTTTCTAAGTGCAACGACTTATGTTACACCCTCGGTTGTATCTTTGCGGGCAAAACCCAAATATATAAGTAATATGCATACCGAAACAATAACAGACGAACTGATCGGCAGTCAACCCAAGGTCGCAAAGAAGATTTGCGGCCTCAAGATCATTAAAAACCTTTTTTACTTCTACCACAAATTACTTGGTACAAGAAACCTTCGTGTTAACAATCTGAATGTGAACTTCTATTTGACGATTGAAGACAAGAAGATAGGGGAAGTGCGCATTGAGGATGTGTCTGAGGTAAGTATCAAAAGCCCAGGTAATCAGATTGTACAGGAACAGCATAATTATGGAGGGTTGAATTATGGAGAATGATAATTCTAACGGCTTTGTGGTTCATATCTATAGTCCTGGCAATCAGATTATCCAGACCCAAACCAATAACTATTATGGCACCGTGTATCAAGGGAAAAGCGAAAGTGGTCAGAATGGTTGCACCGACGAACAGGTAGCAAAGGCTCTGCTGGCTTGTGTGGGTGAGGGCAAGGTGATTAATTCTAAGCAGCGGTGGGCTGGTGCCTATTGGTGTCTCAGATGGAAATGCAATTATCCTGTTGATCCTCAGGAATTCTGTGATAAGATTGCAACGCTTCATCTGGAGTTGGCCGAAGAGTACGCATGTTCCTATCATAATATCAGGAGATTCTGCAAGTTGTCTTTCATGGATTGTGATCCGTTTGGCAAATCAGAAGTCAAGGTGAGTAATATGGATAGAGGGGCTTATTCCTGGTGTCGGGAAATAGCCTTTAAGGTGGCCGAAGAACTAGGGAAAACAAGCCTCTTACAGCGTTAGTTTTACCAAATCATTACCAAATCATTACCAAATCGCTCCAAGAAATTGGGGCGATTTATTTGTGCTTAATTTTGCACTCGGAAATCAGAAATGATACCCGACGAAACAAAAATTTAACGATAAAAATAAAAGCAAAATGAAGTACAAACAGATTGTTCAAGAATTAAGGGAGTCGCAGGATATGAACGTACAGCTTTTCCTGCTCGATGCAGAGAAGATTATTAAACTGCCGAGAAAAGTGAAGAAGGGTATGCTCTCCCAGTTGCAGAATCCGGGTGTGATCGACACCCTCGTCAAGAACTATATTCCCACGATCATCAGGATCGCTTATGCGAACAGCTTGCTGATGAATTCGGTATCGTTTCTCGACCTGGTGGAAGAGGGTGTCTTGGGTGCCTATAAATGTCTGAATAAATATAAGAATGTGGGGACGGTTTCTGACAAGGTGGTGAGAGCAATGATCATCGGAACCATCAAGAGACTGGTTTGTAAGAAGGAATGTCCGTTCAGCGTATGTCAGTTTGATGAGAACGATCCTCGCCTATATCAGACGAACAAGATGTATGGCTCTTACAACACAAAGACCGCGATGCCAGAGATGAAAAAGGAAAACCCGCAAGTGGATCGTTTCGAATGGGCAAGGAATGAACAGGGCATCCGGGTGAAGAAGTGCTGTGCCAGTTGCGCCCATAAGGATCTGACGCGCGCCGTCACCAAGCGATATTGCTCCATCAGTGGCAATTGCGTGGATCCGCTCGATGTGTGTGAATCGTGGGAAATGAGTGAACAGATGAAAATTGCAGGTTTACTGCGGTAAATAATAATTCATTTATTAACTAATTTAATTTACAAACTTTATGGAAGCAAGAATTTTAAGAGTGTCGAAGTGCGGTGAGTGCTTCACGGTGAAGAGTGAGAAATCTGAGAACGGTGTGCTGAACAAGCGTACGCTGGTGCTGCAAGAATTGGGCGGCAAGTATGAACCGACTTATGTGGTGAATCTATTGGGCAATCTGGCGACATTGCAGTATAGCGAGGGTGACATTGTGATTGCCACGCTGAAGTTTCAGGCTCGTGAGTACAATGGGCAGATGTTTATGGATGTTGTGGCGATGGAAATCGTGAAAAGGTAAAAAGGTAAAAGGGTAAAAAGGTAAAAAGGTAAAAGGGTAAAAAGTAAAAGGTAAAAGGGTAAAAAGGTTAGAAGTAATTAACACAGAGTTGAAAGAACGGGCGGAGAAGTATCGATGAAATGAGCTCAACTACCTTCGCTTTTCCTAAGCTCGCAATTTCAACAAAACAATGAAAAAGAACAATAACAACATTAAGACAACAACGCTGAATGCCCAGGTGGCTGTCAGCAAGACTGAGAGTGGAATGGATTATGTGCAGGTGATGCCTGACGATCCGCGTGTGGGACTCATAACGCCGTTTAGCGGCTGGGGAAGAGGTCAGATGCTGAGCAACGGCTCGTTTGACTTCATCCACAAGAAGCGAGTCAGGAAGAAGCCCGAAATGACAGGGGATTACGTCAGCTTGTCGTTCTGTGACGATGGTCGTGATCGTGTGACGTTCGTGGTGCCTGCTGAGATGCGTGAAGACCTGCCGAAGATACTGCGAAAGGGTATGACACAGGTAATTAATTATCTTGAAGAGAAAGGACAGAGCCGATGATCTACAGAATCTACTATCAGGGAGTGGTGAAATACATCACTCCCGTCAAGAACCGCGAGGAGCTGATGGCACTGAGAAACTCAAAGGTGAATCTGGAGCATTTGGCAAAGGCTCGCGGGGGTGACCAGAAGGAGAAAGGAAAGCTGTTGCAGCTGGCTTACAACTTAGGACATGCTGACGGGCAGTTGGCTGGGTGCGAACGGATTGGCAGCTACTTCTTCCACGATGTGGATTGCTACGACCCGGAGCATACGGAGAAGACCAAGGAGCTGATTCTCGCCAAGAAGGAGGAGATAGGGCTGATGATGCTGGAACGCTCGGCCAACGGCGGATGGCACCTCGTGTGCCGTCGTGTGCCCGGCACCACCATACTGGAGAACCAGGTGCGTGTGGCCTTAGCTCTGCACATAGAGATGGACACCAACAACAAAGACCCGCAGAGAGTGGTGTTTTCGACCAGCGGCAGCGAAGAAGATCTTGTGTATTTGGACGACGAGCTGTTCGGCGAACCGATGTCGGAAGAGGAGTGCAAGGCCGAGTATGAGCGCCTCGAAGAACGATACCTGAGCGGTGAAGAGCAGCTGCCTGCTGGTGCGAGGAAGGCCAACAAGCACTATAGGCCGTGGGAAGAGGTAAGCGTGAGTGGGACAGTGGGACAATGGGACAGTTCGAAAGTCAATGAGACGACGAGACAACAAGACGACGAGACGACGAGACAAAAAGTCGAAGAGTCGAAAAGTCTAAAAGTCAACGAGACAATGAGCTATCCGCAGGAGTACAAGGGTATCGCGTACAAGGACATCATAAAGAAGTATTGGGAGATGTTCAATGACGGGAAGGAACCCTCGACGGGCGACAGGGACACGCTGACGTACCAGCTGGCATGCGACCTGAGACACATCTGCGGCAGGGATGCCGAATGGCTCGACCAGGTGATACCTTGCTATGACGGCTTTCCGCTGGAGGAGAAGCGTCAGAAGATACAAAACGCGCTGCAGGCGAAGAGTGAGGGTATGCCGTACAGGCTGAGGCAAGTATTGCAGACGCTGAAGTCGACAATCGCCATCAAGGCCAGTGGCGGAACAATGACAACACCACCTCCGATGCCTAAGCAATTGCCGCCGCTGGTGAAGCTGCTGACGAAGAATGTGCCCGAGACCTATAAGGCGGCTGTGGCTGCGGCGGTGTTTCCCTCGCTGGGGGTACATCTGCACGGGGTGAAGTTCCGCTATTGGAACAATGTCGAGCACGAGCCCACCTTTATGAATGTGCTGATAGGGCGTCAGTCGATAGGCAAGAGCTGCATCAAGAAGCCGGTAGAGTACATCATGGAGGACATACGCCAGCGCGACATCCCGAACCGTCAGCGCGAGGCAGAATGGAAGCAGCGAAATCCCAATGCTCGACAGAAGAAAGACCCGAGGCCGACGGACATCTGCATCCAGATGCTCATCGACAACCTGACGGACGCAGTCTTCAACCAGAGGGTGGTGGATGCACACAACAACGGACAGCGCTTCCTCTACACCATCGTCGACGAGATCGACGCCTTGAAGAAGGTGACCTCGAAAGGGAGCACGGACGAGGTGGGGTTGCTGATAAGGAAAGCCTTTGACAACTCGATGGCGGGTCAGGAGCGAGTGGGTGCCGACTCGGTGAGTGGTATTGCGCCCTTGCGCTGGAATTTCAACGCAAGCACTACGCCGCCGAACGCGAGGAAGTTCCTGTGGAAGATGGTGAACGACGGTACGTTGAGCCGACTGGATGTGTCGACCATCATCATAGCTGAAGGAGAAGAGGATGAAGCTCCAGTCATGGGAATTTACGACGACAAGTTTGCCCAAGAGGTGAAGCCCTATATCGACAGGCTTAATGCAGCCAGTGGCTTGATTGAATGTCCGCAGGCGAAGAAACTGGCCTTGGAGATGAAGAAGGAGAACAGCGACACTGCACAGCTGTACGACTCGGAGGCCTACAGGGTGCTGAGCTATCGTGCCAATGTGATTGCGTGGCTGAAAGGGATGGTGCTATATGTGGCACACGGCTACAGGTGGACGAAAGATATTGCGGAGTTTGTGCGTTGGAGTGAGCAGTACAACCTGTGGTGCAAGATGCTCTATTTCGGTCAGCAGCTGGAACAGGAGCTGAGGGAGGAAGTGGAGATACAGCGGCAATCGGGGCCGAGGAACCTGTTGGAACTGTTGCCCGACGAGTTCACGCGTGAACAGTATCTCCGGATGCGGCAGAACCAAGGGAAGAAAGGCGACGGTGCTGAGACGTTGCGAAAATGGGGCACTCGCGGATACGTGGCCTACGATGATGCGACGGGGAGGTATTACAAGACGGTGGCTTACAAGAAAAGGGCTAAGGGTTATGATTGAGATTCGGAATGATTATGAATGCTTCGTGCAGCTCTGGCTACGGCTGGAGCGCACGAGGCAATTGTTCGGGATGCAATACAAGAGGTTCTGCATCAGGAGAGTGTTGCAGTCGTGGCTGGGGAGCGAGGCTACGGACGACTTCGTCTGGGAGGTGTGCTTCAACACTGTCGTCGACGAGCAGCAGGTGTATGGGTTGGACATGCTGCCGGCGCCGGCGCTGCATCCGCGTGCGAGCCGTGAGTTCCTGCGGGCTTTGGTGGCCGTGAAGCTCGGCATCGGGATGCGGAAGGTGGATTTGAAAGCTTTGGACAGAGCCTATTCGGCGGCCTTCCCACACAGTACACCGCTGAATGTCAACAAGAAGAAGCGGAAGCCGCCGTAGAGCGCTACAGCGCTACAGTTCGAAAATAGGCAATCACATTTGTACCACCACAAATATCGGTGCTCTGGTTGAGATGGGGAAAATTGGAAATTGAGAATTGACAATTGAAAAATGGCCTTCGGCGTTGGGGTGGGGATTCAAGGTTCAAAGTTCAAGGTTCAAAGATCAAAGTTCAAGGTGAGGGGTTCAAGGTTCCTTCTCCGTTTGAGGAGGGGAGGGCGGTGAGGACGGCGCGAGCGCTCATTGCTTACCTTCTGGCGGAAAATAAATTTTTGCCAGTCAAATAATTTTTCGTATCTTTGCATTCTTAAAAGTTTATGCCGATGAGCCACAAGACTGCCATAAAGGTTTATGAGATAGCGTCCTACGCACTGATACTGGGTGCGACGGTGATATTCTTCCTGATGAAGGAGAACCCCATGCGCCTGTCGCTGACGATGATACTCGTGGCGCTGGCCATAGCCATGCGCTGGCTCATGGAACGCCACCGCTTCAAGGCCGCCGACGAGGAGATAGACCAGCTGCACGACGACCTGAGACGCCTCACACAGCTGCTGGCAGAAGAGAAGAAGAAAAACAATAATAACAAATAAACAATCATCATTTTATGGCAACAACCACCGATATCAAGAACGGACTTTGCATCAATTTCAACAACGACATCTACACCATCGTAGAGTTCCTGCACGTGAAACCCGGCAAGGGCGCCGCCTTCGTGCGCACCAAGATGCGCAACGTGAAGACCGGCCGCATGCTGGAGAACACCTTCCCCAGCGGTGCCAAGATCGACATCGTGCGCGTGGAACGCCGTCCTTACACCTACCTGTACAAGGAGGGCGACATGCACGTGTTCATGCACACGGAGACCTACGAGCAGATATACATCCCCGAGCAGATCATCAACGCCCCGCAGTTCCTGCGCGACGGCCAGTATGTG
>JAEEGJ010028315.1_pt1 | contig 11159 bp, 7 predicted proteins | sample 8958761 | NCBI WGS metagenome assembly JAEEGJ01 (sample SAMN16246546, study PRJNA631951) | gut metagenome | biome: gut microbiome; feature: rumen; material: RS-attached | host: Bos | place: Iran: Karaj | collected 2018-10
AAGTACGTTCTCCTTGCTGTACTCGCCGTATGCCTTGTCTGACGGTATCTCAAATTCAAAAGAGTCACCTACGTTGAGAGAACCTACGTTGCTCTCAAAGAGATCCAGGGCGTAACCTATTCCGGTAATGAACTTGAAGGGTCTCTCACGGGTAGCGCTCTCGTACTTGTACAACTGACCGTCTGCGTCTTTCAGCATCAGATCATAGGTAAGGCTGATATATTTCTTATCCATTTCTTGAAAATTTGTGCAAAGGTAGTAAAATTACTTCAGATTCTTGAGGGGTACCGCAGAGCAGGCGTTGGGCGGGTCGTTGCGGGTTATCAGGGAGATAGTGGGCGCAAGGACGCTTACGGATATGGGTTCGTGGTTTACTTCGGCACGGATTCCGTTGCCGTACAGTATAAAGGGAACCGGTTTGGCTACGGGCTTGCGGTAAATTACCGTTCCGGCTTTCTCATCGGAAATACCCCAACCGGGTATGGCGTCGATGATTATGTCACCGGACCAGGATGCGTTCAGACCGTTACGCTTGCGGACCGCCTCCATGTCGGGAACGGTTGACATAAGGTCACGCATAAGCAGGACGCTGCGGATTCCGGTAACCTGTACCAGAAGGTCCACGCAACTCTCAAGCACCTCGTGCAGTGCCAGCCCTTTGTCTTCTATAAGGTCGTGGTTGAGATAAATATGGTTGCGGTAAAATGTCCTTACCCAGGTGCCGCTTCCGTATTTGGCCGACAGGTAGAGACTGAGCAGGGCTGTGGCGCGCTCCATGCTCACCTGTCCGGTGGGGATACGGGTACCTCCAAGTTCCGGAGCGGCATTCTCCACATATCCTGTTGATGTAAGGAAAAAGAGCACGTTATCCAGTCCTATCCTGGACGTGATGGTGCTGATGAGTTGCTCCAGCGTCTGGTCCAGCCGGACATAGATATCCTGCTGCTCGAGTGACCAGACGGTATTGGGGGTGTGACGGAAATTGCCTGCGTAATATGTAAGGGTAAGCAGGTCCGGGGTGTCATCGTCTCCCAACTCCATACCCTCAATACCTGCAAGTGCCATCTCTGTGACCTTGTCATTTGCATAAGGAGTGGTGAGATAGTCGCTTATCTCACCCTTGCGGAGCAGGTAAAAAAAAGGGCGGAAACGGTCGTGGTCCGAAATGGGTACGTATGAACTTGTGGCCAGAGCCGGCCTCCACTCCTTAAGGAACCAGGTGCTGTCGTTGATTGCATCGGCCCATTCGGGTAGTTTTCCGTAGTAGTCCGATGAACTCCATCGGCCGTCATCGGTATTCATCCACATGACCACGTCCGGATCATGGCCGCCCGCAAGGATGGCGGCGTCTCTGTCTATGGCGATGGAACAGACCTTGGAACGGCTGCCTGAACCCAGTTTCATCTCATCGGCCAGATTGGTTGCCAGGAGCTTGCGGGGCGATGATTTCTCTATCGTGTTGATACCTTTGCTGTCGCTGTCGTCGACCGGAGAAGCCGATACCAGAGTCTTGGGGTTCATCCATCGGCTGGCCACTATTCCATGCTGAAACGGAGACGCCCCGGTATGAATGGAGGCTACGGCCGATGCGCGGTCCATGTCGTCATAGTCAAAGGTGGCGTTGGTGCGGTTGTAACCGTCGGTCCACAAACGTTTAAGTCCGCCCGTACCCATTATGGGCATCAGTTTCTCCAGACACTCCTCGTCAAGTTGGTCAATAACTATACCCACTACCAGTCTGGGGCTTTTCTCGGGCTTGGCCTGGAGCGTGGCCGACAATGAGAGGGCTGCAATCAGCGCCACCGGAAACCTGCCATGAAAGGTCTTGCCGGATGTGTCATCGCGGAGTCTTGCCGACAACTGGAATATGGTTGTGCTCAATGCCCTGAGCGCAAAAGTTGCAATCAGAATCTTTACGGATGGCTCTATGACCTGCGGAATGGCAGGTGAGAAGAGCAGGAAGGCTATGCAGGTTACAGCCTCAATTATAATGAATACCGATACCTTGCCGCGACGGCTCTTGCGTATAAAGAAAGGTATGAAAACCAGCGGCAACGGGTTGAGGCAGATGACCAGCCAGTTGGTATCCAGGGTGGGGTGTTCCGAGAAGAAATACATCAGTGCTATGATTATTCCTCCCAATCCCTGTATTCCGAACAGTATGGTGTCTATCATCCAATATGGTTTGTTTCTGTACCATCCTATCAGGGAAAGGAACAGTACCAGCATGAAAACTATCCACATTACCTGTATCGGAGTAAGGACCGGTTTCCCGAAATCCACTCCATGGTCCGGGTTGACAAGTCCGATAGCAGGGAATACCAGAGGCCTTTTCACCCCGGCGGTATCGGTGATATCAGCCGTGGCGGCCATCTCTTTCATGTAAAGGGGTGCAAATGCCTCTCTCCTGTAACCTGTAGGTACGTCTCCTCCGGCTCCTATTATCAGGTCAACGGCAAACTCACTCCAGGGACGGACCCTGGTGTGTGCGGTAAGTATGTCGCGGAATGTCTGTGTGGTATCCGGGCTGTTATAGGTAACGGTGCCGTCAATGCTCTCCTCAATCTTGTCCAATGCCATTGTAGCGCAGTTGTTGAACAGAAAGTTGTAACGGTATACCCGGTTTTCTGCCCGGCTGTTAACCACGAGTGACTGATATAGCCTGCGGGACTCCTTAGGCGTCAGGTTGAGCCGTTGGGCAAAAACCTCCGATCCGCGCTCCCTGTATTCTCTCAGAAAAGAATTGAGTCGGGTATAGCCCAGAATGTAATCGGTTTTGCCAAGAGTGAAACGCCATACGAAATTGGGAGTGTTGAAATCAAAAAGACCGTAGTTGAATACAACGTCCGTACCGTTGCCTACATCCTCAATCCAAATGGCCGTGTGGCCGTACAACTCATATATGGCCTTGCCGGGCTCACAAGTCAGCAGGTATGCGTTTATGCTGTCATTCTGAGCCTTGGCTCCGGGAACAAGGAACAGCAAGGTGGCCAGAATGGATAAGAGTTTCTTGTGCATGTTTTCAATATTATGGCGCAAAGTTAGTATTTTTGCGGTCATTATGATACTGTTGGCCGATTTTGGTAATACAAGGGTAAAAGCCGCCGTTCTGGAAAACGGCCGTCTCCGTCATGTGGATGACATGATGAAGGTGGAAGTTGACGGAGGTATGTGGTGCTCGGTGCATCCGTTGGCTCCGGATGTTGAGGAGTGGATGACCGCGCATGGCATGAAAAGGCTGACTGCCGATACTCCCATACCGGTGACCAATGCATATTCATCACCCCGCTCGTTGGGGATGGACCGTCTAGCCGCCGCTGTCGGAGCCTGGTCCATGAAACCAGGACAAGACCTGCTTGTGGTGGATGCCGGTACCGCTGTCACGTTTGATTTCGTATCGGCCGACGGTATATATAAAGGAGGTAACATAGCTCCCGGAATAGAATTGAGGTTCAGGGCGCTTCATGAACATACAGGCGCTCTGCCACTGGTCCAGTCTCAAGGTGACGTGCCTATGTTCGGTTACGATACCCCGACCGCAATCCGGAGCGGAGTGATAAACGGAATCCGCAAGGAATTGGAGGGATATGTCAATGAATTGCGCTCCATATATCCTTCTCTTTTGGTTTTTTTAACCGGAGGCGATGCTGAATTCTTTGATATAAAAGCCAAAAGCACTACTTTTGCAGTTCCGGATCTGGTTCTTCGCGGACTGGCCCGGATTACAGAATTCAATGAGAAGGGTATTTGAAAACATAACTGCCGTTTTGGTTTTCTCTTTGTTATGCCTGCCGCTTGTAACGGCTAAGGCCCAAACCGGCGTCAATTCACCGTATTCGAGATATGGAATGGGTCTGCTGTCAGACCAGTCTACCGGTATCACCAAAGCCATGGGCGGAATCGGAGCAGGTTTCCGTTATCCCAATACCCTGAACATCAAGAACCCCGCCTCATACTCCACTGTAGATACCCTTACCTTCATCGCTGACCTGGGATTCGGTCTCCAGAACGGAAACTTCAACGAGAACGGAGTCAGGGTGAACGCCCGCAACGCTTACATAGACCATATGGCCATGCAGTTCAGGCTGTTCCCTAAAGTGGGAATGACCGTGGGTTTCATGCCTTTTGCCAATGTGGGTTATGACTACTCCAAGACAGAGCCGGTGCGCCGCGATGAGGACGGAGAGATAACCACCACCGTTTCCAATGACGGAACCGGAGGCGTACGCCAGTTCATGGCCGGCCTTGGATGGAGACCCGCCAAGTGGCTGTCGGTAGGTGCCAACTTCTCATATCTGAGCGGTGACATAAACCATTACATCAGCAACACCTATTCCTCATCGGCTGTTCAGGCCAGAGAGAAGAGATACAGCACTGAATTGTCAGCTTTCAGGTATGACCTGGGCGTTCAGGGAACCATACCCATGGGCAGCCGCAGCCTTGTGATAGGCGCCACATTCGCCCCTGCCCAGAAACTTAAAAGTGAAACATTCATGACCGATGCCCATTCAGTCTGCGACACCACAATAATAGCCGATGCATTCTCCATGCCGGATCTGATGTCTGCAGGTTTCACATACCAGTGGGAGAAGGGCATTATCGGTGCCGATGTCTCATACCAGACCTGGTCCAAGGCCACCTTCTTTGGCGAGAAGACAGGCAGCGACCGGATTTCGGCCTCTGTGGGATATATGCGTAAGCCGGACGAGTTGAACCGTAACCTGCTGAAACGCACATCGTACCAGTTGGGTGCGCACTTCTCACAGTCTTATATTAAAGTAGGTGACAAGAACGGACCTATGGAGTTTGGAGTCAGTGCAGGTTTCTCTCTGCCGTTCAACACTTCATACAACAGCATGTCATATTTTCATGTATCGGGAGAGTTCGTGAGGGTGCAGCCCATGACAAAGGGAATGATCACCGAGAACTACATCAGGATCAATCTGGGAGTCACTTTTATGGAACGCTGGTTTATGAAACTGATGGTTGACTGACAGTTGAGTATTTAACTTATATATAACTTTGCGTATCTTATTATTGAGAAAACTAAACTAAACGATATGAAAAAAATTGGATTGATTGCCTTGGCGCTTGTGACAGTATCAGGCGTTTACGCACAGAAAGGCGTTGAAGACGGTTCTCGCTATGGACATGGAGAGGATAGTATTAATACTCTTAAGAACATCAGTATCTACTCCGAGTTCATAAAGACCAACAACTACAAGGAAGCATATGAATCAGGTTGGAAGGAGGTGTTCCATGATGCACCCCTCGCTTCAGTAAATACCTATACTTATGGTATCAGAATCCTTCAGAATCTTTACAACGAAGCCAAGAAGGAGAAGAACACCGAGCTTATGACTCAGTATTCAAATGAGCTTTTCGAGGTATTCGAGCAGCGTCTCAAGTATCTGGATCAGTTGAACGCTATGGCCAAGAACAAGGTTACCGAGGCCGATATCTACGGTCAGTACGGTCATGCCTACAGATCATACAATCCCAAAGTTTCAGTAAGCAAGGCATATGAGCTTCTGCGTAAGGCTGTTGACCTGGGTAAGGGTGAGACACAGTACTACGTTCTGGATGACCTTATGGCTGTTTCTTCAACACGTTATCAGAACAAGAAGGACAATGAGGAGTACCGCGACGCCCTGATTCAGGATTATCTGGATTGCGCCGGTTATATCGATGAGTTCATAGCAAGTCATCAGGATGACGAGAAGATCCTTCAGAATGCAACCAAGGTTAAGGAGAATATCGACGGCTACTTTGTAAAGAGCGGTGCCGCTGACTGCGAATCCCTGCAGGCCATTTACGGTCCCAAGATCGAGGCCAACAAGGATAACCTGGAGTATCTGACCAAGGTCGTAAAGATCATGCAGATGTTTGAGTGCAACACAAGTGACGCTTACTTTGCTGCTTCAGAGTATGCTCACGCAATCACTCCTTCTGCAAGAACAGCAAAGGCCCTGGGTGCTCTTTACTACAAGCAGCGCGATGATACAGACAAGGCTATCGAGTATTACAACCAGGCAATTGAACTGGATGATGACAAGAGCAGCATAGCAGGTACATACTATCTCATGGCTTCTCTGTACTTTGCAAAGGACAACTACGACCGCAGCCGTTCTTGCCTGCAGAAGTGCCTGCAGAACAACCCCAACAGAGGTGATGCATACATCCTTATGGCTCAGCTCTATGCCGTTAAGCATGACTGGTCAAACGAGCCCGCTCTGAACCGTTGCGCATACTTTGCAGTAATCGACAAGTTGGAGCAGGCCAAGAAGGTTGACTCTTCAGTAGCATCAAAGGCCAACGAGCTTATCAGTTCTTATAAGAAGCAGTGCCCGCAGCCCGATGACCTGTTCATGTTCGGTTACAAGGTGGGTGATAAGGTTGAAATCAAGGGCTGGATCAACGAGACTACCACTATCAGATAAATGATACAAACCACCGGTCTTGAACCGATGATAAAGAGAACGTACCTGGCAACCGTCATACTGGCGGTTGTCTCGTCGTTTTTCTGCCTCTCCTGCTCAAACAAGGACAAGCAGTTGGGACCGGCGGTGACAAGCCGTGACTCTACATCGGTCATAACCACACGTGGAGTGGATATGCTGATCTCCGAGAACGGTGTTATACGTTATCATGTAGTTGCCGAGGAGTGGAAGATATTCGATAAGATGAAGCCCCCGTTCTACAGCATGGAGCAGGGTGTCATGCTTGAGATCCTGGATACTCTGATGCAGGTGGAGTCCAAACTCGTGGCCGATACCGCTTACTACATGATGGACGATGAGATATGGCATCTTATCAAAAACGTACATGCCGAGAATATCAGGAATGAGGAGTTCGATACCCCTGAACTGTTCGTGAACAACCAGACCAACAGGATGTACTCCGACAGCGTGATACATATCAAGCAGGAAAAGCAGATAATCGTAGGTCACGGTTTTGATTCAAACCAGAACCTGACTGAATATACCATACGCAAGACTGAAGGAATATTTCCGATTACTGAGACCAAATGACCCATACTCTCATCATAATGCTTGTGGCGCTGTTCTTTTCGGCGCTGTTCTCAGGTCTTGAGATTGCCTTTGTATCGGCCGACAGACTCAGGTTCGAGATGGATGTGGAGCGTCATACCTTCAGTTCACGTCTGCTTGAAAGGTTCTTCCGCAACCCCAACATCTATATCTCCACCATGCTGGTGGGCAACAACATCGCACTGGTACTCTACAGTACGATGATGGCTCATCTCATTGAACTGATAATCCCCGACGGAATCATTGCCAATGAGTTCCTGCTGATTGTGATTGAGACTCTGATATCGACCGCCATAGTCATTGTGGTGGGTGAATTCGTTCCCAAGACCATATTCCGTTTCAATCCCAACGGCAAACTCAATTTCCTGGCATTCCCCATCTATCTGATTTACATAATCCTCTATCCCATATCGCTCTTTACCACCTGGCTTTCAAGGATGCTGCTCAGACTGCTGGGCGTGCGCATTGACAAGGAAAACACGGCAAAGGCGTTCTCAAAGGTAGACCTGGACTATTTTGTCCAGTCGGCCCTGTCGGGTAAGGAGGAGGACAGTCAGCCTGACCAGGAGGTGCGCATTTTCCAGAACGTGCTTGATTTCTCAAATGTCAAGACGCGTGACTGCATGGTTCCCCGCAACGAGATATGCGCAGTCGAGAAGGGGGAGTCCTGGAATGCCCTGCGCGAGAGGTTCATAGAGACCGGCTATTCCAAGATACTGGTCTATGACGAGGATATGGACCATATCATAGGCTACATACACTCGTCGGAGCTTTTCAGACATAAGAATGATTGGCACGAGCACATTCAGATGGTGCCATTCGTACCCGAGACGCTTGCCGCGCAGAAACTCATGAAACAGCTTATGGCCCGCAAGAAGAGTCTTGCCGTTGTGGTCGATGAGTTCGGAGGCACATCGGGAATAGTTTCGCTTGAAGATATAATCGAGGAGATACTGGGTGAGATTGAGGATGAACACGATGTCCAGAATCTCATTGCCAAGAAGACCGATGACGGATACCTTCTGTCCGGCCGAATGGAGATAGACCGCGTGAACTCCATGTTCGGACTTGACATCCCCGAGTCCGATGAGTACATGACGGTGGGCGGTCTCATACTGACCAAGACAAAAGGGTTCCCCAAGGTCAATGAGAAGGTGAACGTGGGAGATTATTCATTCAGGATTCTCAAACGCGGTGAAACCAAGATTGAACTGGTGGAACTAACGTTAAATAAATAAGGGCGTATTGGATTTTTAGAACATTTTTTAGTAATTTTGTGCGCTTTTACCCGCGTTTGCGGCTTTTGACAGGCAAAAACGAATAAAAACAACAATAAAAATGGCAACATTACAGACAATCAGAAGCAAAGGACCACTGCTTCTTATCATTATCGGTCTTGCTATGCTGGCCTTCATTCTGGGCGATGCATGGAAGATCATCCGTCCCAACCAGGGAATCCAGTATGTAGGCACCATCGCAGGTGAGGACATTACCGCTATGGATTTCCAGGATGAGCTCCAGGTTTACACTGACGTAGTCAAGTTTGCAAACCAGATTCAGGATCTCACAGAAGAGGATCAGAACTCACTTAAGGATGAGGTTTGGGCTACCATGGTTCGCAACCGTATCCTTGAGAAGGAGGCTAATGCTATCGGCCTGACCGTTACCGATGCCGAGGTAAGGGACGTTATTGAGCGTGGTACAGATCCTATGCTTGCCAGAACTCCGTTCAACAACGCTGAAGGCGCTTTTGACGCTGACCTGCTTAAGGATTTCCTTGCTTTCTACAGTGAGATTGACGCTGAGACCGTTTCAGCTCAGGAGTACGAGTACTACAGAAGCATGTACAACTACTGGCTCTTCATTGAGAAGAACATCAAGAGTGACCTGCTTTACTCAAAGTATTCAGCTCTTGTCAACGGCGCTATCATCAGCAACCCCGTTGCCGCTCAGGATGCATTCAACAACCGCATCATGAGAGCCGATGTCCTGATGGCCATCCTGCCTTATTCTTCACTTGGTGATGATGAGGCCAAGGTTACTACATCAGACGTAAAGGCTGTTTACAATGAACTCAAGCCCGCTCTCTACAACTATGCAGAGAGTCGCGATATTGTTTACATCGACTATGAGATCCTTCCCACACAGTCAGACCGTGAGGCTCTGCTTACAGAGATGAACGAGATAGTTGACCAGTTGGAGGGTGAAGTTGATGATTACGCTTCATTCCTGCGCCGTTCAGGTTCAGTAGTATCATACAGCGAGGTTGCCCGTTCAGCCAAGAACCTGCCTGAGGATGTTGCAGAGAGAATTGATTCAGTCAAGGTAGGCGGTGTGTTCGGTCCTTACTACAATGAGGATGAGGATACATACAACGCATTCAAGTATATCGCAAAGGTTGCCGGTTATGATTCAATCCAGTATTCAATGATCCAGGTTGTAATGGATGATCAGGATGCCGCTGCAAAGCGCGCCGACAGTATCGTTACCGCCGCTTCAAAGAGAGGTGCTGATTTTGCCGCTATCGCACAGAACTACGGTCAGGCTGCTCCCGAGCAGTGGATCGCTGCTGACTCATATGAGCCCGCTGCTCTGAACGGTGACAATGCTCTCTTCATCAACACCCTGAACAACATGAAGAAGGGTGAGGTTACAAAGATTGACATTACAGGTGGTATCCTGGTAATCAAGGTTATTGACCAGAAGACTCCTCTCACCAAGTACGACCTTGCTATTGTAAAGCGTCCCGTTGAATTCAGCGAAGAGACCAGCAATGCAGCATACAACAAGTTCAACGCTTTCCTGGCTCAGAATACAACAGTTGAGGATCTGAGAAACAACGCTGAGGATTCAGACTTCCGTCTTCTCTACTATCCCAACTTTGAGAGCTTCAATCACACAGTAGGCGGTGTAGCCAAGTCACGTGAGGCACTCCGTTGGGCATTCGGTGCTCAGGAGGGTGAGGTTTCACGTCTCTATGAGGTTGGTAACGCCAACGATCATCTGCTTGCAGTAGGTGTTGAGAAGATTCATCCGCGTGGCACACGCAGCCTTGCCGATGCAACTGCTTCTCTGACACTCAGAGCCATCAACAACAAGAAGTTTGATATTCTTAAGGATAAGCTTGCCGGTAAGAGTCTTGATGAGATCAAGGCCATTGAGGACGTACATATTGATACCATAAAGTCTCAGAACTTCAATAACGACGCCTTCATCGCTTCTATCTATTCAAACGAGCCTACCGTAGGTCCCAGCGTATTCAACCTGCAGCAGAACGAACTGACTGTTCCCATGAAGGGTCAGAGCTGCGTATTCGTTGCAGCCAAGATCACTCCTGATTCATACTCAGCTGAGTTTGACAGCAAGTCTGAGCAGTTGCGTACACGCTCTATGGCTTCAAGCCGTATCATGGGTTCATTGCTTGAGGAGCTCTACTATCAGGCTAAGGTGGTTGACAACCGTTACAAGATCTTCTGATCTTAACAGACAATAAAAAAGAACCCCTCGGAACTTTCCGAGGGGTTCTTTTGTTTATGTCCTATCAATTGTTCTCGGGACGGAGCTTGCGTACTACAGCACCGGTCTGCCACATCTCGCTGTCGCGCAGGGCAGCCAGCTCTTTCTCAAGACCCTCGCGATAGCCGGGCTTTGAGTTGCTGTCAATAGAGATCTGAGCCTCATTACCGCACTTTACGCTTGCATAAAGTTTCTGAACAACGGGCTTGATTGCATCGTGGAACGGGCCCATCCAGTCAAGAGCACCGCGCTGTGCAGTTGTTGAGCAGTTGGCGTACATCCAGTCCATACCCTTCTGTGCAAAGAGAGGCATAAGTGACTGTGTGAGCTCCTCGACTGTCTCGTTGAAAGCCTCACTGGGAGTGTGACCGTTCTCGCGGAGAACCTCATACTGAGCCAGGAGCAGACCCTGGATGGCACCCATCAGTGAACCGCGCTCACCGGTAAGGTCAGAAGTGGCCTCACGTACGAATGTGGTCTCAAATAGGTAACCTGAACCGATACCGATACCGAAAGCCAGAACCTTGTCAAGTGCATGACCTGATGCATCCTGATAAACAGCGTATGAGCTGTTCAGACCGCGACCCTCAAGGA
>JAEEGJ010028322.1_pt1 | contig 11158 bp, 10 predicted proteins | sample 8958761 | NCBI WGS metagenome assembly JAEEGJ01 (sample SAMN16246546, study PRJNA631951) | gut metagenome | biome: gut microbiome; feature: rumen; material: RS-attached | host: Bos | place: Iran: Karaj | collected 2018-10
GCCACTAACGAGAAAACTTTGAGACTGTACATCATTCAGTGTTATAAGTGATCCTCCCGTTTTGTTACTCACAAAGTTCAGTCCCTTCAGGCAAAATTGTCTGTAAGAACACCTCTCCATGTATAACATACGTGCGGCACTGCATCTGCGAACCATATCTTTATCTAACAGTCTAAACCGAGGTATTTTTTGACTATATAAATAATCATAATTAACATTGAATCCACTACGCCCATTTATGCTTACCTTTTGTAGATCAGAAGCAAAAAAATAGATGCCCGTATCATCAATACTTTGCACCTCGTAGACAGGGGCACGAAACCATTCTGTAATTTGAACCTTATTGAGGTTTCTCTTTTCTTTTACATTTAAATGATTCTTATATGGTATTTTACATAATCTATCTTCAACATTTACAATTTCAATTGCCCCCTCTGAATAATCCATTTCAAGCCAAGGGCTTTTAATATTTGGCAAATCAATATTGCCTTTTTCATCGGATGTAATAAACGTCCGTTTTTTCCCCTCAATAATGATGCTCACTTTTGGATGAATATCATCACTACGAAAGATATGATCCTCTCTAAAATGGAATATGCCATTCCCTATTATTACCTTTATATTTGTTTTTCCAACAGCAATTGCCTCTGAAATAGTGGTGTTAATAACATCAAAATCCTTCTGAGTTTTTACCCTAATTGTATATACACAGCGTTTCGGTCTAACAGCTTTGTAAGAACCAGGAGCAATCTTGTTTAAAGAGTCTATCTTATCACTGATGCTAGCACTTGAATCCTGTCCTTTTGTGGCCAAATCACAACAGACCAACAAAATAAGACAAATCACACGGAGATAATTCCACCTCATTGAATTCTAATATCTAATCTTTGAAAGGATGCCATAAACCTGATAAAGCCGGCCTCCTATCAAGGTGGCTAATATTGCCATAATTCTATTATTTACACCAGAATGGGCAAGATACTTTAAAACACTAGTATTTTTGTTTACGAATTCTTTTAAATGATTCTTAGCTTCTCTATCTTCACAGTTTCGAGAACACAATAAAACACCATTTGTTATCTGGGCAATACAACGCCCCCATTTCCAACGGATTGTTTCTGGTAATGATTCCCCGTATGAAATAAGCTCTCTAATAACATAAATCATATCATAGATACGTTTAGGAGAAACGGAATGAGTAATTGACCCATCTCGTTGTAAATGATGATAAACGGGGGCATTATATCGAAGTACCCTGTTACAAAGAGTTATCATTATAGGAGTAAACAAAGAATCCTCATGAAGAATACCTTCAGTAAAACGCAGTTTATTATTATCCAACAGTTCCTTTCTAATCAGATAATAAGGGGCACAATGTGCGAAAGAGGAACAGGCTAATTCTACTCCTGTTTCTGCGTGATTATCAATGACGGCAAGAATGGTGTTGCCGGTAAATTCAGAATCGCTATAATAACTCCCAAAATATAAAGCGTCAATCGTTTTATCCAGCAAGGTTATCATTTTAGGAATCTCATTTGTTTCTACCCAGTCATCTGAATCAACGCACCAAATGAATTCGCCACGAGATTCAGCAATACCATGATTTCTGGCTGCCGACAATCCTCCATTAGGTTGCTCTAAATATCGAATGCGTGGGTCGCTAAAAAATTCTTTTATTACATCTATGCTCCGGTCTTTAGTACCATCATTAACAATGATTATCTCATAATCATCTTCTCCCTCAACCAACAAAGATGCAATACACTTACTAATATATTGCTCTACATTGTAAACAGGTACTATAATAGATAGTTTAACGTTGTCCATATAATAACAAATCGCATTTCTTTTGATATGATGACCATTGTCTTGTAGCCACACCTTTATCAACACATAGTATCATTGCAAGTAAAATCCACATCTTTGTATCATTAACCACCGTGAACGATGTTAAGTGATATAAATAGGTGTTTAGAAAAAGCATACAGAATAACGTCATGGGCGCATTGTTTTTCACTACATAATAACTCTTTTTCACACCTTGCCATATCAAGTACAATAGTGGCAATGTGAAGACCAAGCCAAAGGTCATCAGGTACTCAAAAATAAAATTGTGAGGATATCCACCAATATAACCACCCATTGTAAGACGGAAGTTAGAGCCAAATAGCGGACTGCCCATTATCTGACGTAATGCAGAACCATAAACTGAATCAGCATTTCCAAAACGTCCAGATCCTCCATCATCCCGTATACTCAAGAAGCGATCTATAAGTGTAATATCATGACTTGCTAACGAACCTATTATCTTATTACCAAAAATCGAAAATAAAAATACAAAAGCCAAGATTGAAATTGTTAATGATTTACCTAATTTCCCCTTAGCAAAGTAATAAAACAAAATAGTCACACCTAACCATAGTACGGGACCACGTTGACCACATATTAGTAGAATAGCCACACATAAAAATGATGACGTAACTAATACAAACTTATTCACCCACCCAATTTGTGACCAATCGGAACGGGCTATAAAATTTAAGATGAACGCCATCTGAACGAACTCAGTCAATGTTAGCGTATTGATAAGGCCATATTCACTTATATTAAATTTATCAAGTTCAGTTCTTGATAGTGTATGTTCCAATAAATATACCGACATATTGGATGTCAAAGTATAAATGAGAAGCAAAATTATCATAAACAATGCAGATATCTTTGTAAATAGTTTTACATTGAGGTATCGCTGATAATTCACCACAACCACGATTTCCAGAGATGTAGTAATTGCTGATTGAATAAAAGAGAAATCACTTGCAGGAGCCTGAGCCATTTCTTCTCGTGGCATAACAGGATTTAAAATAATATAATAGATAATATACAAGTTATATATCCAAAACAAAAGATGCATCAACTTATACTTTTTATCCTTCCTCGGTAAACCCTTGTCATTAAAATACTGAACAATAAGAAGTAACAAACTAATATACTCCACGAATACAACACTGGTAGCCACCATTGGATAGCCTAACAAGGGTAGCCAATGGATGAGCAAACGAGCAGGAAAAATACAGAAAAGAAGAACAAATAATATGCTTTGTATTTTCATCTCTATTTCAGAATTTAATTAAGAATTCTCTTTGCCTTTCTTTAGAAACTTTAGCATAAACGAAATTGCATACTGACGCTCGTATTTAGTCATGCCAAGATATAAAGAGGATAATGTTGTTATTAACATTATAGCAATGACATTAATTACCAATAACCACAATGAGTTTGGGGTAATAGGTAAAAAGATTGAAAGCAAAATACTCGCAGAAATAACCACGACGGAAGGTAGTATTACTTTTACATAATACTGTACACAGCTAATGTCAAGTATTTTACTCAATGCAATTATTCGATAATGCAATACAACAGCTGTAATAGCGGTAAGGATTATCATTGACGTAACTGAATCAAAACCTAATTTGAAGAAAAGATAGCAAATAGGAATAAACAATATCATCAAGAATCCCACCACTATCTGATAGTTTTTTATATCACCAGTCGCTCTTACCGTTTGAGTAATTGGGTATTCAAAAGATTGTATCATTGATAAGATTAGAGTCCATTGTGAGAAAATTACCATATAGTCTGATACTTGTTCATCTCCTAACCACAATTTGAGCAAGGATTCCATATTAAATAAAATGGGTAAACCAACGATGGCTATTAAAAAGAAACCAAACTTGGAACTGTATAACACAATGCGTAATGTATAATCTCTTTCATTATTTGCATACGTTTTTACAATCTGAGGCCCTACTGCCATATAAAAATTGGACAGGAACATATTGACTATGCGGTTAACACTATCTGCTATTGCCTTAGCGGCATTAATTAAAGGCCCGAAAAACATATTAAGCAATATTGCCTGACCCTGTACATTTAAAATGCCGGTTGTTGTACCAAATAAATTCCACCCCATAAAAGAAGACAAATTCCTTAGCAACTTCTTATCCCAGCATTTAATATAGTGACAACTCTCTATCTTATAATAACAATAAAGGACATAACACCCATTTGATACCATATGGGCTAATACAGTCAATAATACAACCGTAATCAGTTTATCAAAAGGAGTTATGTACAGAATGAAGACAACCAGCAGTTTTAAAATGGAATCGAATAAAGAGACGTATGCAAACACGTCCATCCTTTCGTATGCAATAACTACAGATGTAAATGGTATAACAATTGTGCTCGTGACAAAGCCAATTACAGTAAATTGAAATATCCAATGTGCTGCATATAAACGTTCGGGGGGTATCACTAAATAACGATTAATCATCCACGGCCCAACAAGTTCCATAATAATAATACCAGCTAAACTCACAATAAAAAATATATTGAGCAACATACTAAATGTTCGTTTAAACTGGGTCTTATCATTTTTTCCAAGATCAAACGCTAAAAAGCGCTGGGCAGCATTAACCATAGCATTAGTGATTATGGCCATAAAACCCACTATTCCACTTATAACATTGCTAATGCCATAATCTTCAGCCCCAAGGAGCTGCATAGTTATTCTAGTTGTATAAAAGGAAACAATTGTTATAACAATCGTCCTTATATACAACATCATAGAATTTTTAGCTATCCTATTATTGTTTTGACTAACACTCATTTTTATTGTAAATGAACATCGACCTAAACCTTCTTGCTAAATATCCTCTCACTTTATGGAATAAAGGGCTGATGAAGACAACTGGAGAATTAATAAAATATTTGAACGCAAGCGGCATAGCATGCAAAAACTGCCCTTCTATTATATACATCATAAAAACGATGCCGTAATGACGAGCATACAGTTTCTTTTTAAAGCCAGGCTCTGATAGTTCTATTAAATCAATGGCTGAGTTAAATTGTTTTAAGAAATTATTCTTGATTTCCAACATCTTTTCAGGTGTTGGGTAATTAAAGCCTCCACCAGTTCCTAATTCCGTAAGAATGACCTCTACACAACCGATTCGAAATCCTTTTTGAAAGAACCTCAATAGCATTTCATAATCTTGATGTCTACGATATGATTCATCGAACCCTTTTATTGCCAACAAAGACTGTTTTCGAAAAAATAACGTTGGAGTGAACATTCTAGATTTCATAAGAAGTAGCTCCTTAGAAACATTCCCTTGATAAGGTATAGTTTCTATCGGTTTTCCTTCGCGCTGTGCTAAACAATAGCAAGCCTCATATTCAGGATGTTGTTGAAGATAACCAATCTGTATTTTGATTTTTTCAGGAAGAAACCAGTCATCATCATCTAAAAAAGCAACATACTCTCCATGAGAGTAGTTAATGCCAGTATTTCTTGCTGCCGCACCATTTTTATTAACCTCATGCTTTAGATACACGACGTTCTTAATGTCATTATAACGCTTCATGGCCAACTCTGTAGCCATTCTCTCAGGTGAGTCAGGCGAATTATCGTCAACTACTATTATTTCTATCTCAGGATATGACTGCTGTAGAACCGAATCAACAGCTCTGGCTATAACTTCACTTCCCTTGTAGGTCGGAACTACTACCGACACCAGTTTATCTGTCATCATTTAAAAAGATCGCCTTATTGCATTCTTAAACTCATGAAAGTTAGAATTCGGCAGATAATTTATCTCAAGTAAACAATAATACAATTTTCCATCAAACGATAATATATCTTCCCCTTCTATGTTATATCATTATCGTAATCAGCTTGACAATTTGACATATCTAAATATGTTCCTCTACACCTCGAAAATGAACGTTCAACTCATGCAGATGTTCTAGGAGGGTTCCAAGGGGTGTTCCTTCTGTCATCTTAGCAAAGGCATTGACATCTTTGGGGAAGCACTTGCCACCATAACCAAACTTGCCATCAGGGCCAGGAACATAAGTGTGGGTATCGTTGATATAGCCAGAGAGCAGCACGCCCGTATGAACCTTGCGCCAATCAGCGCCCATCTGCTCACAATACTCACGGCAGGCATTAAAGTATGTCACCTTATAAGCTCCAAACACGTTGTGCATGTATTTAGTCAATTCTGCCTCCAGTGGTGTCATCACGGTAAACTTTTTGCCCACAAAGATCTTTGTGAGGAGTTCATGAGCACCTGTGAATACCATTGTCTGCTTCTTGAAGTCCTCGATGTGAGTGCGCTCTGTCAAAAACTCAGGCATATAGTGAACCTTATGGCCGGTCTCTTTAGAAAGACGGTCACTGGTACCAGGAAGTATAGTAGTACGCACGAACACAGGCACATCAGGAAGCTTTGATATAAGTTCCTTCATAAGTGTCAAGTCCTGCGTACCATCATCCTCTGTGGGTACGTGAATCTGCAGGAATGCAATGTCAATATTACTCAAGTCATCATTGTACCCCTTAGGAGGATCACTGATAAAAAGTTTACACTCCGGGTTGTTGTGTTCCAACCAATCTTTGAGGGCTCCACCTACGAAGCCGCATCCAATAATTCCAACATTAATCATTGTTTTTGTATTTTTATTTGTTTTATTAATTCGATTGTTTTGAATCTTGTCTTTATATAAACATCTTTAGGAAGTCTGCAAATCTATTTAATATTCTTCCTCTATTTATTATCTTGTACTTAAACTCCAAACTTTCAATTTCCGACTTAACATTCCTGAACACACTAACAGTTTGCTTATATTCAGGAAGCACATCCTTTTCCACCCTCGTGATAGCTTTAACTATAGTCTCTATGGAGTTATAGGTGGTATCAACATCAACACCTCTGATTGGTATAGTAATTTCATTCAGTTGGTCGTTATCGTCCCACATAAATGCTACGAAAAGAGGTAAATCTTCAGAACTATTTAATCCAAAGTCTTTCAATACAGGCAGATTCGCCTCTGGCTCATCCCACGTTGGAACAAGATAACCGATACACCCATGACCAGAACCTTTGATAACTCTTTGGCCTTCGTGCAAAGGTCGTACTGCAAATATTGGCCAGTTACTACCAGAAATAGAGTTGAGTGCATTCCAAAAAGCATCATCTTGCAGAACCTTTACAACGTATGGATTCTCCCTTGTATAGAGTATAAAACCATATATTCTTGAGAGATTCTTTTCTCCTTCAACGAGCTCCTTGACTAATTTAAGCCCACATTTTTCTTGAAACTCAAACATAAAGAAGTATTTTGCGTTTAAAATTGCTCGAACATAAGGGTGATGGGGTGAGTGGTATGTGTCACATCGTCATTAATAACCATCTTGATTATTGCTTGCCAATTCCGACTATCGCGTATCTTTTCTTCATATTTTCTCTAATTTGAGTTATCATGGCCGTTAAATGGGCAGAATGAACAGCACTTATTGGAACATAATGTAGAGTGCACGCCCACTGAGTCACGGCAGTTATAATTTAGGTTCAGGCTCCAAGATTCAAGCCTATTACGGATGTCACGAATCGTACGAACAGCTATCATACTATACCCAAAGCCTTAAACAACCCCCTATGAATAACAATGTTCTCTTCACGATTGTAAGCCATGTTAGTATTGATATACTTAAAATAATGTTTGCTCTTCACATTCTTATTTTCCACTCCAATAACACTAAAGTTATATAGTATTTCCAAAACTTTGTCAGCGTTTTCTTCTTTTATATTACCCCTCTGCACTTCTTTCATATATGCATCTTTAAAATCTTTAGGAGAGATTATCCATTGTCGTTGATATAACAGGACATCAAAAATGCGATCTATGTCGGGAAGGATAGGGAATAACTCGTCTCTGAATTCATTCTTCAAATAATTTGAGAAAGCTCTATCTACTTTATGAAGTTCATCAGTATCAATTATTTCTGATGTATCTATAACCTCCTCGCAACAGGCTTTAATAAACTTTATAAAATCACGTGGGCGTAATAGAGTGCTATTAGCCATATAATCAAAAGTATGGAAATACTTCTTTTGCTTATAGCCTGCCCCTATTTTACGTTTTGTGAATATCTTTTCCCATTCTTTATCAAAAGATGGCTCTTTAGGCCTCATTGGGTCATCTTGACTTATTCTGTAAGCGAGAAGCGCTTTTAGCTTCTCTGTGTTCCAATCCAAAGTTATAGCCATATCTTCCCACTTATTCTTATCATTATCCTTGATATGGTCATAAATATCATCACGCAAGAATATTATAGGCATGATATTAAAGCCTGCATCGTTTCCAAATAACGACTTAATATCCTGTACAGCCTTGAAAAGACTTGTAAGCAGTTCTATATAAGTTGGAAATTGATTCTCACTTGATACATCTTTATAATCATCATCAAGTTCATCGAACACAATATAGTATTTCGAACTACCACAATAATTACGTATAATGTCTTCCATGACATTTACATAATCCAACCAAGTGGATGATGAAAGCTTTGTGGTCTTGTCTAACTTTAATGAGCCTCCATTACCTAAGACCTGAACACCAAATTCAAAGGATGTCCACTCGGAGATCTCCCTTGCAAGATGCTTAACATTAGATGGAGGATAAATCTTTTCGAGTTCTGCTCTTACAGTAGCATCTACACCCTGGTTTTTTATCATCAGTTTCAGAATATGGGAATATATAATATACTTCCATATTGTGATGTACTGATTGGGGTGAGTGTATTTTGTATCTTGGAGTTCGTAAATCACATTAAAAGGGAATGATTTGAAACTCAGTTTGTGGGAAAACAAGTTATACTCCTTCAATGATGTGATATACTGACATATAGCAGACTTTCCAGAACCTTTTCTTCCAATAACATAGCATTTGCGATTATTTAGTATAGCATGTACCTCTTTATAAAGATAGAAGTACTTACTGTCTTCCAACTTTGCTTCTACATTCCAACCTTGAACTATGTTGTGTATAATAGAATTCTGTTTCATGGGTCTTTGTTTTTATAATTGTTCAAAAAAGTCAATTGCTTCACCTACCAACTTTTCTACAGCGGCTTTACAAGATACTGCAGCAGCCCACATCAAAGCCTTAAAAGATTTTGCAAGCACTTTGGGTTCACGGTTAAGGGTGAAAGGTTAACCTTGGTGAAGGGTTAAAGGTTGTTTTACCCTTGCCGCTGAACTTTTTATATGACTTCTTTTGTTCCATTATTGTAATTCACTCCGCTAAGTGCCCCAAGTGCGCTAGCGTTCCGAGAACCAAGACCTCTCCTTGAGTGATGCGGTCAGCAGTCTCCTTTATCAGGCGTTCCTTCTCCTCTTCATCCTTATCAGTATTTCGTATCTGAGCCTCGCTATTCGCTTTATAGTACTCCGTTACGCCTTTTATCGTCTCAACGCGAACCTTTCCACAGCCCTTGAAGGCTTTAGAGACCTCGTCAATAAACTTGACGATGTTGTCGCTATATAAGGCAGCCTTAATGAGTGCCTGTATCTTCTTCTCCTCTGGCGTGGCATTCTGCTTCGCCAGCATCTCAATGAAATATATAGCAAGATTATCTTGATTCATAATACTTTAGCAATTATTAATCCATCCTCGACCACTCGGAATGAAGCCTATCTATCTCTTGAAAGATTGTGGTAATTGTCATCATTCCTGTTATTATTCTAGAAGATCATCAGCAAACACATTAGCATCCTGGTAGATTTTCAGCCATTCTTCATGCGATGGCAACCGTTTTTTATCAGTCCAAATCTCACTTGCTGTTTCTCCTATATAGTCCGCAATTATCTCCTCACGTATATACTTTTTCTGTTTATCTGTAACAGACACTTCTTTAGAAGAGAATTCCTTTACATAAACCACAAACTTCTTCAACTCATCCTCATCTATCAGCAGAGTATTGACATCCTCGGGTATTCTCGTCTTCATTGACATCAACTTCTCCCATAGGGCCTTTGCGTATTTCTTGATAAGGTCATAAGCAACCCCGCTAATCACCAGATTCGCCAGCCAATAAAAAATAGTAGTTGCCTCTGGCAAAGAGTAATGAAGTTTTGCGTTTCTCGCTGCAAGTGCATCTGCCTCCCTCCTATAAAAGTAGCCATAACGCACAGCATACTTCACCTCATCTGTATATGGTGAACTCTGAATCTCATCAATATTAACATCCTCAACCATTTCGAAAATCAACCTTATGCCCTATAAATCCAAAGAAATCCTGTATAATTATTCGCACCTCTGAATTGTCTGGGGCAACACAATATTCATATCTTCCAGGCTGAACAGTGAACCATGGACTGCCAGCATAACCATTCTCAACCAATGCTATCAATGCTCTACTTCCAACCTCAGGCAACAAGTCTGAATTGATAGGGGAATAAAACCGTCTAAAGAACTCGTCATTGGTATGAATGTCCTGATAAAAATCAATCTTTAACCCAGAGTGTAGGAACAACTGATCTAATCCTTCAAAACGGAGATGTCCGGCAATCAACTTTGTCAGCACCCTTTTCAGCCTGGCGTTTTCAGGATTTATTGTATAATGTCCATCTAACAACTGTAGTACTGACTCTCGCACAGTATTCAGTATAGCCGGAGTGTGCTTGACTATCTTTATAACTTTCTCTCTTTTAAATTGGTCTGGATCAAACGTCTGCAGTCTGACACATTCTAACAATACCGCCACATATTCTTCGTCCAAAGAGAACTCCTCGTTACACTTCCTACAGCAAGGTACAACAGGCAGGTTATCTGAGTAAGGCTCATCCAAGAATACCTTCGAAGGCACGTGGTCAACCGTATCCGCATAACCTCCACAGTAACAGCAAACACTTTCTGGATGGCCTTCGCCGTATTCTGGACGCTGAAGCATGTATTATATACTATCAAAATTAAGCGTGCCACATATTCATTTCTTCTAAGACCTGTCTAATTGACATCGCTATATGATAAGACAAATTCACTGGAACAGCATTGCCTATCATCTTATATGCATCATTCAATGACTGATATTTAAACTCAAAGTCATCCGGAAAAGACTGAAGTCGCGCACACTCCCTCGCCGTCAAACGTCTATATAAATGCTCGTTTCCCGGAGAGAATCGAAAAACATCTTTCATTACTTTCTCCATTTTTGGAGCCTGAGGATGAATTGACGTTTGCCTGCCAGAAGCTTGAATGGTAAAACTTGGGAGGGTCCAATCCAAAACCCTATTTCTTGACATATATATAT
>JAEEGJ010028328.1_pt1 | contig 11157 bp, 9 predicted proteins | sample 8958761 | NCBI WGS metagenome assembly JAEEGJ01 (sample SAMN16246546, study PRJNA631951) | gut metagenome | biome: gut microbiome; feature: rumen; material: RS-attached | host: Bos | place: Iran: Karaj | collected 2018-10
CAACCCTCTCAGTGTAAAGTGTGTCCACAACGGCCTGGACTCCATCGGCTGATACTCCGTCCTTTCCATCCCTACCAGCCAGATACTTGTAAAAGTCTTCCAATGAAATAGCATCCCTGGGCCATTCAGGGTATTCTTCCGGATCATATATTCCGTTATCCGGATTTGCCAATCCGGAATCGGAAGTCACATCGGCCACCCACAACTCATAAGCAGACTCTCCGTTCTCTCCCCTCTGTGGTACGCCGGTATCGGTGTCCCCTATCCACCAGTTTCCGTTATCTCCAATATAAGGAGAGTCTCCGGGGATCCCTTGCTCACCCGGTTCCCCTGGTTCTCCTGCCTCTCCGTCATCGCCCTTTTCGCCTTTATCGCCCTTGTCTCCTTTATCACCCTTCGGGCCGCTTGCAGGGACTCCAAGATCCTCTGGTGAACCATCTAAAACTATCCACCAATTACCGTTGTCTCCGATATATGGGGTGCTTCCATCCTTTCCGTCTGCACCTGATAGGAATTCATAGAAATCCCTTTCCGAAACCTTCTCTTTATCCCACTGGTTGCCGGGGTTTTTCGGATCATCAACACCAGTTACAACATATTCACGCCATAGATCAAGTGCAGACTTACCGTCTTTCCCGTCCAGGCCATCCTTCCCTTTCAGGTATTTGAAGAAATCACTGATGCCGGTCCCGCCGGTCCAATCTTGGATTGTCTGGTCCTGAACGGAAGCCACCCATAACTCATAAGCTGAAAGACCGTCTTTACCGGCTATTCCCTGGATTCCCTGCTCACCTTGAGGCCCCTTTGGTAATGTAACCTCCAGTGAATTGCAGGACACAGCAAGCACCACAGCTCCAATGAGCATTGCGGATAAACAATTGAATCTGTTTTTCATGTTCTTAGGTATTATTTGTTGTTTTTAAGATAGTTCCATAGAGGATCCCATGTAACCCTCTCCAGTACGACCTTCCTGTCTCCGCGCCGTACATCGTCCCCGGCTGATCCGGGCACTATAGCCGTCCTTTTGCCAAATCCCATGTAGCATAGTTGCGTTTCGGGTACACCTCGCAGGATCAAGGCATCATAAACAGCCTTCGCCCTGGCAACGGACAGCTGCTCATTGTAGGTTTCCCCACCTCTGGAGTCAGTGTGACCGGAAACAAGGAAGCGGTCCTCTGGATAGGAGGCAATGATCTTCGCAACTTCATCAAGGACCGTCTCGCTTCCCGGTGTAAGTTCAGCCTTGTCGAAATCGAAGGTTACGTTGTCCATCAGGACATCGCTTGAATTGCCACAGGGGACCTCTTTGAAGACTTCCCTTATCGTTTCTACAGGGACCTCCTTCACTACTTCTTTCTCAATGAGTTTCTCCACTATCCTTTCGGGAGCAGGTTCAGGACGCAGGCACCTGCCTCCAAACCTGAAGACCAATCCGGCCGATCCCTGGGCGAAATTGGCACCCTTAGATCCAAGTGATCGTAAATAATTTCCCTCGATGCGGATCCCTACCCGTTCACTCAACCATCCTACAACGCCTATACCGGCAGATACGGGAATGTAGGTATCCTTGTCGAATGTACTGCCTTTGTTCCAGGAATCCTCCGCTTTCCAAACACCTTCATTTGTAAAGTCTCCTTCAAACTTCCCAAACCAATAAGCCGGGAAATCCTTGCGATAATAATTAACGCCCAGTCTCAGGTAAGGTTGAACCCATCCTTCTCCCAGAAGAGGACGAAACTGCAGTCCCGGTCCGGCAAGGATGGCTCCTCCCTGTTTCAAGGATCCGGATTCGTAATGCCTGGCTAATCCCACAGTCCCCTGTGCATCCAGGAAAAGCCATGGTTTCAGTTCATAGGCAGCGTAGAGACTGATGCCTCCATAGAGCGATTTCTCTTCCAGGGAAAAGACATAGTCTCCTCCTTTTGTGACATGGAAATCGGAAAGCATAGTTCGCGAATGGTTGACGGCAGACCCGCCGATACCCACTTCAAAGGAATGCATCCTTTCCTGGGAGTAAACCCCTGGAGGGCAAAGCAAAATGATGGACAAAGCCATCAAAACTAGTTTTTCTTTCATAAGTCCAGATTATGTTTAATAATGGTGATTTGTCATTCGAAAGAGAACTCGGAAAGGTTCTTTATCCCGGGAATCCCATAGTAGGATGACTCAATGTCTCCTTTCAGATAGACTTTCCTCGACAGGAGCTGAGGGTTCTCAACCAGGTTCAGTTTCTCCCTTATGGGACCTTTTACCAATTGCACAGACATGCAGGAGGCCTTTTCGGAGACTGATGAGCGTGCGGCGATAGCTATGCATGTCATGGACTCGAAAGGTGGGGTGAAACGGATACCGTTCTTACTTGAGGAAAGGTCTCCTCCTACTATATATCCACAGACCCAGACACCCTTTTCCCCTGCATGGCTTTTGGCTTGTCCGATTCCATAAGCGTTCTCAATTGTAACCCCTGAGTCGGTTTCTTGGGAACCTATGATGAATTCATCCTCAGTCCAAGTCCTCAAGGTATCTAGAGAGATGGAAACATCCGATGAAGTACCTCCAGATAGTCCCGGAGCTGAAGGGCAGGCTATTCCCAGGGTCAGCATCTGCCTGGCCTCAAGAAATCTAGAAAGAAGGCGGGTTGAGTTCTGCCCGTCATCCAGGACCACTGTCAGGTTGCCAGGTTTGAAGAAACCGGTCCTGTCGGAAGCACTGCCATAGACGAGGCTTCCTCCTTCCGAAGAAACAGAGAGGGAACCGCTTGGATATGATTCCAGGAAATCATGGGATATCCTCAGCCTTAATCCACAGTTAAGTTGACTGCAATCAAGGAGCACCTTTGTCTCCGCTCCTGCCTTTACTATTACCACCTGTTCATCCCCGAACTGGGGTGCATCAAATTCCGGAGTGGAGAACTCCCTGGACACTGCGCTTACCGTATAGGTTCCAGGATTTACCAGGAGAGCTTCGGGAGAATCTCCATATTTACCATTATATAGGAGCTCCCCGGAGGAATCTGAAACTTTTAGGATGAAAGCGTCGGTATCCGGAATCTCGCTGAGTGACCTGGTAGCCAGTGATGGGTTGAAATTCCAGACAAGGGTTCCTTGACTGTTATCAACTGTGATCTTGTTACATGAGAATGGCAGAATCCCAGATAGAAGGATGGCCACGGCAGGAAGAGACCGAAGAAGGCCTTTGGATGAAGTTTTCATAGCATTTTGTTTTTCCGGACCGCACCGTTGCGATTCACGGCAAAGCTACGAAGACAAGGCAGAAAGGTGATTTAAAAAATAGAAAAAGATAGGCGAACAATCAGAAATATCGGTTTCCCCACTCAGAGACCCCTAAAATTCACGAGGCAATCGCATTCACTGCGATCGCCCCGCTACTTAACCTAAACTTAAACTATGAAAAACTTCAAGGCAAAAATAACAAAAACTTTCCATAATAAAAAAGAAATGATCCGATTTTTATTATTGCTTATGCCTTGATAACAATTCTTTTTCGAGGTCTGAGATGCTTACCCCCATCTGTTCATTAAGTACCAAAAGATGGTAGATTAAATCAGAAGCCTCGTAAATATACCTGGGGACATTGCCGGCCATGGCCTCCAGAATGGTTTCCACAGCCTCCTCACCTACTTTTTGGGATATCTTTGCAACACCGCTTTCAAAAAGCCTGGTGGTGTAGTGTCCTTGTGGCATATCCTTATGTCGGCTCGCAATAACCTGTTCCAGTTTCTTAATAAAACCTTCTTCGGACGGAGTGTCAAAACACGATACCGTCCCCCTGTGACATGTAGGGCCGTCAGGCCGGGCAAGTATCAGAAGTGTGTCAGAATCACAATCGGCATACATCCCTTCAACATGGAGGTAATTGCCACTGGTCTCCCCTTTGGTCCATAATGTCTTTCTTGAACGGCTCCAGAAAGTGACAAGTCCGCTTTCGCATGTCTTCCCATAAGCATCTGAATCCATGTATCCTAACATAAGGACCTTCCTTGTAGCACAGTCCTGGACTATCACCGGAATAAGCCCGTCAGGATTCTTGCTGAAATCCAGTTCTATCTTTTCCATATCAGTATTTGATTATAACCTCACATTAATTCCACGCGCAAAAAGATATTCCTTAAGTTCGCGCACCGTTGTCTCTCCATAATGGAATATACTGGCGGCCAGGGCGGCATCTGCCTTTCCTTCAGACAGTACTTCCGCGATGTCTTCCGCCGACCCTGCTCCGCCAGAGGCAATTACAGGTATCGAAAGGCTTCCGCACAGTTGGGCAAAGACATCGCAAGGGTAACCTTTCCTCGTACCATCGTGATCCATTGATGTGAACAAAATCTCACCTGCCCCTCTTTCCTGGACCTCCCTGGCCCAACTGAACAGTTCCTTGTCAGTTGGACGCCGTCCTCCATCCGACATGGCAGCCCATCTGTCACCTTCCCTTCTGGCATCTATCGCCACCACGACAAATTGGCTTCCGAAATGGTATGCTATGTCTCCGACAAGGTCCGGATTGCGCAGGGCAGCACTGTTTATCGTTATCTTGTCCGCCCCTGCTTCAAGTAGCCTGCCTGCATCGGACAGGGAGGATATCCCTCCTCCCACGGTGAATGGGATGTCTATCCTCTCGGAAATGGAACTGACCAGGCCGACGAAAGTCTTCCTACCCTCGAGAGTAGCGCTTATATCCAGGTAAACCAGTTCATCAGCACCATCTGAAGCGTAGCGGGCCCCGAGTTCAACAGCATCGCCGACATCCTTGAGTCCAAGGAAGTTTATCCCTTTCACCGTCCTGCCATCCTTTACGTCCAGGCAAGGTATTATCCTCTTGGCGACCATCTGGCAATCTCTTCCAAACTTATCCTTCCTTCATACAGGGCCTTCCCCACTATCACCTTGGGAACTCCTGCCTTCTCCAAAGCCGCGATATCACCTGCACTGCTTATACCTCCGCTTGCTGAAAGAGAAATCTCAGGGAACTCATATAAAATATCATCATAGAGTTCCACATCCGGACCGCAGAGCATCCCGTCGCGTGAAATCTCAGTGACTATCACATTCCAGAGGTTAGGGAGGAATGATTCAATTAGATCGAACAGATCTACACCCGTATTCTCTGTCCAGCCGTTAACAGCAACCTCACGTCCCCTGACATCAGCCCCGAGGACGATCCTGTCCGGACCGAATTCCTCCAGAAGGCCAGAAAAAACTTCCGGATTCCTCACTGCCATGGTCCCGCAGATTGCCCTTGAAGCGCCCGCCTCCAGTACTGACTCGACATCTTCGCGGCTTTTCATGCCGCCTCCCCATTCAATATCCAGTCCCTTCAAGTCAGAAATACTTTTCAGCAGGTTCAGGTTGACAGGATATCCCTCGATGGCCCCGTCAAGGTCCACTATATGGACAGTCGTGATACCTGAGTCCAGGAATCGGGTGGCCATTGCAAGTGGCGAATCATCATATGATGTCTTTCTGGAATAATCCCCTTGGGAGAGGCGTACGCAACGTCCTCCAATAATGTCGATTGCGGGAATAACTTGTATCATAAGCTTAAGAAATTATCAAGTATCATCGCCCCGGTAGGGCCGCTTTTTTCAGGATGGAACTGTGTCCCATAAAAATTCCTTTTCCCCAGCGCTGCACTGAAGGGAACGATATGGCCGGTTGTTGCAATGGTGTTTTCACAAAGCCCGGCATAATAAGAGTGGACATAATACACGAATGAGTCCTCTCCAATACCCTTAAACAATGGAGAACTGAGGTCGTGAATACTATTCCAACCCATATGAGGAATCTTCTGTTCGGGCTCTTCCCTTTTGAAGCGCATTACATCCGCATTGAATATTCCAAGCCCCTCAACATCTCCCTCATCACTGTGGCGGCACATTACCTGCATCCCGACACAGATCCCCAGAACCGGACATTCAAGTTTGGGAATAACCAAATCAAGCCCCAGGGACCTAAGGCTGGCAAGGGCCACGGAAGCATCGCCTACGCCAGGAAGGATTACCTTTTCCGCCAGCATCAATGCGGAGGGATCCGACGTAAGGGTCCATTCAGCGACTCCACACCTTCTCAAGGCATTGATCACGGAGCGGACGTTGCCTGCTTCATATTCAACTATGGCTATCATAGCAATCCCTTGCTGCTTGGAATGTCATATTTGAAAGGCTCCCTGTGCACAGCCATTCCCAAAGTCCTTGAAAAGGCCTTGAAAACCGACTCCGCAAGATGATGGTTATTCTCACCCCTTGCCTGGATGTGCATATTGCATTTCATGGCGCAACAAAGGGAGTGGAAGAAGTGCTTGAACATTTCTGTCGGCGTGTCTCCGACATATTCCCTTGTAAACGGGACATCCCACTTGAAATCGACCCTGCCTCCCAGGTCCATCAGGACCATTGCATCACAGTCATCCATCGGCAGGGCAAAACCGTAGCGATTAATCCCACGACGGTCCCCAAGTGCTTTGACTATGGCCTCACCAAGGGTAATGGCGACATCCTCCATGGTATGATGTTCATCCACATCCAGGTCACCATCAACCTTGACATTCAGGGTTATACCACTATGGTGAGGGATCTGGCTGAGCATATGGTCAAAGAACTTCAACCCGGTGCTCACATCCGATTCCCCATTTCCATCCAGGTCCACTTCAATGAATACATGCGTCTCACCAGTTGTCCTCTCCAATACTGAATGCCTGTTTCCTGTGCTAAGGATCTGCCTGAGAAGGGCTTCGGACCCGTCAGAAGTACCAGGCAGGACACCACCCTTTTTGCAGTACCTCTCAACAGACCTGATGACGGCGTCGTTCTCCTGCGGAGTTCCGACTGTCAACCTCAAAGCACTCCCACAGCCGGGAGTATTAGACCTGTCCCTGACAATAATCCCGTCAGAAAGCAGATGGGAGTACAACTCCTTTGGCTCGGGAGTCTGGATCAGTATGAAATTGGAGTCGCTGGGAAACACCTTGGTAATGCAATCCATCCCTGATAGGAATGACGCCAGTCTTTGACGTTCCGATCTTATCAGGGCCACTTCCGCTTCCTTGCGTGAATCATCCAACATGGAAGATGCAAGGGAAAGGGTGTCTGCCCCTACATTATATGGATATCTTACCTTGTCGAACAAACTGATTACGAAAGGGTCAGCGATGCACATCCCCACACGGAGTCCGGCCAGGCCATAAGCCTTGGAAAGGGTCTGGAGAATAATCAGGTTCGGATATTCCCTTATGAGAGTGGTCATGGAACCACGTTCCGAGTAGTCAACATAAGCTTCGTCAAGGACCACCATTCCTCGAAAGCCCTCAAGCAGTCTCCTGATGTCCTCCTCAGGGAAGGAATTCCCGGTAGGATTGTTGGGGGAACAAATGAACATCAGCTTGCTGGATTCATCCGATGCCTTCAGCATATCTTCGACAGGAAGGGAAAAATCCTGTCCAAGCATAACTGTACGGCGCTCCACCCCGTTCATGTCGGCGCAGACCGAGTACATGCCATAGCTTGGCGCCATGATCACTGCATTATCCTCTCCGGGAGTGCAGAAAACCCTATAACACAAATCAATCGACTCATCACTACCGTTACCGAGAAAAACCTCCTCAGGATTGACTCCCTTGATGGAAGCAAGACGCCTTACAAGGGCATCCCGCTTGTTCCTGTAAGGATAGCGGTTGAGTCCGTTCCTGTCAAAGGGGTTCTCGTTTGCATCCAGCAGCATGCCCAATTCCCCTTTGTATTCGTCACGGGCGGTTGAATATGGTTCCAAGTCGAGGATATTCTTCCTGACAAGGCGGGAGATATCGGAAGGTTCCATATCAATCAAGTTTTTGTGATAATCTGAGCCTTACGGCATTTGCATGGGCCTTAAGTCCTTCCGCTTCAGCCATAGTGATGATCATCTCCCCGATACGGGAGAGTCCCTCTTGGGTTATGGACTGGTAGGTGACAGAATGCATGAAACTCTCAACTCCAATCCCGCTCCATGCGGTAGCCCTGCCTGAAGTCGGAAGGATATGGTTGGTCCCGCTTGCATAGTCTCCTGCACTCTCCGGAGTATAATTGCCAAGGAAGACACTCCCTGCTGCCTTTACCTTACTGGCTGCCAACTCCGGATCCTCGACTGAAAGGATCAGGTGTTCAGGAGCGTAGTGGTTTGCAAATTCAAATTGTACTTCAGGATCGTTTATCACAACAATCCGGCTGTCAATCAAAGCCTTGTCAACAAAGTCCTTCCTGGGAAGGGATTCTTTCTGCCTCTTGATTTCAGCCTGTACTGCCCGGGCGAAAGAATAGTCTCCACAAACAAGGATCACCTGACTGTCCGGCCCATGCTCAGCCTGGGAGAGCATGTCGGAAGCCACAAAGCGTACGTCAGAACTGTTGTCAGCAATAACCATAACCTCGGAAGGCCCAGCCGGCATGTCGATCGCTATTCCTTCCTTGCAGATCAGTTGTTTGGCTCTCAAGACATAACGGTTACCAGGTCCGAATACCTTATCGACCTTGCCGATCGTACCTGTACCATATGCCATTGCTGCAATGGCCTGTGCCCCTCCGACTTTGAAAACTTCTGTGATTCCGCACACCTGAGCAGCGTACAAAATGGCAGGAGCAACCTTCCCATCCTTGGAAGGAGGAGTACATATGATTCTCTCAGGGCATCCTGCAATCCCGGAAGGTACACCTAACATCAACACTGTAGAGAAAAGAGGAGCAGTTCCGCCTGGAATGTACAACCCCACCCTCTGAAGGGGAAGCAAACGGCGGACACAGACTATCCCCATTCCATCATTCCAGAACAAACGCTTTGGTATCTGAAGACCATGGAAAGCGGTTATCCTGGATTTTGCCTCAAGGATAGCTGCCTTCAACTCATCAGGCACCATTTTCTCCGCCTCGGAGAATTCCTCGGGAGAGACTTTCAACCTTGATGGAGCCTGTCCTTCAATCTCTGTAATTAAATTGATCAAGGCAGCGTCGCCACCATCCTTAACTCTTTGAAGTATTTCAGTAACACGCCAGTCAATGGTGGAATCGTCACTTCTGACCCGTTTTACCAAAAAGGGCCACTGATCCTTGTGTGGTTCTACGAATATCCTCATGGTCAATCAATTACCTTGTCAACGTTCAAAATCAATATTCCTTCAGCTCCAATCTTCTTCAAACTTTCCACCGTGCTCCAGAGAGAAGAATCGTCCACAACAGAATGAAGTGAACACCAACCTTCCAAGGCAAGTGGCATAACGGTTGGACTTCTCATCGACGGGAGAAGAGCCATGGCTTCCGGAAGCCTGGCAGATGGAATATTCATCAAGACATATTTTTTGCCCCAGCTCTCCTTTACAGCATCGAAGCGGAAAAGGATGGAATCAAGCAATGATTTTTTCTCGGAAGGGAGATCCCTCCTGCAGACCAGCACCGCCTCACTCTCAAGCACACTTTCAACCTCCTTAAGACCGTTGGAAACCAAGGTTCCTCCGGACGAAACGATGTCGAAAATCGAATCAGCAATCCCGGCCGATGGGGCTATTTCTACTGAACCTTTTATCTCCCTGATTATGGAAGTGACTCCCTTCCCGGAGAGGAAACGACCGAGAATCGACGGATAGGATGTGGCTATTGAACGTCCTTCAAACCACGTCAGGCCTGTATACTCCACATTCTTGGGAATTGCCAGCGAAAGGCGGCATTTGCCGAAACCCAAATGTCGGATAACCTCGACGTCTGCTCCGGATTCTGCAATTTCATTGTAACCAACTATACCGATGTCGGCGGACCCGCCGGCAACCACCCCGGGTATGTCATCATCCCGCAGATAAAGCAACTCAAGGGGGAAATCAGATGCCTTGCCGATGAATTTCCTCTTTGTGTCATCGACATTGATCCCTGAGTCTTTCAAGAGCCTCAAACTCTCTTCATTGAGCCGGCCCTTGGATTGAACAGCTAACCTGATCATAACCAATCCACAAAAAACCGGCCTGCCTCTTCTGGCAAGCCGATGTAATATTCTATTAGACAATTAATTACACCATCACTTACCAGGCCGTATGGTCCGGGCATGATGATGCTTATGAGATATTGTCAAGTTCATTTTCCGCAATATACTATTTTTTTTTATTATCCAAGACGAATTTTTGCATATTTCAGCAAAAGGATTTTCTCTCCGTAACTGTCAAAGACAATCTTGGCCTTTAGGTCAGGAACGCTTCCGGTTATCTGGAGTATCTTCCCGAAACCGAAGCGGTTATGCTCGATACGCTGACCTTCCTTGAGCTCCGTCATCGGAACCGGGGTAAACTCCGAGTCAGGAATTTTTGGGGGAAGGGGCCGGTTACGCAGATCCTCTTTTGTCACGGGTCTTACCACAGGCCTTACCGGCTTTGGGATAGGTCTGGAGACAGGTTTGGGGAAAGTACGCACAGAGCCGAAGCCTCTGAAGCTTTTCCTGAAGCCGAAATCATCGTCGTCATTATCCAAATCTTCAAAAGGATCTTCTTTAAGAGGATTGGAGATGAAACGAGGATCGATTTCCCTGATGAAACGGCTGGGAGAGTTGGACTCATGCTTTCCATTCCGCATCCTTGTGGATGCATATGAGAGAAGAACGGCCTTCTTCGCCCTGGTCATGGCCACATAAAAAAGCCTTCTTTCCTCTTCGATGTCGGTCTTGGACATCAGCATTCCACCCGAAGGGAACAGATTTTCCTCAAGTCCTGAGACTATAACATATGGGAATTCGAGCCCTTTCGCCGAGTGAACAGTCATCAATGCTATCTTGTTGCTGGAGTCGTCGCCGTCCTCGATATCAATGCTGGTAAGAAGGGATACGTTCTCCAGGAACTCTCCCAAGGTCACCACTGGGTACTCTACATCGGTCACATCCTCAACCATCCTGTCTGCAAGGAGTTCCTGCAAGTAATCATTCTGCCTTTCCTCAACGAACTGAAGGATACTGTTCAGAAGTTCCTCGATGTTGGAAGCCTTGGACTGCCCCTCTATCGAAGTGTCGGCTTTGAAGTGTGCATATAGGCCGCTGGCATCCGAGAGGCTTACGGCCAGGGAATGGGCATCTGCAGAAGCAGCCTTGGATGCTTGGTCGGAGATCATATCGCAGAATGTACGTATCCTGGCCACGGCAGGAGCCT
>JAEEGJ010028333.1_pt1 | contig 11155 bp, 18 predicted proteins | sample 8958761 | NCBI WGS metagenome assembly JAEEGJ01 (sample SAMN16246546, study PRJNA631951) | gut metagenome | biome: gut microbiome; feature: rumen; material: RS-attached | host: Bos | place: Iran: Karaj | collected 2018-10
CCAAAAATGGAAATTCTCCCCAAAAGGAGGCTAAAAATTGTATGATTCTCTAAAAATCAACCCAAAAACACGCGGATATCAGGTAGTTTTTAATCCTACAAATTTCCATTTGTACCACTACGCAGGAAATAATCCGATTAGGTATATTGATCCTACAGGCTTATATGAATATGAGGTTCAGACCGGGGATACTTTAAGTCAAATGGTTCAAGACCATAATAAAAAATATAATACAAATTATAGTTATAAAGATATAGCTTTACATAATGGTATAAAGGATCCTGATAAAATAAATGTAGGACAGAAAATAGACATCCCGATTCCAGGCGAAGAGATGAGATATCCTGTCCATCATCCTTTAAAAAAACATATATATCCAGAAAAAACACATTCTCGTGTATTTAATATTTGTATTGGATTAGGTGAAGTAGTTGGTGGTTTTGGTGTGTGGGTTGCAACTATTGCTGGGGCAGCTGCTGTTACTGTAGGAACAGAAGGTGTTGGAGTATATGTTGCTGGTGTTGCTGTTGGAGAAGGACTAGCAACGGGAGCATTTTTAATAGGTGATGGATTTGGACGTATAGTAGGTGCTCATGATGCACCTGTATCTGAAGATATTGTTAATGCTGCTATACCTATAAAAAAAGATATAGCTGATTCAATAAACGATGCATCAAAAAAGAATAAATAAGGGGATTATTATGTTAGAATTACGTAATATACTTATATATATTTTTATATTTTGGTTTAGTATCCGTATTTGTTATTTAGTTTTCAGTTTATTGATGGTTAAAGAAAGAATAAAGGCTCTTGGGGAAAAAATAATAATCTTACAAAACCGAATTTCATCAAAAAGGAAATTATTAATTTTTTTAATTTTTGATTTTACTTTTGTTTTTCTTATTTTTTTATTGTTGTTTATATTAACAAAAGATATTGTCTTTATAATAGGTTGTTTATTTCCTTTAATAATATTACTTAGATGTTTGTTGCTTATCTTTTTATCAAGAAACAATGGTATTTATGAGAAAGGTATAATCTTAGGTATGTTCATTAATTTTAATCGAATTCGTTCATATAAAACAATAAATAATAGTGAAATTGAATTATTTTTAAAAAATGGACGTTCTATTAATATTACCGTAAATGAAGAATATGATAAAATAATTAATCTATTTGAACATAATATAATACAAAAGGATTAAAGTTAATAATATTTTTCATTTTTATAATACAGATTTAATGTTATAAGGTATGAGTTATTATATCCTCCAAATTGCGATTTGGGGGAATAAGAAAAATGTTAAAAACGGCCCGAATTTCCTTGATTCTGGCCACAAAAATATGCCTGTTTGGCAGACACACTACATATAGTGTTGTTTTAACAGTTAAAAAATGAGAATTTCAGAGCAGCCAAAAAAGTTTCTGAAATTCGGACATAAACCGGTTGATTATTTCTGATTTGTATGATTCAGGATTAATCAGTTTGTAGTGGATTTTCAGTCTAAAACCTGGAATCTGCCCCAAAAATGGAAATTCTCCCCAAAAGGAGGCTAAAAATTGTATGATTCTCTAAAAATCAACCCAAAAACACGCGGATATCAGGTAGTTTTTAATCCTACAAATTTCCATTTGTACCACTACGCAGGGAATAATCCGATTAGGTATATTGATCCTATGGGATTAGCAGCAGGAGATCCTTTTGATTCACCTGAAGAAGCTGCGAAAGATTGGGCAAAAACATATGCAGATGATTCGATTCATGATGATTGTGAATATAATTCTGTCATTTATGCATACGAAACAGATGAAGGGACTAAGTATTCTTACAATATACCTTTGCAGGGAGAAAGAAGAAATTCGGACCCGAATATTAAACTTGAAAAAGGACAAAGGCTTGTTTCTAAAATACATAGTCATGGTTCATATGATCCCAATTATGCACAAGATATCCCTTCACCAAATGATTATAAACGTTTAAAAAACGATAAGCAAAATTATTGTTATTCACATATAGGCAAAGAATATTTCGTCACTCCTAGTGGAAAAATAAAATCTTTTGATCTTTCTTATAATGTTATTACAATAGAGGATGATTTGCCTGTTGACCCAAAAAGTATTTTTTATTCCTCAAATGGTAGTTCGTCTATTAATCCTCAAATGTATCGTTTTTATAATGAATATGTTGATGTTCAAACAAAGGATGCTTGGAGTTCAGTTTATTATAAAAAAGACGATTACATACCACGGCAGGCAACATCTTTTTGATGCTGTATTGAAATTCTGAGAGGCATAATGATGGAAAAAAAATATTTTCCGATTTTTAAAATAATTGTTATTGCAATTTCCGCTGCACTATTGGTTCTTGTTGGCACCTTGTGCTTTTATAGAATCAATACTGAGGAGTATCAGACCGAAGAAAATTCTCTGGTGCATAAGTCTGAATTCTACAAATTGATGTATGAAGAAAATGACTATGATTTTATAAAGACAGCTGAAAAGGAACTGGAAAATATTGATGCATATATAGAACGCTATGGTGAATGTTTTCCATTTTATTTTTATATAAAAATTCAGAGGGACTGTCTGAATGGCGAAGTTCAGAAAAAAATAAATCACCTGCTTGTTGAGAATGGAAACATGAATGCCGGGGATGATTACGATTCATATTTAAAGGTGCATCCTGAATTGCTTTTGAGTTTTAAAGAAAAGGGAAGGATTATAGAATATGAAGAAATTGATTATATAGATTTATTCAGACAGTATTGCATTGAATGGAATTCATATAATCATTATCTTTATTTTTGCGATGAGTGCTCTGTTGTCCCTGCAGAAGGACCGTCAGGGTCTGATAAACATGGCAATGATTCGGAGGTTCAGAATTATTTCCCGAAAGGTGTATTGAGCCAATTTCAGAATGAATGTTTATCCAGTTTTCTTGATTTTTTTGATCCCGTCAGCATTGTATCCATGAAAAAGGGACACAATATAATCAGATTTTATTGCATTGATTCAGGAATGAGAATTGGGACATATTCGTATCTCATTAAAGTTGAGTGGACAAGATTTTCAAGAAGCATGGAAGTGGTAGTAGACGACAGTCCGGCCAGACATAAAAAAATTGATATTAGTAAATCGGAACTGAAGAAACTGATTCGTCTGATTTATGAATGTGATTTTTACAATCAGAAATCAACTTCTGATATAAATGCAAATGATGCCAGTGAATATATCTGTGAAGTGAACATCAACGGAAAATATAAGATTGTCTCACGTTGTGACATGAGCATGGAGCCTTTTATGTATAAAATTCAGAATTCTCTGGTCAAAAAAACAGGTGGTGCTCCGAATCATGGAAAAAGGGCCTGGAATTTTTTATGAGATTAAACTTTATACTGTGGTAGCAAAACGAAAATGATTATTTGTACAACTTATTAAACCAAATGGAATTGAATCGGATTTAGATGATTATGAATTTAAAGGGAAAGTACAATTTTACAGAAAAAATGAAGAATAAACTCAGTTTAATTATTTTAATATTTCTTTTGTTTAGTTTTTCATGCAACAAAAAAAGTTTAATATATATTTGTAGTGATGAAATTTTTTCCAATCAAGTTCAATTAATATTCATTTCTTCTGATAGTATTGAATTAAAAATATCTCATGGAGATTTACATTTTATATTTGATGAAGATTTTGATGATATTAAAGCTGATGAATTTGGATATGTAACATTAAAAGGTGTTTATAATAAAATGAATGGAGAAATCAATTTTATTAATTCATCTCATAAATTATATGTAATGCTTCATAGTAAACAAAATTATTCAATAACCTGTGAGAATGGAATATTTATTGAGTTTTATATTCAAGGAATGAAACTTCCTTAGTCACACAAATTGCGATTTGTAGGAATAAGGCATATTCAAAAATCATTTAGAATAAATCGCTATTATTATTTACGATAAAACCATATTTATAAAATCGCTTACGAATGACAGAAATTTTTTATGAGGGGAGGAATAATTAATTTAAGAGTATTTTAAAATTTTATTAAATCATAGATTTTATGTTATACTAGAATCATGAAAATAGATGTTGATAACTGTTGTTTCAATCGCCCCTTTGATGATCAGAGTTATATGAAAAATATTGATATAAACATGAAAAAATCTTTTGATGAATTATATTCTGTTTTGAGAATGCTTCAAAAGAAAATAGATGATCATGAAATAGACATTATTAATAATCCTTATGATGAATTTTGTACAAAGGTTCCACTTTCTGATTTTCTTAATGAAAAAATAATACCCGAATTTATAAGAATGTATTTTAAGGATTTTGAACAGAATCAATTATACTTTCTTGAAGCAGATATTTATATGTGCTATGGGGCATTAAGAAAAATTGATTCTCTTAAAATGGAATATGTAATTTTTACTTGCGACTCTTATGTTTCTATTTCTAAAAGAGGATTTTTATATCCGTGGAATCAATGTCCTCAATCAACGTTAAGTTACGAGCCTAAATTATTGTTGGGTGAAGTTTATAGAATACTTGAAAGAAAAGATGATTATTGTGTATTGTGGCCCGGAGATTTTAAGATTAAACCAAAAGACTTAGTACCATATGAACCAAATAAATTTAATATTAGAAAAGGTGATGTTGTTAAAATATGTAAACAAACCTCAGAATGGGATAATTCATCCTTAACTTTAGGAGACAGGTTTAATTTTAAGGAAGAATATAAAGTAATTAAAATAATAAATTCCTTTTTCGCGATATTAATTAATTCTTATGGACAATTAAGTGGTCCAATACGTTTTTCACATTTAACAAAAAAAAAGGGAAAAAATATATTAAATAGGTTATTTAAACTTTTATCGGCAAAATAATTCAGTAATACTATTGTGGTAATCACCTTTATATTTTGCCGATAGCATGCTATAATATTTCCTATGAGTAAGGTCAAATATATATCAGTAGAAGAAGCTGCTCAAAAATGGCAAATTAGCGAACGTAGTGCCCGTAATTACTGCGCACAGGGCAGGGTAGAGGGTGCTCTTTTGGAAGGCAAAACATGGAAGATTCCTGCTACTGCACACAAGCCTGAACGTAAATCTCGCCATTCTACTGTAGAAGAAACTCTTTTAACATTTCTCAAACGCGAAAAAGATGCCGCCCTTAAAGGTGGCATCTATCATAAAATTCAAATTGACCTTACTTATAATTCTAATCATATTGAAGGCTCAAAGCTTACTCACGATCAGACCCGCTATATCTTTGAAACAAAAACTCTTGGTGTTACGGATACGGCTGTTAAGGTTGATGACATTGTTGAAACTGTGAATCACTTCCGCTGCATAGATTTGATTATTGAAGGAGCTCATACAAAACTTACCGAGAGCTTCATCAAGCAGCTACATTTTATTTTGAAGTCCGGAACTACTGACAGCCAGAAATCCTGGTTCAGAGTGGGGGATTATAAGCAACTCGAAAATGAAGTAGGAGGAAGTGAAACTACAAAACCTGCAGAAGTAGCCGGTGCAATTAAAGCCCTCCTTAAAGAATATAATTCCAAACCAAAAATCACTTTTGATGATATCCTGGATTTCCATGTACGCTTTGAATCTATTCACCCATTCCAAGACGGCAACGGGCGAGTTGGTCGCTTAATTATGTTCAAGGAATGTCTTAAGCACAATATTGTTCCATTCATAATCACAGAAGAACTCAAGATGTATTATTACCGAGGCATTAAAAATTGGAACGATGAACGCGGTTATTTGCGAGACACCTGTCTTACCGGCCAGGATGCAATGAAAGCAACTTTGGATTATTTTGGAATAAAGTATGAGTAAAGAAGTACCTATTCTTGAAAGTTGGAATGGAGATGCTATCAGTAGGGAAAATGAAGTACGACTCCAATTAAACATGGATTTACGAACAGGGGAAAGAATATCATGATTCATTTTAGAAAATTAATTAAAATTTCCATTTTTTTAGTTATATTTATCGTGATGTCTTGTTCGAAAAAAGAAATTCGAAATAATTATAGACCTGAATATGCTTACAAGATTAATATAAATAACTCACTTGATTCTGATTTTTGCATTCCAACAATTGACTGGTTATCACAAAATCCAAGAATTAATCTATTAAATTATGAAATCGATATACAAAGAAAAATTGAAAAACTGAAAGAGAAGCATGGTGGATTATATATTTCAGAATTTGGAAATCCGGAAATCTGTTATGATGTTCTTAAAAGTGGAGATAAAATTTGTTATGAAGTCAAGACAAATCATTTCGATATAAGCCCAAAAATTGGGATGTTTGTCTTTCACTCTGATAATAATATAAAGTATTTATATGATGAATATTGTCAGATGATGATTCAACACGGGTTTATTGTTTTAATTGATTATGAAGATTTTATAAGTGGAGAAATAACAATTAGAAAAGATAATATTTTTAAGGTCACAGAATTAGCTTATGAGGATTTTGACGCATATAAAGAAATACTATTAAAAAATCCAGAAAAATTAATACCAGTTGATTCTGATTTCATAAAAAATTGATTTTTTCTTGGTAATACATATTGCGATTTGCATGACTAAAAAAACGGAGGAAAAAGCATAGAATTTACCCGATTTTGAGCCCTAAAACATGCACGCCGAATTGATAATAATGGAAAAATAGTTGAGGTTTACAAAAATGAAACAGAATAAAATTATATTGTTGTTAGTGATTATAAGTTTCTTTATTTCCTGTAAAAGCCAGAAATTAATCAAAATTCAAATTTTGCCCGGGACTTCTGATTCTTTTATAAATGAGCTTATCAGTCTTAATGCAGAAGAATATGATGAGACTAATGGAAAAATTCTTATTTCATATGACAATTTGATTCAACTTGAAACACAGATGGAAAATGTTTTAAATACAAAATTATTTAATATTACAAATTATGAGTTATGTAAATCAAACAATGCTGATTATTTATATTATTATTTTGAAATAAATAACAACGAATTACAGCTAAAATCAAAGGAAAGTTATAGTCTAAAATATGATCCTGCTAATCCAAAGGCAATTAAAAAGGGTCCTGAAATCGGATATTATAAAGCCCCTCAGTTGAACATCCAGGATGAAATCATTTCCCTTGTTAATCAAAATTCATTTTATAAAATATTTGCAAGTACCATAAAAAAATCCAATAAAAATTTCCAGATTGATGAAGAAAAATATTCATTGTTAATTCAGACAATTCTACGTACAATAAATTAAATATATAAGGATACCTTATTGTTGTTTAATGATACAGAATTATATGGAGGTGCATCATGGAATTCCTCAAATATTAAACAAAACAAAAGGGAGTGCAATTAAAAATGAAAATGAAATTCGAGAGCAACTGGGATTTGAAAAAAGAAAAGAAACTAATGATAATCCTGTTGTTAAGTATAATGCCACTGATGATGAATTGTTCTAAAAATACAACAAATAAAGTAAATAACAGTACAGATAAAAATAAGGTAGAAGTTGTTGTTAAAAATAATTCATCAAATGCGGTTTTCTTAGATAATTGCAATTTTCGTGGCCTGGCTTGTTCAAATGTTTGTATAGATGAAGATAAAAAAATTAATGAATATTTGCTTTCGCTTTCGCCAAATATAACTGCGAATTTTTCACATGCATATTATGATTTTACCTACCAGCTTGATCCTGGTGAGTCAGTTATTTTTTATTGTGATGAAGAAAAATTAAAAGATGATAATTGTTATAAGGTTTCGGAAGTAGACTTAGATTATGATTCTTCCGATGAAAATACTGAAGAAATCATGACTCTTAAAAAAACAAAATATATAAAATCAAATATTGGGAAAGCTACGAAATGCATTTATACTTATTATGTTTCATCTAAATCATTACCTCAAGGAACAATTCCTGATTATACTGAACATATGAAACAATATGGGATAAAACTTTTTGGTTATTTTACATTTGATGATAAATTGTTATTTGAGATTAATAATCCTTAGTAATACAGAAAGGATTTTAAATATGATGATTCTACTAAAGCTTATGCATATACATAACAGAAAAATGCAAATAATTGGGAATACTTTTATGAAAAAATTTTTGATGAATAATTTTTTATTTATTATTTTATTTATATTTATTAGTTGTGAGAAAGGAGTTACACTTAATTATACTTCAGATGAATTGCTACATTTTTTTGAAAATAATTGTAATACTGAAATTGATTTAAAAAAAGCTGAAATATATGTGACTGGTAAAGTAGGATGGATATCCTTTCCCAAGGATGGTAGAAATTTGAACCAATGTACAGTATTTCTTGAAACTAATAATAGTGATTCTAAAAAAAGAACAGGAAATTATATTTCTTGTCATATGATTAATAGGATAGAAAAATCATATTTCGGTAAAAATATAGTTATTCATGGAAAGTTTGATTCATATACAATAATTAATCAGGAAAAATATGTTGTACTAAAGAAATGCAAAATGTTTTTGAAAGAGTAAAGAGTAGTTTTGAATTTTTTGTTTGATCTTTAAGAAATACATTGGCGTATTATAAAGAAGAAATATTAAGTTATTAATTTTTGTAAACATAGGATAAAGAACAAGATGAAAAAAGTTATTGAATATATTATTATTTTTCTGCTTATTAGTTTAATAATTCTTTTTGTACAAATTGATTCTATATCTATAAGGAGCAAATTAATTTTGCTTAATGTTTGTTTAGTATCTATTTGTATTAAATATAGAGAATTTAGGAAAAAAACTGAAGATGAAACAAGTATCTTATTTGTTATAAGGTGGTATGGTCTACTATTAATAATAATTATATCAACTATAGCAATTTTTTTTGTGGGATAACTAAGGAGAAAGGGTTTATCATTTATTGCCAGTAAATATTTAGTTTTTATCTAATTAATTGAAATGACATTTGTATATTCATATAGTATAATGGAATTGAGAGTGAGAAATGGAGGTTTTTAATGATAGCGGTAAAAGCATATTATAATGGCAGAGCATTTATCCCTTTCGAAAATAAAAATTTTAAACGAAATCAGCAGGCTATGATTGTTATTGAAGATTCAGATCAGAAAACTCAGTTAAAAACTTCCTGCAGAGGAATAGCAGCGAAGTATGCTAATACCTCACTTATCAATAAAGAAAAAGAAATAATGGAACAGGCATTTTCAAGAGAGGTTTTATGACTCTTATAGATGCAAATGTTATATTACGATACATATTAAATGATATTCCCGAGCAGGCTGAGCAGGCTGGTAAAATAATCGAAAAGGGCGCTTTTACCCATAACGAAATCATCGCTGAAGTTATTTATGTCCTTGTAAAATTGTATCAGATTCCACGAAAAAAAATCAAAGATATATTATGTCCTTTGCTTGAGGAAGTACAGATGGATCAGAAAGAAGTCATATCATTTGCTATAGAAAAATTTTCCGATACCAAGTTTGATTTTGTTGATTGTATTCTTCTTGCCCGAAAAAAAATCCTTCACGATGACATCTTTACCTTTGATAAAAAACTTTCAAATCAATTAAGGAGAATTTGATATTTTTTAATTTTTTTTTGTAGGATATGGAATTTTATTACAAATTCCCTTATTCCTACAAATTGCGATTTGCAGGAATAAAAAAACGGAGGAAAAAGACCAGAATTTATCCAATTTTGAGCTTGAAAATATACCCGTAAGGCAGACACACTACATATAGTGTTGTTTTAACAGTTAAAAAATGAGAATTTCAGAGCAGCCAAAAAAGTTTCTGAAATTCGGACATAAACCAGTTGATTATTTTCAGATTCTATGATTCGTAAATCGTAGCAAGAATCAAATAATCAGCTGCAAATGCAAAAAATCCTGGTTTTTCAGGAAATTTGACATTAAAATTGTATAAAACTCTAAAAAAGGAGGTTTTCTGAGGTTAAAAAGGGCTGTTTGGTAGTCATACAAATTTCCATTTGTACCACTACGCAGGGAATAATCCGATTAAATATACGGACCCGGATGGAAGGGTGGATAAAAATTCTCTTGAATATATGTTTGTAAAACAAGTATTAGGAGATAAAGGAGTTGAAATATTTAAAAATACAACTTTTTTATGTAATCCAGGGAAAAAGTCAGGCTCTTTTGATATTGGAGATGGACTGATATTCTTATCATCAGAGATCTTTAGTAATCCTATGTCTACAGATAGAGGTCGTGAATTATTAATTCATGAATTATTTCATCAGATACAATATTCATCTGATCCTAAGGCGTTTGAAAAATTATTTGTTGAGTTTAATTTAAATATTAATGTAGCAAAATTTGGATTAAATCCTACCACTGAATATATTGATCATACTGGCGGAATGATAATTATTCCTGATTATTCAACAAAACAAGAATATTATACATATCAATATAATCTTTCAGAAATAACAGAGCTATCTGATTTAAATTTTTTAGAGGCTCAAGCTCAATTAGTTGGAGATTTCGCAAAATATTATTATAGCGAAAGATATTCAGATGGAATTCCCATCTGGAAAAAAAATGATATGAAAAAAATGGCACAAATTTTAAAAAATTCTGGATATGATACGGAAGCTGTACAATGGGTTTTAGAAAATTATCAGTAGTATTCTTTTTATGTATAATTACATTTATGAATTCATGTAATTCGCATGAATCTTATTTATTAAATTGTTCTCTTGAATCAAATGAAATTCTTATTTGTTTAAATGCAAAAAAAGGAATAGGAGAAATACAAGGCGGTTCTATTGGTATGCTTGAATTTGCAAAATATCAAACAAATAATTTTAGAGTTTTACGTGATAAAGGCTATGTAAAAGTATTTATTGAAAATACAATTGAATACGAAAATGGAAAAGATTATTTGATTGACATTCAATGGTTTGGTGGTGGGGTCAAATTATGGTCGACATATCAAAATGGACAATTTATTTTTATTACTGAAGAAAAAAGTTGGTAATTTCCTTACTCCTACAAATTGCGATTTGGGGGAATAAGAAAAATGTTAAAAACGGCCCGAATTTCCCTGATTTTGGCCACAAAAATATGCCTGTTTGGCAGACACACTACATATAGTGTTGTTTTAAC
>JAEEGJ010028334.1_pt1 | contig 11155 bp, 9 predicted proteins | sample 8958761 | NCBI WGS metagenome assembly JAEEGJ01 (sample SAMN16246546, study PRJNA631951) | gut metagenome | biome: gut microbiome; feature: rumen; material: RS-attached | host: Bos | place: Iran: Karaj | collected 2018-10
TCCAGCGAGCCGCTCAAGTATCCCTTGTCGTCGGCCCAAACCGATGCCATGCCCGAGACGCCCTTGAGGGTGGAGTTGTCGGCCATAACGATGTTGAGAATCAGCGACGTGCCCTCGGCGTCATATTTTGCGCCCGGCTCGGTGATGACCTCGATGCGCTTTACCGCGCTGGCGGGCATCGCCTTGAGGACGTCCTTGGCATTGCGAGAGATGGTCGGGTCGGGGTGGCCGTTGCGGAAGATTTTGAAATCCGTCTGGCCGTTGACACGTATTTCGTCGTTGGCATCGACGGTCACCAGAGGCACCTTGCGCAACATGGTCAACACAGTGCTGGTCTTGCTGTCGTCATCCTCGGCCACATTGTAGCCGATGCGGTCCACCTCCTGCTTGATGAGCTGGCGCTGGGCGGTTACCTCCACATCCTTGAGCTGGATGTTGTCAAACACCTTCAGCAGCGAGTCATTGACCCAGTCATTGTCATCGCCAGTGGCGGGAGCGGACTGACGCGTCACCGAGGTCGTGTCACTCTTCTGCTTAGTTGAGCAATTCAACGTATCGCCCTGGATGGCTGTGCTATTGTTCTGTGCAACAGCCGCCATGCCACACATCAACGCGGCGATGGCACATAATAGCTTTGATATCAAATAAGGTTTCATGATAGTTGTCGGGTTACGCAAAAGGCTTCGTTATCTCTTCTTGATTTATTGTTCTCTTTTTGTCAATTGGCGAACATCATCCTCGAGAGCTGCCACGCGCTGGTAGACTGACGTTTTATCATATGTTACCCAGTATACAAACACAAAGACCGCAAAGATTATGGCAGCAAACAATATCCTCCAAATGCCGCTTGCGCCAAAAATAATATCCACTAAAATATAGAGGAAAAAGAAAAGAAACGACACTATGCTGGCAAATCGACCACGTTTCCTGTGGCGCAAAACCCCTTCGAGCTGTTCTTGTCGGGTCGCTTTCTTGAACTTACCTACCCAGAGCAGGTCGATTGCCGATATAAACATGTGCACAAGTGCAATGACCGCAAAAAGAATCATCTTGCAGCCCACCTGAACGCCAATGGGGCGATTACAAAGTGACACCCACAAGCAAAATGTGATCAACGCGAGAGCCATTACCACACTCCATCTTGAAGTTTTCACAATCTTGGCAAGTGCCTGGTCAATACGCTCGTTCAACTCTTGCCTGGTATCGATAGATTCCTGATTATCACTGATTTCAATATTCATTTTTGCCTGTTCCATAACCTCTGAGATTAATTGTCTTTACTACATAAACGTGCCGGGGCATCAATTTGCTACACGCCAGCCTCACTTTTTTCATTTTCCTGCTTGACGAGCTTACGCAACCGATTGATTTCTTTATTATTGAACCCGCCAAACATCCAGCCGACCAAGCAAACGATGGCTATAGCAGCGGCGGCTTTCCCAATCAGCAGGTAATTGTGTTCCAACCCTAAACGGATGGCCTGAATGACCGCGAAAATAAGAATGGCGATCAAACTCGAGTATGTTGCCTTATCATATTGGCGCAATAATTCCTTGGCATCGCCAATAGACTCAACTGATCTCATATAAATATAATTGATGATAATGATCACCGTTAACAACAACATCACTAATAACGTGGTGAGATCCTTAATGAGCGTGCCATCAATCTGCTTCCAAACCAGCTCCACAACGAACATCCCCAAAGCAAAGCCACAAATCCATCGGCTTAAGTCTAACTTTGAGTGACAATCGTCCTTGATGCGCTTCACCAACTCCTGCCGCCTGTCCTCTATGGCAGCCTGATTATCGGCTGTACCGCTTCTGTCGATATTCATTTGTTCTTGCTCCATATTTCACATGATTGAATTGTTATTTGACTGTTTTATACCTCAGACACACATCGGCGTTGGGAAACTACATGATGGAATGTCTTTCTTGCTCTATGAGCTCACGCATTCGCTCGATTTTTTCATTCTTGGGAATGCCTCTTCCTGTCAAACAACTGACAACAGAAAAGAGCATCAATGACAATCCAATAACACCAAAAATTGCTCCGACCCAATCCACCTCCGACCTGAAGACAATCAAGATGGCCACAAACAACAGGATAACACCCATCACACCCACAAGGCCCATATCCATCTTACGGCACTTATCATAATAGGCGCACAGTTCTTGGGCACTCTCGCAATTGGTTATTGAAAGCCAACGTTTTTCATACCGTTTCCCCAAAATGCGGAGAATAGGCATACACAACGCTATGGTCAAAATGGAGATAGATTTGAAACTCCATCCTTGCAAACTGTAAGCGTCGTAGAATACCATAAACAAGAAAACAAAGATAGTGAGATCAAATATGATATCAAACCTCTTAGATTTTTTGGACGCAGATCGACTCTGTTCGATTTCTTCCTTGAAACTCGACATCAGTTCGTCCAGTTCGTTATTTACCGTTTCAGTTTCCATAACACTCGCACTAAAGCTTTTATACCCTATTATTTAATTAAACCGTTATTAAGCGACTCTGCAAATATAAAGCCATATCCACCCACCGACAACCGATTTCCGGTACAAAAATGCAGATTAGACGTTTTTTTTGCCCACGTCTGTCAAATATTTTTACACTTCGGGTCCTGCTCGTTTTGCTCAATGTTCAACACGGGCAGGATGGAGAAACTCTGCACCTGGATATTTGTCATTCTTTTGTTCATTAGACGCACCACTGAACAATCAAAAAGTTACAGAAAACTTCAACTTTTTTCAATTTACAATCGCCATTTTATGGCAGAATTCTTTATTGGCGGATTTAAACTGTTAATTCTTATTAAATTACGTTATTCAATCTTCGCGATATTCCAGGATATCGCCGGGCTGGCAACCCAGCTCACGGCAGATACTCTCGAGCGTTGTGAAGCGGATGGCTTTGGCCTTGCCAGTCTTTAGGATGGAGAGGTTGGCAGGCGTTAGTCCCACGCGCTCGGCGAGTTCGCCCAGACCAATCTTGCGCTTGGCCATTTCCACATCAAGATTTACTATGATTTTACCCATGTTCAAATTTTTTAAATGGTTAGGTCAAGTTCTTCTTTCTGCTTCAGCCCTATAGCGAAAATCTCGGCCATGATAAGAATCAGGCATGCGCTAAACAAACCGGTGCCTGATGTAGCATAATACAGGCTTGAATGACCGACAGTGTAATTTGCCACGGATAGTAATTCAGATTGATGATAATCATTTATCAAGTTAGCGGCAATAGAATAAACCGAAAGTATTAACATGCACACTGCAACATAATTCAGCAATTTCACATTTTTCCAATCAAAAATGATTCCCTTGTTCACATTAATAATCACCTTTATGAATTTAACAAAGGAAACGATGATCAGGTAAAACAGACAAATATCCATTGCCCAAATCAATATAAACTTAAGGAAACCAGGAAATTGCGAAAACGGCCCTTTAACAATTTGCGGTTGCCTTACTCGTTGTGACAATTTAACCCGCACTTCAGTAGGCCAGATTTTCACATCTTTTCCCCATCGGTCCTTCATTATCACACAGCTCTCGTCACTTATCTCATTAGGAGACAGGCGGACAATTGAGGTGTAAGCATACTTAGAGATATTGTCAGGGACTGTAGCGAATGCGCTAATAAACTGAATAATCTCCAATGAGATAATTATTACACATAATATGTTAAGTTTAGTTTTCATAATTATTATTGATTAAGAGATTAATATTTTTCGTTTAATTTTAATTATTTATCGTTTTTCGATATGCAAAAGTAAAAACGGTTTTGGTACCGTGCAAGAAATTTCGATAAAATTTTATCGAAAAACGATAAATTTAACCTTTGTTTGCACTTCAAGAGAATAATCACCTGGTTTCTCATTACATAAAAAACCCACGACTACCAGAGAGAATACCTCTGGTTGTTGGCATTATTTTTGCAGTGACTATGATATGTGTTTTACTATTTAAAATTGATTTAAGGATATGATACTGACTACAACCCCTCAAGTAGAGGGTTACACGATTAGAGAGTACAAGGGCGTAGTGACTGGCGAGACAATTATCGGCGCCAATTTCATGAAGGATATCTTTGCCGGCATCCGCGACATCGTGGGCGGCCGCTCGGCCAGCTATGAGAAAGTGCTGCGCCAAGCCAAAGACACGTCGATGCAAGAAATGATGGAGCGAGCACACGCTATGGGCGCCAACGCCATCGTGGGCATCGACATCGACTACGAAACCATCGGCGAAAGCAACTCCATGCTCATGGTCGCTACCAGCGGCACCGCCGTGGTCATCTAATTTCCAAACTACGAATTACGCTAATTAAACTAAGGACAACCGCGCTCTTGGCGTCACGCCAAGGCGCGGTTTAGTTTCTAGTCCCTAGTCCCTAGTTTCTAGTTGGCATCCGCATCCTTGGGCGTCACGCACCTTTTTGGCCTCACGCGAAGACGCGAAGTTTTTAGGTCGACGAACCTTTAAGTCGGCGAATTAAACGGATTAAACATAAGCATCCGCATTCCATTTTGTTTTGGAGTGCGGATGCTACATATTAGTAACTTTCTCGTAATTCGTAGTTTATTTGACGATTTCGATGATGGTTGTGGCGGTGACGTCGGGGATGGTGACGGGGATGGTCAATGTACCACTTTTCTTGTCATAGCTCATACCCTTGGCCTTCTTGCCGTTGATGGTCACCTTGCTGGGCTTAAAGGTGGCTGGGATGATCAGGCGGTAGGCCTTGTTGGGAGTGTCACCGTCGATGTTGCCTATACCTTGGATGGTGATGTAATTGGTGCGGCCCTGGGGCGTGGCGGTAAACTGAATCAGGCGGTGCTTGTCTCTGGCCAAAGTGCCTGTCGAGTGCAGGTCGTCGTCAAAGAGGATGTAGGTCGAGGGATTGTCACTGGAATAGTAAACAATATCCAATCTGTCAGGATCATAGTCACCCACGTTCTGCATCTCGTAGTTGGCCTGCGGGATAAAGGCTCCCGCACGGGCAAACAGCGGCAGCACCTCGATGGGGGCATCGTAGTTGATGGTCGTGTGGCCCTGATAGGCCTTCTCGGGATGGTTGATGTCCACCCAGGTGCCATCGGGGAAGGTGATCTCGCGGCTCACTGCTCCCTGCTGCATCACGGGTGCCACCATCACGTCACGGCCCCACAGGTACTGGTCGTTGATGTGGTCATAGCGGGCGAAGTTCATGTCGTCCTCATACATGCCCAAGGGGCGCACCATGGGCAGACCATTCCAGGCGTTGTCAAAGGCCAGCGTGTAGTTATAGGGCAGCCACTTGTAGCGGTCCTTGATGATGCGTAGCGTGAGGTCGCCAAATTCCTTGTAATTATAGGGCTCGGCCTGATAGGTCGAGTGGGTGCGCAGCATGGGTGAGAACAAGCCCAGTTGCAGCCAGCGGATGTAGAGCTCGCCGTCACGCTTGTTAGCGGGATCGACGGCAAAGCCGCCCACGTCGTGAGACATGTAGCCTAGTCCGCTCAAGCCCGTGTTGAGCATGATGTTGACCTGGGGCTGCATGCCGCCCCACGAGCGGGACACGTCGGTAGACCAGGGGAAGACCGAATAGCGCTGCAGGCCCGCTGTGCCGGCACGCATCATGACCATCGGGCGACGGTCGGGGTATTCCTCCTTGAACATGTCATAGATGATGCGGCTCCACTCGTTGCCGTAGTAGTTGTGGTATTGCTCGGCGGTGAGGCCGTTGTAGTGGCGTATTTCGAGCGGATGCTTCTCGGGCTCGCCCAGGTCACCCCACCAGCCTGTCACGCCCTCGTCGGTGAGCTGTTTGTAGCGGTTGTGCAGCCACAGGCGCGTGGCGGGATTTGACACGTCGAACATGCCGCCCTGCCCTACCCAGATGGTCACCGTGTGGGTGGTGTCGGTGCCGTCAGTCTTGCAGAACAGGCCCTGGGGGTCCAGCAGGCGGTAGTTGTCGATGGCGCGGCCGTTGGTGAGCACATAGGGCTGTGAGATGGTCACCACGTTGACGCCCTTCTCCTTGAAGTCGCGCAGCATCTTGCGGTGGTCGGGCCACTGCTGCTTGTCCCACTCCAGGCGTCCCATATCCTCCTCCTTGCCGTACCAGTACAGGTCAAAGACGATACCGTCCAGCGGATAGCCCTCGCGCTTGAGGGTATCGACCACGCCCTCGCTCTCGCGCTGGTCGTGGTAGCCATATTTGGAGGTGATGTAACCCAGCGTCCACAGCGGCGGCAGTTCCTGACGGCCCGTGAGCCAGGTGAAGTTCTTGACCACGTTCTCGACCCTGCCGTTACCATCGATGATGTAATACGAGATGGGTTGCGGAGAAGTAGAAGAATATGTCAGTTCCTGGTCGCCCACGATGAGCGACGACTTGCAGAAGTCGTCAAACAGCACACCGTAGCCCTTGGAGGAAATCACCATCGGCATGGTGATGCCCATCAGTTTGGTGCGCTTCTCGCCCATCTGGTAGCCATAGTTCTGGCTGTTATAGTTGATGAGCGTGTCGCCAGCCAGGTTGAACGAGTAGCCGCGCTCTCCAGCGCCGTAGAACGACTCCTGGCCCTGGTGCAACAGCGACAAGGTCGACGAACTGCGGTCGCACAGGTCGGCAATGTAGAAAATATTTCTACAGCCCACCGTGATGCTGCCCGTGTTCTTGTCAAGCACCACCTTCAAGCCGCCAGCCGTGCGCATCACGCTCATGTCCTCCAAGTCTTCGACCTTGGCTTCGACTTTGGCGGTTTTTTCCAGCGCCAACGAGGGCAACCGTGTGCCGCTCCACCCGTCAGGCACCACATCCACACGGACGATGTCCTCGCCAACGGCAGTCACTGTGATAGTCTGGTGGCGTAACGCGTCGCTATACGTCATCGTTGCCTGCTGTGCAAAGGCAATCATCGCCAGCATCACAACAGCGACCATAGTCATCATCCTGTAAAGTTTCATAGCTATTCTATTTATTATTTGTGTTTGTATTCATTATTATTAATTACGAATTACGTAACTCGCTTTCTTTCACCAGTTCCCGCAGGCGCCTGAAATTTTGTTCGTCGTTCTCATCCAAGCCTTCACTCTCTTTACCCATAAATAATGATTTTTCCCCCTTAATGATTGAAAGCATCAGGAAGAGAAGAGGTAAACCCACGAGAAGGCCAATACGAGAGAAATAGAGTAGAGCGCTAAATGCCATCAATAAAGCAATACCCACCCATAACCTCAACTTTTGTTGCATAGCCAGCCATCCAGCGATCACCAGCAATAACCCGCTTAACAGTAAGCACGCTTTAGACAAATAACTGCCTTTATTGAACACGGCGAAGGCAATAATGCCGACCATAAGAATGACTGATTGAATGACCCACATCCTGTCATGGGCAGCTAATAATCCCCGTGGAGTCTCGGCATGGGCAATTCTCTTGTGAGAAACATAACTAATCAGTGCCGATAACAGGAACACTCCTCCCATTAACAACAGTAAAGGCGCAACCGAATAGTCTTCACCTCTATCAAAGAAGAACAACGCAAAAATGCCAAAGGCTATGAATAAAACTGATATGAAGATGTTCGTAAAAGTTATACTATGCCCTCCGGCGGCCGATCGCTTGATGCTTCCCATCAACCACTCAATCTCCTTGTCTCTTTCTTCTGCTGTCATAGTGCGGACTTATCATTTACTTTGTTGCAAAATTACTAACTATTGTTGGAATAATCAACCGTTCTCATTCAAAAAATACTACATTGTCAACATCGTGTGAATAGAATGTAAATAACCCCTGTGGTACATACCAATGATTTGTTGTAATTTTGCCCTCACAAAAATAACACGGATGCCATTTGTGTAATTAGAAATAATTAAGAAAGCGGATGCCATTCGTATAATTCGCGAAATACGTAGTTTTAAATAAAGATAATGGAAGAATTTGAAACCGGCAAACAGGCGCGACGTCGCACGCGCCCCACGCATGAGCCCGAGATAGTGAGCGAATTTGGCAAACTGCCTCCCCAGGACACATCACTGGAGGATGCTGTGCTCGGTGCCCTGATGCTCGAGAAGGACGCTTATAATAATGTGTGTGAAATTCTCAAGCCCGAGGCTTTCTACAACCCTGCCAACCAGAAAATCTATGAGGCTATCCAGACGCTTGCTGCCAACGGCAAACCCATCGACATGCTGACCGTTACTGACCAGTTGCGGTCCAACAAGGTATTGGAGGAAGTGGGTGGAGCCATCCGCATCAGCGAACTGACGGGTCTCGTGTCGAGTGCAGCCAATGCCGAGTTCCACGCCCGCATCGTGGCCCAGAAGTACCTCGCCCGCGAACTCATCAGCTACAGCAGCCAGGTGCAGCAGTTGGCTTTTGACGAGTCCATTGATGTCTATGACCTGATGCAGGAGGCTGAGGGCAAACTGTTTGAAATCAGTAAGAATACCCTCAAACGCGATGTTATCCCCATTGAAAACGCCGTACAGGATGCCATCAAGAAGATTGAGGAGGCCGCTAACCGCGAGAGCGGACTCAGTGGACTGGAATCTGGCTACCACATGCTGGACCGCCTCACCAGCGGATGGCAGAACAGCGACCTGATTATCATTGCCGCCCGTCCCGCGATGGGTAAGACGGCCTTCGTGCTGTCGATGGCCAAGAACATGGCAGTGGACTACAACTATCCTGTTGCCGTATTCTCGCTTGAGATGTCTAGCCTGCAACTGGTAAACCGACTCATCAGCAATGTCTGCTCGCTCGAGGGTGAAAAAATCAAGAGCGGACAGCTCACACAACCCGAGTGGGAGAACCTGATGACGCGCACTCGTAGCCTGAGTACCGCACCACTGTTCATTGATGACACGCCATCGCTGTCCATCTTTGAACTCCGCACCAAGGCACGTCGCCTCGTCCGTGAGCACGATGTGAAAATTATCATCATTGACTACCTGCAGCTGATGAACGCCACGGGTATGAAGTTCGGCAGCCGCGAGCAGGAGGTGAGTACCATTTCGCGTAACCTCAAGCAACTGGCCAAAGAACTTGACATCCCCATCATCGCCCTGTCACAGCTCAACCGCAGTGTTGAGACACGTCGCTCCGAAGATGACAAAACAGGCAAACGCCCACAGCTGAGCGACCTGCGTGAATCGGGCGCTATTGAGCAGGATGCCGACATCGTGTGCTTCATCCACCGCCCCGAGTATTATACCCGTTCCAGCGAGGATGCTGAGGGGCACAATATCAAGGGCCTTGCCGAATTTATAGTCGCCAAGCACCGTAGCGGTGCCACCGACACCATCAACCTGCACTTCGTCAGCAAGTTCGCACGCTTCGAGAACCTGGGTGAGCAAGATATCCAGAACAGCGAAACCACCGTTGAATCCAAGATGAATATCACTCCTGGCGGTCCCGCTCCAGCTCCTCCAGCAGGAACCGGTGACTACCCTGGTGGTCCGATGTCTCCTAACGAAGCTTGGATGCCCGACAACAACGAGACTCCACCGCCATTCTAAAACAATGTATTCTGCAAAGATCAAAATCAGACTCGGTAACTTAACCGTGCTCACATACGGGATATTAAACAAAAATATTAATTAAAATTCATCGTATTACTGTTTTTTATATCTTTGCCGTTTGGAAGTTAACATATAACCTAAACTATAGTTTATTTATAATGAAGAAAATGTTATTAGCTATGGCCATATTGATGGCTGCTGTGCCTGGTGTGCAGGCACAATTGACGCACGGCGTGAACCGTGCCGACATGGACCTGAGCGTGAAGCCCGGGGACGATTTCTATGAGTATGCCGGTGGTGGCTGGATGAAAGCCAACCCGCTGAGCAAGCATCCCGAGTATTCCAGCTATGGCGTGTTTAACGTGCTGGCCGAGGAGAACGAGAACCGTCTGCACGACATGTTCTTGGAACTGGGCAAGAAGAATCACAAATTTGGCACCGTGGACCAGAAAGTCGCCGACTTGTACAAGATGGCAATGGACAGCGACCGCCTGAACCGCGAGGGAGCACAGCCGCTGATGGCCGACTTGGCCAAGATTAAGGCCTTCAAGAAGGCTGACTTGACGCGCTTTATCGCCGATCAGCATCTGACACTGAGCAACCCGTTCTTCGGCATCGGTGTGGAGACTGACCTCAAGAACAGTGACATGAACGTGATGTGGCTCAGCGCCGGTACCAGTGGCCTACCCGACAGGGACTACTACCTCAACACCGACGCAGACAGCAAGAAGATTCAACAGGCCTACAAGGATTACCTCGTGAAGATGTTCATGCTTGCCGGCTACAGTAAGAAGGAAGCTAACCGTGCCTGCAAGACCATCTATGATATCGAGTACAAGTTTGCTCAGGCCAAGATGGACCGTGCCGAGGCTCGTGACTACACCAAGCTCTACAACGTGCGCACGCTGGACCAGCTCCAGGCTGATTACCCCGCCATTAACTGGAAGGAGTATTTCAACCTGATGGGCACGCCTAACGTGGATTGGGTTATCCTGACCGAACCCAAGGTGATGGCTGTCGCCAATGACCTGATGACCAACCTCAAGGAGCAGCAGATGCGCGACTACATGGCCGGTCTGCTCATCAAGGGCTCGGCAAACTACCTGAGTGATGAGTTTGGAGAGACTTCATTTGATTTCTACGGCCGCATGCTCAGTGGACAGAAGGAGCGCAAACCGCGCTGGAAACGTGCTCTGGGCTTTCCCAACTCACTGCTGGGCGAGGCTGTCGGTGAGGTTTACGTGAACAAGTACTTTGCCCACGGCAGCAAGGAGAAGATGTTGAAGCTCATCAGCGAACTCCGCAAGTCACTGGCCGCCCATATTGCTGGGCTGACCTGGATGAGCGAGCAGACCAAGATCAATGCTCTGGTCAAGCTCAACGCCTTTACCGTCAAGATTGGTTATCCTGACAAGTGGCGCGACTACAGTGGCCTGACCGTAGATCCCAGCAAGAGCCTGTATGACAACATCAAGGCTGCCAGCATGTATGAGACCCGTCGCAACCTCGATAAGATGGGCAAGCCCGTGGACAAGGATGAGTGGGGCATGACACCGCAGACCGTCAACGCCTACTACAACCCCACGACCAACGAAATCTGCTTCCCTGCAGCTATCCTGCAACCGCCCTTCTT
>JAEEGJ010028336.1_pt1 | contig 11154 bp, 6 predicted proteins | sample 8958761 | NCBI WGS metagenome assembly JAEEGJ01 (sample SAMN16246546, study PRJNA631951) | gut metagenome | biome: gut microbiome; feature: rumen; material: RS-attached | host: Bos | place: Iran: Karaj | collected 2018-10
AAGGATCAGCCAACTTTGATTATGCTCAAGTCTGTAATCGGTAAGGGCGCTCCAAAGCAGGGAACTGCTGATGTACACGGTGCTCCACTTGGTGCAGAAGGCATTATCGCTGCAAAGAAGAAGCTTGGACTTCCAGTTGATCAGGACTTCTATGTTGTTCCTGAAGCTTATAAATATTTTGAAAGCAAGAAGGCTGCATTTGCTAAGGCAGAAGCAGACTGGAATGCTGATTTCGCTGCATGGGCAAAAGAAAATCCAGAACTCAAGAAGCTCTGGGATGCTTACCATTCAGACGCTGTAACAGACGACACTGTAAAAGATGTTGTTTACAAAGTAGGTGATGCTTGTGCTACACGTGATGCTTCTGGAAAGGCTTTGAACGTAATTGCTGCCCGCTATGCTAACCTTGTTGGTGGTTCTGCTGACTTGATGGGACCAAACAAGACTGCATTCAAGGCAACTGATAACGGAACATTCAGCCCAGAAAACCGCGCTGGCCGTACAATCGAATATGGTATCCGTGAGTTTGCGATGTCTGCTGTTTGTGCAGGTATTTCTCTCCATGGTGGTCTCCGCCCATTCTGTGCTACATTCCTTGTATTCGCAGATTACCTCCGTCCATCTCTCCGTGTTGTTTCTTTGATGAAGCAGCCTGTAATCTACGTATTCACACACGACTCAATCTACGTAGGTGAAGATGGTCCAACACATCAGCCAATCGAAACAATGACTTCTCTCCGCGCTATTCCTGGTGTTCAGGCTATCCGCCCAGGTGACCCTGAAGAATCTATGGAAGCATGGAAGATTGCTTACGCTTCTAAAGATCATCCAGTTTGTATGGCATTCACACGCCAGGCACTTGCTGTTTACGAAAAGGAAGACAAGTCTTGGAAGAAGAACATGGCAGCAAATGGTGCTTACATTGTAAAGAGTGGTGCAGACAAGCCTGATATCACAATCCTTGCAAGTGGTTCTGAAGTTAATATGGCTCTCCAGGCTGCAGCTGAAGTTCCAGAGAAGAAGATTCGTATCGTTTCTGTTCCAGATCTTAAGAAGTTCGAAAATCTTCCTAAGGCAAAACAGGACGCTATCATTGGTGAAACAAAGCGTGTTGTATGTACAGAAGCCGGAATTTCTATGGAATGGCTCCAGTTCACATCAAAAGAGAACTGCTTCTGCATCGACACATTCGGTACATCAGGTCCTGCTAACAAGGTAGCTGAATATCTTGGTTTCACAGCTAAGAACTTGGCTAAGTTGCTTAAAAAATAGATTGCTTCGTCGCTGCGCTCCTCGCAATGACGGAGACTATGGCGATGCATGAAAGGTGCCCGTTGCGGTTTCGCGGCGGGCATTTTTTTTGTCCTCTTTTTTTTTGCTGACAATTCAAAAATCGTATGATATAATTTTTTATTATTAGATTATGTATTTTGCAAGAGGGAGTGATGCATATATGAAAAAAATAATTGCAGCAGCTTTTCTTGCTGTAGTTCATGTTTGTGCCGTATTCTCATTGGATTTTGCATTTAAACTTGAGCCTACAGCCATAATTCCGCTTACTGAACATATGACTCCTGCCTATGGCGGACAAATCTTTGGTGGTATTGATTTATTCAATTTTGCTACTATAGGACTTGAAGGTGGGTATCTTTACGAAAAGCCAGAAAATACAGATAGTGCAATTAACACCATGTTTGGTGGTGTGAATCTTGGATTCTATTATTATCCGCTTTCAAGACTTTACCTTGGATTAGGTGGAGCTGTTGGTCTTGATTATGGTATCAGCCAGATCCAGTCAATTAATCAAAGCGGCGATACAGTAACAGGTAACAGAAGTTTTTCTGACATTTATTACAGAGCATATGGTGAAATTGGTTTCCGAATTAATCCTACACTTTCGGTAAATGCTACCGGTGGTTATGCAAGTTTCTGTATTGATAAAGGAAAGGAATTTATTACAGGTCCTTTTGCAGGAGTTTCTTTGCGACTTGCGGCTCATGCTGGAAAAGGTTCGGGACGTTCTTCGCTTTCTGTTAAGATTGTTCAGGACAGCGATGTATATCCTGTTTACAGTGCCGTTTATGACTATGAGCCATTTGGTACAATCATCCTTAAGAATAATGATGGTGCAGAGCTTCGCAACGTTCATGTAAACTTCCGCGCTAATAAATATACCTCTGGTGCAAAACTTTGTGGAACTGCGACTCGTATTAACCGCCACCAGAAAGTAGAGTTCCCGCTTTGTGCAAACTTTTCAGATGTAATTCTTTCCTTTACAGAAAATGGAAAAATCAGTGGTGAGGTTGTAATTGAATACGACTTCCTTGGTAAGAGAATGACAGTCGTTGAGCCGGTAATTGTAGCTGTAAATAACCGCAACGCTTTTACCTGGGGAGACAATGCTTCTCTTTCAGCCTTTATTTCTCCAGACAGTCAGGAAGTTGCTGCCTTTGCAAAAGAAGTTGCAGGTATTACCCGTAACAATCTTTACACTGGTATGAATGCAAACTTGCAGTATGCAGCCGGAATGGTAGAAGCTCTTAGACTTGCTGGTCTTGGTTATTCTGGTGATACTCTGACACCTTATAGTTATTATCATGATAGCTATGAAATGGATTCAATCCAGTATCCATTGCAGACTTTGCAGTATCTTTCTGGTGATTATGATGATATGGGTATTCTTTTGTGCTCATGTCTGCAGACTGTAAATGTTCCTACAGGCTATATGCCTCTTGCTGAGGACTTTATTGTTCTTGTAAAACTTAATATTGCGGCACGACAGGCTTTAAGCAATTTTGCTTCAACAGATGGTCTTATTATCGATGAAGATACAGATTCTGTTTATCTTGCATTGTCAATGGCAAATCTTGAAAAAGGCTTTACCGCAAGTTATAAGGCTGGTTCTGAAGCCGTTGCAAAGTGTTTTTCTGATGACGAAAATTTCTACGAGTTTATAGATACAACTGACGCATGGAATTCTTATAAACCTGTTGCTTACAGTAACAGTTCTGCTTCTATCAGTTATAAGCAGGATCAGCTTATTGCAAATACAAAGAAGGCAATAGAAAATTATATCAGTTCAGATATAGAAGAAGTTATTAAGCGTGCCCGTGCAGAAGGTGATGCAAATAAACTTGGAGTTGCACTTGTCCGTGCCGGCCGTTATACAGAAGCAAAGCGCGAATTCCAGAAGCTTTCTACTGTTACGGCAATGAACAATACAGCAAATATTCTTATGATTGAGAAAAATTATTCTGCTGCGGCAGCCCAGTATAAGAGGGTTCTCGAAAAAGATCCTTCAAACAAGGTTGCTTTAAAAGGTTTGGAAAATGCAAATTCGAAAATTGAGTAAAAAAATAATATTTTCTTTTTCTATAATTTTTGTATGCGCAAATCTTTCTGCAATCGATTTATCGCTCCATGTGCAGCCGTCTTATGAATTGCCTCTTAATGGCTTTTTGAATAAGGCGGGTGGATTTGGTGTAAACGCTGGACTTGATCTTAGTCCTATAACCGTTCGAAGTCGTGACCAGATTTATGTTTCAGGACAGTTTACATATTCTGGATTTTATGTAGATGGCTTTGGACTTCAGACTTTGTTAGACGGCAGATTTGGACTTGGTTACAAGCTTCGTTTTATGGACAGATGGGATGCCTTTGCAGAAGGTATGGCTGGTATATGGACCTTCCCGAGTGCTACAAATTTTGATGCAAAAACTGTAAGTGGTCTTTCTTTTTCTGGAAAGCTTGGTGCAGACTTTTATGTTTCTCCAGCACTTTCACTAACAGGCTTTGCCGGGTATAAATCTTATTACGCAAAACCAGAGTCTCTTACTTCTACTTTAGAATTGGGAGTTGGTATACGCTATAGCCTTTCTCGTGGTTTATTCCGCCGAGATATGATTGAACTTGCAGATTCTGAATTTGAACCTGTATTCCCGGTATTCTATGCACACTATGAAGACAATCCTTTTGGAAACATAACTTTGGTAAATAACGAGCCAAATGATATTTATAATGTTACAGTTTCTGTAATGATTGATTCATACATGACTGCGCCATTTGTAGTTTCTGAAATAGAAAGCGTTGGTCGTGGCGAAACTTTCTATGTAGATATCTGTGCCTTCTTGAATGAAAACATTCTGGACTTAGTTCAGCCAAAATCTTCTGATATGGAGATAACTGTTACATATTCTTCTTTGGGAAAAATCCAGTCTTCTTCATACTTCATGCCTGTAACAGCCTTGAGCCGTAACTCAATGACTTGGGAAGATGACCGAAGAGCTGCGGCTTTTGTTTCTGGAAAAGATGCTACTGCTCAGAGATTTGCACGTCAGGTTCAGGGTATTGTAAAGAATGATCTTCGCGATGGCGTTCCAAAAAATATTCAGTATGCGGCAGCAATTTTTGGTGCACTTAAAGCATTTGGAATTAACTACGTTGTAGACCCATCGAGTGCGTTTACAGATAATGTTGGTACGGCAGCAGTAGACTTCCTTCAGTTCCCTTATCAGACATTAGTTTACCATGGTGGTGACTGTGACGACCTTACAATTTTGAACTGTTCACTGCTCGAAGCACTTGGTATTGAAACTGCATTCATTACAGTTCCTGGTCATATTTATATGGCTTTTGATTCTGGACTTTCTCTGGAAGAAGGACGATCAAAAACTTCTAAAGGATATTATATAGAAGCAGAAGGAAAGATCTGGGTTCCATTTGAAGTAACCCTTTCTCAGGATACCTTTGGTCTTGCCTGGACTTATGGGGCTAGAGAGTGGAGAAAGGCCGGCTCAGAAGCAGCCCTCATTCCATTAAAGGATGCATGGTCATCGTATCTGCCAATTAGTGTTCCTGGTGCGGATTCTCCTGTAGAAATTCCATCAAGAGAGCAGATAATAAAATTATTTAAGGAAGCAAAATATTATTGACATATTTGAAAAAGTAGACGATAATATATTGAAATCGTGAGGAGGTTTTATTCAAAATGAAGAGATTTTTAACTCTTATTGTTGCATTGTTCGTTGGAGCAATGTTGTTTGCAGCTACAGATTCTTATGTAGTTGATTCAATTGTTGGTACTGTTACTTATGAAAAGGCACCTGGCAAGTATGAAAAGGTAACTGTAGGACAGGAGCTTTCAGCTTCTACTGTTTTGAAGACTGGGCTTAATTCAAGTGTTGTTCTTAAGTTGAATGATAAATCTATTACAATTAAAGCAAAACAGACTGGAAGTGTAGAATCACTCTTTGCTGCCGCAGCACCTGCTAAGGGCGGTCTTAAGAAACAGACTATCGTAAAAGCTGGTGATGCTCAGGTTGCTGATGGAAACAGAGAAGGCGTAGCAACTGCTTCTTCTCGTGCTTCTGAAGCAAAAGAAGATTTCACCTGGGACGAGTAAGCAATTACTTGTTGGAAAAGCCTGCAATCTATTGTTGATTGCGGGCTTTTTTCGTTCTAAGCCTTTATGGTTTTTCTTAGTCTTTCCTAAGAGAGTTTATTTTAAATCCAAAACTATATGAAAAAACTAATCATTTCTCTTTTAATTCCTTTTCTTTGTGTTGCAATCTGTTCACTTTTAATTTTGTCTCCACTTGATTATCAGGTAGCAGATTATTTCCAGCGCCCGCTTAAACCTTTGAACGAAAGCGAAGAAGTTATCATGGTTAATATTGATGACGACGCGGTGGAAAATATTGGTACATGGCCGTTTTCGCGTACAGTATATTCAGACATGCTTATAAGCCTAAAAGAGCTTGGCGCACGTTCTGTAGTATTCGATTTGAGCTTCCTTGATCGAAGCCAGGCTACTGTAGATGAAAACTATGTAAAAGAATCATTACCATCATATGTTGGAGATTATTTTTCTCTGTTAAATGATGTTGCATCAGAATCATTTGAAGCACTTGCAGATGGTAGTGCTGCTTATGACGAAGCAATGGACTATTATAGTTCGGAATCGCAGAAATATGAGCTTCAGCTTAATACTGCAATTTCGCATGTGGTTGTTCCAATTGATGCTGTGCTTGCCGGTTCTATCCATGATTTCGGAAATACTTTCCTGACACTTACCTTTGAAAATGGTATTGAACCAAGTGAGCAGGAAAAGAAATATCTTGAAACATACATTGCTTTGGACAATGTTTCTGCAGAAAAAGATACAATCACAAAGGAGTACACAGGCGTTCAGCCAGCTCTTTATGATTTTATGATTCAGGCAAAATCTGCCGGCTTTGTAAATGCAGATCCAGATAAAGATGGATATCTTCGTCATGTGCATCCGGTTGTAAAATATAATGGAAAATATTATGCACAGCTGGTGTTCCGCCCGATTCTCGACAAGCTAGGAAATCCACCAGTTGAAATTTCCAATAAATATATTAAAGCTGGAAGTCTTGTAATTCCACGTTCAGAAGATGGATCTGTAATTATTAAGTATCCAAAGAAAAAGTATGTTGATTACAATGATATTTCACTTGCAAATATTTATAATCTTGCAAATCAAGAAAAAGCCTTTGTAACAAACCTTGGAATTATGAACGACAGCGGATTCTTCGATGATCTTGAAGATGACGAAAATCCGTATGAACTTTATCTTACAGGAGAATATATTCGAGAAGAACTTTCCAATGCTGAGTCACTTGAGGAAGGTCTTACTTATGAGGAATACCTTGCAACTCGTAAGCAGTATTTTGCAGCAGCACGTGCCTTCCTTACAAAGGAAACAGAAGATTATTTCTGTACTGTTTGGGAAGATGATGCAGATTATATTCATGACCTGTTTACAGAAACAAATAAGGCTTTCGATAGCTTTATGAAGTTCTATGAAACTTGTAAGGTTGTAGAAAATGCAATTTGTATCATTGGAACAAATGCTTCTAGTACAACTGATTATGGTATTAACCAGTATGAAGAGCATTATCCAAACCCTGGTGTTCACTACGCATTTGCAAATATGATTCTTTCACAGGATTTTGTTGATGATGCTCCTGCATTTATTTCGATTATAATTGCAGCTATTGTCTGCCTCTGTTACGGCTTCATTTCAAGTAGAATTAAAAGAACTGGTCCGCAGATTATTTTCGGAATTGCGGCCGTTATTGTAACTGCAGGCTGTCTTCTTTTGTACTTCATTATTACAAAGCAGTACGTTGGTGCAGTTGTGCCGGTAGTTTCTGTATTTATTTCTTTCGTAGCAACTACAATTCTTGGTTTCATTACTGCAAACCACGATAAAAAGTTTATTACAAACGCATTCAGCCAGTGTCTTTCAAAAGAAGTAGTAAACGAGATTGTTGCAAATCCAGCTTCTTTCAAACTTGGCGGACAGCGTCTTGAAATGACTGCTATGTTTACTGATATTCAGAAGTTCTCTGGATTTAGTGAATTGCTTACAGCGGGTCAGCTGGTTGCACTCTTGAATTACTATCTTACTAAGATGTCTGACATTATTATGGACGAGCGTGGTACTGTAGATAAGTACGAAGGAGACGCTATTATTGCTCTTGTTGGTGCACCTGTTCATATGGACGACCATGCTCAGCGTGCCTGTGCGGCTGCAATTAAGATGAAGGCTGCTGAGGCTGTAATGAACGAAGAAATTGCAAAAATTGCTGCAGCACCTCAACCTGATGGAATGGATGATGAATTGTATCAGGCATTTACAATCATGGTAAAAAATAACCGTACTTTATTTACCCGTATTGGTTTGAACTCGGGTGAAATGATTGCGGGTTATATGGGCTCTGAAAATAAGAAGAACTATACTATGATGGGTAACAACGTAAACCTTGCGAGTCGTCTTGAGGGCGTAAATAAGCAGTATTGCACGGGTGGTATTTTGATAAGCGGCGCTACTAGGGAGCTGCTTGGGGATCGGTTTATTGTGCGAAGTCTTGACCGCGTTCGCGTAGTAAACGTAAACACTCCAATCCGCTTGTATGAATTGATTTGTGAGCGTGAAGGTGCAGCTGCTGAAGTAGTTACCTATTACGAAAACTGGGAAAAAGCTCTTGCTGATTTTGAAGAAGGTCAGTATGAAAAAGCTCTTGGACAGTTTAAGGCACTTGCTGCTCAGAAAGAAGACGACAAGGTTGCCCGCTACTATATCAAGATTACAGAAGACTTCTTTATTAAAGGAAAGTATCCGACAGAACACGATGATGTTGGAGTTGCCTTTAATCCGGAAGACAGAGTATTCAAGCTTATGCAGAAATAAAGCTGTGTAAGTTTTGTTTCAAAACAAAGATAAAGACGGTGGTTCGATGATTTGAGCCACCGTTTTTTTTATCGATTTATCTGCGGGTTCTATTGAAATCGTCAGGACCGTCTCTAAATCCACTGCTTACACTTGAATCTGTGTAAACTGTATTTGAGGTTGTTGTAGAAAAACTTGTGATTGTACTTGTGCCGCCAGAAATTTCCGGTAGAGTTGTATAAAGATTATGGAATTTTATACCACCAGAAACACTGACATTTTTCATTACAGTATAAGTTGTGCTGGTCTTTATTGCTGGTGAAGAAAGAACCATTACTTCACCTGTGGCAGAAGGAAGTGTGTAAACAAAGACTGGAGAATTGTTTGAATCAACAATTGCCATTGTGGTATTTGCACTTCCGTAATGTGAGCTTGCAAGTACACCAGAGCTTTGCTTTCCGCTTTTTGGTGCTGTGTAATTGCTTGTTCCCAGGCCAACTAAAAGTCCACCATTGATAGTGAAAGGATTCTGATCGCAGTCAAAAGCACATTCCGGGGTGTTTATACCAATTGCAACAATCACACCACCATTGATTGTAATTCCGCTTGAACCGTTTGAATCTATTGCGTCGTTTTGAGAACTGTAAGCGTAGAGCGCACCGCCATTTATCGTGATATTTCCCCCTGCGTTGAGGGCGTCGTCCGTACATTGCAATGTAATAGTACCGGCATTAATTGTAAGATTTTCCTTTGCTTCTATACCTTCTGGCGAACAGCTTGGATCATCATCAGTGCGGCCTTCGTAAGGTTCACCGGTTGTTGTGATGTTTATGATTCCGCCATTTATTTCTACGAACGGATTAGGTTTAGTTGCAGAAGTTCCAAGAAGATAGTTGCTGCAGAGTAATGAATTATTTGCGGTTGCTGTATATTCGCTGTCATCAATTACAGATTTAGCTGATTTCCAGTGAGCAGTAATACCTTTTGCAACTGTATTAATAGTAAGATTTCCACCGTTTATTATTACGAATCCGGCACCTGCTGTATATTCTACTGTCATATCATCTTCATCAGCATCTTCTCCATCTACGCGAATACCATTACTTTCATCATCTTCTATAGTGCCTTTACCTGTAAGGTTAATATTTCCGCCATCAATAATTACGGCATTGAGTGCTCTGATACAGTCACGGCCATTTGTGCCTTTTACATTGATGGTCAGATTAATGCCGTCAGCAATTCGTACATAATCATTTGAATAAACCGCATGCTTATAACCAGAATTGATGATTGTAAGTTCACCATTGGTTTGATTTGCAGACTCTCCGGTAATAATCAATGAACCCTTAGAATAAACTGAGCCTTTTTTATCATCATACATGGTTGCACTTTGATTTAAGATTCGGCTGTCTGTAAGAGAATTTGAGGTTCCTTCCGGTACGACAATAAAAGTTCTCAATTCAGAACTGAATCTTAAAACTGGGCCTGCACCATTACTGCTGGTAATATTTGCATTATTTAATACAACTGCCGCATCAGCTTTTTTGTTTTTGATAAAAACTGTGCCTGCATAAGTTCCTGAAAGTATGTATTTAATTTTTCCAGTTCCTTTGTATTGAAGAATAATTCCATCTGAAGCTTCATCAATATTATTAGCAGTGTCTTCCAGTGTATTTGAAGTTAAGACAGCAGTTACTTTTGTATCAGCGATTTTTCCGAGAGATGTTTCCGAAGCTGTTATAGTTATCGGAGCTTTGTCTTCTAAATACGCTGTAACGGTATTTTGATCGAAATTAACATAAACAATGTCGTCTGCTTCAAAATTTTCGTATAAGTCTTCTTCAATTACTGCACTAGCAGCGGCAGTTGTTTCATCAACATAATTTGTTGTTGAGCCATCATCAGTAATTTTTGCCGTGGTTTCATTTTTCTGATTATTATTGAAGGGTGTATTATACGCCGTTGAACAGCCTGCAAATAATAAAAAAGAAATAGAATAAAATAAAGATTTTTTCATTCAATATCCTCCTGATAAGTTTTTCTAAAAAAAGATAACATCTGAAAGTGCAAATGTCCTTAAAAGCAATTAAGAGAAATCTAAGAGAACTCTTAGCAATAACTTTGCTGTTTTTCATTTATTTTTTTAGTATTTAGTTTATAATTTTGTTATGAGGCTTATAAGGCGAGACATTTTTATTAACCTCTTCTTATTAATGGCGGGATGTTTGTGTGCACAGCCAGCACCGTCAAAAACATCTCCTCCATCGCCACCACCTTCTCATGAGCATCCTGAGCCTCCAAGACTTCCTCCTAAGGATGAATCAAGAATCCTGAATTATAGAGGAAACAGAACTTATAATGAAAATCTTCCTTTGAAAATAAACCAGATTAAATGTACGCGCTTTGATGAAAAAACTGTTTGCATTGAAATTATTTTTAATCAGAATATAAATCCTCGTTCTTTCAAGAAGGAAGCGATTTTTATTGATAATAATCTTTTGCCGGAGTTTTGCAGATTTTCGTTTAACCGTAGAGGCGATACTGTTAAATTTGTTGCTCCAGTGAATAGTCAGACTTTTAAATTAAAAATACAGAATGTTCGTTCCTTTAGTGGAAATGTTATTGACCCGGTAGAAATGCTGGTTGAAGTAAGCCCTGGCTTGTGAGGTGAAAATGAAGATTCTTATTGTTGAAGATGATGCAGGTATTTCAGATTTTATAATTCCAGAACTGGAGCATGAAGGCTATACAACTTGTCTTGCAGTTTCTGGTCGTGAGGCACTTGAAAAATTCGAGGCAGAAAAACCGGATTTGATTTTGCTTGATATAATGCTCCCAGAACTGAATGGGCTTGAAGTTTTGCGAAGAATACGTGCTGTTTCAACTGTACCAATTATTCTGGAAACTGCGCGTGGTGAAACTATCGACAAAATTAATGGATTAAATCTTGGAGCTGA
>JAEEGJ010028338.1_pt1 | contig 11153 bp, 8 predicted proteins | sample 8958761 | NCBI WGS metagenome assembly JAEEGJ01 (sample SAMN16246546, study PRJNA631951) | gut metagenome | biome: gut microbiome; feature: rumen; material: RS-attached | host: Bos | place: Iran: Karaj | collected 2018-10
GAGCAGCGGCAACTCCACCTTGAAGAATGTGTACCACGGGCCGGCGCCGAGGTCGTAGGCCGCCTCGATGATGCGGTCGTCGAAGTCCTGCAGGCGCGCAAGCAACGTCATGGTGACGTACGACACGCAGAATGTGACGTGGGCTATGAGAATCGTCCAGAATCCGCATTCGACATGGCAGGCGACGAATAGCATGAGGAGCGAGATGCCAATGAGGATGTCCGGCATGATGAGAGGCGTGTAGACGAGTCCGTAGTGGACGGTCTGGAGCTTGCTCTTCCAGCGGTGCAAAGCCAGGGCTGCCGTCGTGCCGATGACGCAGGAGATCACCGTGGCGAGACCGGCGATGCGGAGCGAGAGCCAGAAGCTCTGCATGAGGTCGCGGACGGAATAGTGGTTTGAGAAGATGAGCTTAATCCACTTGCTGGAAAAGCCGAGGAAGTCACCTTTTGACCCGAAGAAAGACATCGACACGCCGTTCGGGACGAAGCCGTACGCGAAGATCAGGATGATCGGCACGTACAGGAAGGCCATCACGAGACCAAGCATGACGAGGGAGAAGTAGGACTTCTTCATTTCGTGCCTCCCACCATGAGCCGCGCCGCGCGGATTTCGACCTGCCTCTTGTCACGGGCCGCCTGGTGACGCCGCCACCAGAGGGCGCAAATGAGTGGCAGGAATACGCTGACGGCCATGAGCGTTGCCAGGGCCGAGGCGTGAGGTATGTTGCGGTTCTGGATGGCCCGCATGAAGATCTTGTTGCCGATGAGGACGCAGTTCGTGCCGCCGAGCATCTGCGGAATGACGTAGGAGCCAATGGCCGGGATGAAGACCATGAGGACGGCGGAGATGAGGCCCTGGCGGATGCCGGGGATGAAGACCTTGCGGAAGGCGTAGAAGCTCTTGGCCCCTAGGTCGCGGGCGGCCTCCATGAGTGAGAAGTCAAACTTCTCCGCGGCCGTATAGAGCGGCATGATGGCGAATGGCAGGAGAGTGTAGACGGAGACGAGGACGACGGCGGTCTCGGAGTCCAGGATTGTCGATGAGGCCGGATCTGGCGGCATAGGCGAGGCAAGGCCGATCCAGACAAAAAAGCTGCGCAGGAACGGCGGGAGCCACTGGAAGGCCCAGGCGCGGAACTGAAGGAAGGAGAAGTAGCAGGACTGCAGCCAGCCGTCGGGATGGAGCATCGTCTTCCATGCGAAGACGCGTACGACGAAGTTCGTCCAGAACGGCAGCATGATTGCGCCGGCCACGATGGCGCGCCATTTAGTGTTCATGCGGGCGATGGCGTAGGCGCAGGGAAGTGCGAGGAGAATGCACCAGATTGTGACTTCGATGGAGATGCGGATCGTCTTCCAGACGATGACCGGGTAGTCGGGGTCGACAAGCTCGCGCCATGTGGAGAGGCTCCATTCCCCCACCCCGCCGTTGGCTGTGTGGCCGTGGAATGTGAAGGCGAGGACGATGATCGCCGGGATGGCGAAGAAGAGCGTCAGCCAGAGGAACGACGGCGTTGTGACGAGTACTTCGCGAAGCTTCTTCGTCATTTCACCGCTCCGTCAGCGCCGTCAGGCCGGGAAGAGGTTGAAGAAGGCGCCTTGGGAGGCGTCAGGGATTCGTCGATGGGCGCGTAGTCGTCGAGCATGTAGCCGCCGTCTGCGTCCCAGTAGAGCCAGACGTCGTCGCCCCAGCGGATGGGCTTCTCGTCGAGGAGGTAGCCGAGGTGCTGCTGGTAGACCGCGATACGGCGTGTGCCGACGCTGACCCAGAAATTGGTATGGTTGCCCGAGTAGATGATGTCCTCGACTTTGGCGCGCAGAACGTTCAGATGCGGGTTCTGCCTGGCGGGCGGATCGACGGAGACGCGGAACTTCTCGGGCCTGAGGCTGAGGTTGACCCTGTCGCCGATGGCCTTCTGCTTGTCGTTGTAGCAGACCACCTCGGCGAAGCCGTCGATGTCGAGCTTGCAGTAGTTGTTCTCGGGGAAGGAGGTGACGACGCCGTCGAAGAAGTTGGTGTCGCCGATGAATGAGGCGACGAAGCTCGTCTTGGGGGCCTCATAGACCTCGGCGGGCGAGGCGATTTGCTCGCAGACGCCCGAATGCATGACAGCGATGCGGTCGCTGAGGCTCATGGCCTCTCCCTGGTCATGCGTGACGTAGAGGAAGGTGATTCCGACCTCGTCGTGAATGAGGTCGAGTTCGAGAAGCATGCGTTGGCGGAGTTTGAGATCAAGGGCGGCCAGAGGCTCGTCGAGCAGCAACACGCGGGGCTTGTTGACAAGCGCCCGCGCGATTGCCACGCGCTGCTTCTGGCCGCCGCTGATCTGGTTCGGGAAGCGGTCCGCCTTGTCCTCCATCTGCACGAGGCGGAGCATGCTTGCCACCTCGCGCTCAATTTCGTCCTTTGGCCGGCGGGCCACTCGTAGCCCGAATGCGATGTTGTCGTAGACGCTCAGGTGCGGAAAGAGCGCGTAGTTCTGGAAGACGGTGTTGACGCTGCGCTTGTTCGCCGGAAGGTGCGTGATGTCCTGTCCGTCGAGGATGATGCGCCCCTCGTCAGGCTGTTCGAAGCCGGCGATGAGGCGCAGGAGCGTCGTCTTGCCGCAGCCGCTCGGCCCGAGGAGCGAGAAGAACTCGCCCCTCTTGACCGAGAAGGAGACGTTGTTCACGGCCCGCACGTGTCCGAACCGCTTCGAAACGCCCTGAAACTCCAGAAACTCGCTCATTTCACAGCCCTGAACCTGGAACTAAGAACTTAGAACTAAGAACTTAGAACCAGATATCGGCGCCGACGAAGTACATGAAGTGATCCTTGTCGCCGTCGGCCTGGGTCTCGGAGCAGCAGTCGCGAAGGTCGCCGTCAACGATGATGGCGTACTGGACGCCGGCATTGACGGAGGCGTTGTCGCTGAGCGCGTAGCCGATCTTGGCGCCGAATTCGGCGTCGACGAGACCGTTCTTGTCCTCGCCCTTGCCCTTGCGGTAGGACTTGGAGGCGGCACCGATGAGGCCGTAGACGTCGAAGGAGAGGCCCTGGGCGACATCGTCGCTGAGGTCAAAGCTCTTGGAGAGCTTGAACTGGCCGTAGCAGCCCTGCTGGCCCTTGAGGCCAAAGCGCGCATTCAGCTCGGGGCGAATCGGAAGAGCGGTGTAGGCGACGGAGGCCTTGGCAACCCATTCGTCAGGATTGTCGCCATCGGAATTGGGGTAATCCCAGGCGGCTACGCCGAGACCGAAGTCGAAGTCGTTGGCCGAGAAGCCGTAGTCGAGTTCGTAGTCGATTTCGTTGGCGGCGGCGGCATCGCCGAAATGAGACTTCTCAATGTCCCAGCTATTCCAGATGTTGAGGTCAAATCCGGCGAAGGTCACGCCTGCATAGGACTGCAGAACGAAATCATCGGCGAAAAGATAACCGTTCGAGATGTAGCCGTTCTTGAGAACGGTGCCAGCGTATGCACCGTATGCCTGGGATTCTTCCTCTGCAAAAGCGGAAGAAGCGACAACGCCAGCCGCGAGGGCGAGCGCGATGGTCTTGGTGAATTTCATGTGAAACTCCAGAGTTGGTTAACGTTAACGTTGAAAACCGGCCAACGACACCCGCCGCAAGCCGAAATTTCATCTTAACAATTTAGAAAACATCGGCCTTTAGGTCAATAAAAAAATGCCATTGCCGCCATTCGCGCCGCAAATTGCGGCGCGAATGGCGGCAATGGCAAAAAGTGTGTTAGAATAAATCGATCACTTTCTACGCGAATGAGGCCCACTAATGGACGGAAAACAAGACCTAACGGCAATGCTGAATGACAAGGCCAGCTGGCTGGCACGTGCGAGGGATGTTTTTGAGACCGAACTGGATTCGATGCGACTTACGCGCGACTCAATCGGCGAAACCTTTGTTGAGGCCGTCCGCATTCTCTACGAAACACTTGAACGCAAGGGCTGCATCATCGTGACCGGCGTGGGAAAGAACCTACCCATAGCCGAAAAGATTTCCGCCACGATGGCCAGCACAGGCTCCACAAGCATTCTCCTCAATCCGGTGCAGGCCATGCACGGCGACCTCGGCATGCTCGCGGACATTGACTGCGTCCTGGCACTTAGCTTCTCCGGAGAGTCCGAGGAGATTCTCCGCCTTCTACCCGCCGTCCGCCGTCGCGGCATACCGATTGTCGGCCTCGCAGGAAAGGCCGACTGCTCAATGGCCGCGAGTTGCGACGTCCTTCTTACCGTCGACACTCCACGTGAGGCCGATCCTTTCAACATGGCCCCGACCGCCAGCACGACTGCGACGCTTGCGATGGGCGACGCCCTCGCAATGGTTCTCGTAGACCTCACCGGCTTCAAGCGCGAAAACTACGCCCGCCTGCATCCAGCAGGGGCAATTGGCAAAACCCTCCTAACCCGCGTCACGGACATCATGCGCACCGGAGCGCGTCTTGTCGCTCTCTCCCCTGAGGCTACCGTCGAAGACGCCCTCATCGCCATGACAAAGGCCCAGGCCGGCGCCGCGTACGTCGTCGATGGGGCCGGGAAGCTCGCCGGCATCTTCACCGACGGCGACCTCCGCCGCAGCCTCACCACCTCGCGCGACCCGCTCTTCCGCAAGCTAAACGAGGTCATGACCCCCCACCCCATCTCAATCGATTCCGACAAGATGGCGACGGACGTGCTCAAGATATTCCAGGCGCACCAGATCGACGACATCCCCGTCACGGACGCCGCCGGCCGCCTCGTCGGCGGAATCGACATCTCCGACTTGCCCAAGCTCAAGGTGCTTTAACTCTTCATCACTCGTCCCCATCACTCGTCACCCGTCACTCGTCACTCATACTTCTCATGTCAGCTCAGGTCAAAACAATTGCCATTGGTAACGTCATCTTCGGTGGTGACAAGCTCGCCTTCATCGCAGGGCCGTGTGTGATCGAGTCGCGCGAGGGATGTCTCGCCATCGCCGAGGAACTTGTCGCGATCTCCAAACGCCTTGGGACGCCCTTCGTCTTCAAAGCCTCGTTCGACAAGGCGAACCGCACCTCCATCAACGCCTACCGCGGCCCAGGGCTTGAAAAGGGTCTGGAAATCCTCGCCGAGGTCAAGGCGCGCTTCGGCGTCCCACTCCTCACGGACATCCACGAACCCTGGCAGGCCGAACCTGTCGCGAAGGTCGTCGATATCCTCCAGATTCCCGCCTTCCTCTGCCGCCAGACGGACCTTCTCCTCGCAGCGGGCGAGACGGGGCGCGTCGTAAACGTCAAGAAGGCGCAGTTCCTCGCCCCCGAGGACATGGGCAACGTCGTCTCCAAAATCGAGAGCACCGGCAACCACTCGATCATCCTCACCGAGCGTGGAGCCAGCTTCGGCTACCACAACCTCGTCGCGGACATGCGCAGTCTTCTCATCATGCGCGAATTCGGCTACCCGGTCGTCTTCGACGCCACCCACAGCGTGCAGCGTCCCGGCGGCATGGGCAATGGCAGCGGCGGCGACGGACGCTGGGCACCTGCCCTGGCCCGCGCGGCGGTCGCCACAGGCTGCGACGGCGTCTTCATGGAGACGCACCCCAATCCGCCCGAGGCCCTCTCCGACAGCGCGAACTCCATCCCTCTCGCGCAAATTGAGCGTCTATGGCGCACGCTGTGCGCCATAGACGAGATAATAGATAACAGATAAGAGATAAAAGATAATAGATATCGATGGTTATCGACTGCTTTCGACTGCCATCGACGGCCATCGACAACGATGCAACGATTCGGCAATGAGACGATCCAACGATGTAACAATGAAACGAGTCCGCTGGCTTATCGCCGGCGCGGGCGACATCGTAAAATCGCGTGCTGCGGCCGCTCTTGCTGAAACAGATAACGCCAAAACCGTGGCGATCTTTGCTCCATCCGTCGGGAAGGCCGAGGCCCTTGCCGCACAATTCGGCATTTCAAAGGTCTACCATGACTACGCGCAGGCACTCGCCGAAAGCGGCGCCGACGCCGTCTACATCGCCACGCCGCACCACGTTCATGTGAAAATGGCCGTGCAGGCGCTTCAGGCCGAAAAGCACTTCCTCTGTGAAAAGCCTCTAGGCATCAATCTTGAAGAGTGTCAGACACTTTTGGAGGAGGTGCGTAGGCGTCCAGGCCTCGTCACCTCCTGCTCAAACTACCGGCTCTTCACCAACCAGTTCCGCACGACTCAGCGGCTGATCGCCTCAGGAGAAATGGGCGAACTTATCGGCGGCTGGGCGCACGACGAGGAACCCTACTACAATCCGGCAAAGGCGCCTCTTGTCCGTGACAAGGGCATGTCGCCAGTTCTCGGTTTCGGGTTCTACCTCATCAACATGGCGCAGATCCTCTTTGGAACGCCCGAAAGCGTCATCGCATGCGCCTCGTCGTTCAACTGCGCGAATGAAGATCCATACGACATCGACGACTACGACAACATCGTCCTTCGCTACGCAAACGGACGCCAGTTCGCCATCCATCTCAACTTCGCGACGCAAGGGCCGCTACGGCATTCGTACGAGTTCGCCCTCTCACGTGGCCGCATCGTCTGGCCGGGTTGCCCGCCGCACTTCAACATTCCAATTCGTCTGGCCAAAGGCTGGCGCGAAACAGAAGTTGAAGAATCTTTCACCGGAAAAGAGGCCGGCGTGAGGCCCAACTGGCACACACCGATGTTCCAGGACGTGACGGACGCGATTATTTCAGGCCGCAAGGCCTTCTGCACCGTTGAAAGCGCCGTTGAAACGGCCCGCGTCACCGACGCCATACTCCGCTCGATGGCGATCGGGTTGCCAGTCGATTGCTAAAGCTTTCCCCTCCAAGGCAACCGCTACTCGATCCGCACGAGCGGCTGGCCCTTGACGACGTTGGCGTCGTGATCGGCGAGGAACTTGACAATCCTGCATTTGCGCGGCGCAACGATGTCGTTCATAAGCTTCATCGCCTCAACGGAACAGATGACTGTTCCCGCCTCTACGACATCGCCTTCCTTTACAAAGTCAGGCTTGCCAGCCCCTGGACGGCGGTAGAATGTGCCTGTAAGCGGGGCGACTATTTCATCGCCAGTTGCGGCCGCCGCTAGAGGCGGGGGAACCTGCGGCACAGGAGATGGCGCAGTTGCCACTGGTGTAGCCTCGACGCGCTCCAGGTCGGCTGGGATTGGAGGTCGCTTGTCCGCCGGAAGGGCGCGCCATTCGAAGTAGCCAAGCGCGACTTCCGGGAAGAGGCAGTAGGAGAGAATGTCCTCTTCATTCGGGGCGAGCTTGGGGTCGAGACGCGCGGCCGCTTCGGCAAGACCAGGCTTCAGCAGGTCCGCAGGGCGGCACGTGACTCGCTTTTCGCCCTTGAGTATCATCTTGGCGACCTTGGTGTTTAGGGGCGCCGGCGGACGTCCGTAGTAGCCCTGCACATAGCGCCGCGTCTCCTCCGTGACCATGCCGTAGCGCTTGCCGCCGAGGACGTTGAGGACGGACTGGATGCCTATGATCTGGCTGGTCGGCGTGACGAGCGGCGGGTAGCCCATGTCGGCACGGACGCGTGGAAGTTCTGCCAACACCTCGTCGAGCCGGTCGAGGGCGTTCTGCTGCTGAAGCTGACTGCGGAGATTGGAGATCATGCCGCCCGGAATGTGGTGGCGCAATACGCCGACATCGACGAACTGGCAGGAGCCATGAACCGGTTCACGTCGTGGGCGAAGCTTTCTGAAATGCTCGTCCTCCTTGGCAACGGCGTCAAGGTCGAGTCCCGTGTCGAACCCGTAGGAGCCGAAAACGGCAGCCAGCGTGCTGACAGGCGGCTGCGACGAGCAACCTGACATCGATGAGACGCAAGCGTCTGCGGCCTGCGCGCCAGAGCGAACGGCCTCAAGGTAGGAGGCGACGGCCATGCCGCTCGTCATGTGACCGTGGATCTGGATTGGGATGGAGACCTTGGCCGTCAGGGCCTTGACGAGGCTTTCCGCAACGGCGGGCGTCAGAATGCCGGCCATGTCCTTGATGCAGATTGAGTCTGCTCCAAGCTGTTCGAGTTCGACGGCGAGCTTTACGTATGCCTTCTCCGTGTGGACTGGGCTGAAGGTGTAGCTGATAGTCCCCTGGGCGTGTGCGCCGACGGCCTTTACCATGCGGATGGACGCTTCCAGATTTCGCGTGTCGTTCAGGGCGTCGAAGATACGGAAGATGTCGATGCCGTTCTTGGCGGCGAGTTCGATGAAACGCCTCAGCACGTCGTCGGGATAGTGCTTGTATCCGAGAATGTTCTGTCCGCGAAGAAGCATTTGCAATGGCGTTTTGCAACGCGCCTTGATCTGGCGGAGGCGCTCCCAGGGATTCTCGCGGAGGTAGCGCAGGCAGACGTCAAACGTCGCCCCGCCCCAGCATTCAAGCGAGTAGTAGCCCGCCGCGTCAACGGCGTCAAGCACGGGCAGTATGTCCTCGGTGCGCATGCGGGTCGCCCAGAGCGACTGGTGGGCGTCGCGCAGGGTTGTGTCCGTTATCCTAATTCTTGCTTTCTTCATGTCTGCCAAATCCATCTTCACGGCACCACTCGAGGCAAGTCCGTGCCTTATCGTCATAGATTCCGTCCAATTGCCATCAGCTTCTCGTAGCGCTTGGCGACAAGTTCGTCCACGGGGACGTCCAAAAGCTCCCGAAGCGCCGCGAAGACTGCGGCGCGTACATTGGCCACCGTGGCGGCCTTATCGGTGTGCGCGCCGCCGGGAGGCTCTGGAATAACGCCGTCAATGACGCCGAGAGCGAGGAGCGAATCGGATGTGAGCTTGAGCGCCTCGGCAGCCTCGGCGGCCTTGTGTCCGTCACGCCAGAGGATCGAGGCGCACCCTTCGGGGGAAATGACGGAGTAGACCGCGTTCTGGAGCATCATCACGCGGTCGCCCACGGCGACGCCGATTGCGCCGCCACTGCCACCCTCGCCAGTCACCACCGCGACGAAAGGTGTCTTCAGGCACGCCATGACGCAAAGATTGCGGGCGATCGCCTCGGCTTGTCCGTGGGCTTCTGCCTCAAGTCCCGGATAGGCACCGGGCGTGTCGACGAAGCTGACAACAGGAAGGTGGAAGAACTCGGCCAAGCGCATAAGTCGCATCGCCTTGCGGTAGCCCTCGGGGTTCGCCATGCCGAAGTTGGACTTCAGGTTCTCCTCCATCGTGCGCCCCTTGAGGTGGCCAATAAGCATGACCTTGACCCCGGCGATGGTCGCGAAACCGCCGATGAGGGCGGGATCGTCGCCGTAGAGACGGTCGCCGTGGAGTTCGACGAAGTCATCGCACGCCAATTCGATGTAGTCGCGGACAGTCGGGCGGTCCTTCTCGCGGGCAAGCTGCACGATTTCCCAGGCGGAAAGCTTGCGCCCCCTGCCCTTCCGGGCCTTGGAAGGTGGTGGAAGCTTCGCCGGCTTTTGAACGGGACGGAAATACGAGAGGACCTTGTCGAGCCAAGCGCAGAGATCTGCGCGGGCGACGATCGCGTCGAGGAAACCGTGCTGCTGCAGATACTCTGCCGTCTGGAAATCGTCGGGCAGCTTCTGCTTGATTGTGTTCTCAATCACACGGCGCCCCGCGAAGCCGATAAGGGCCTGTGGCTCGGCAATGACGAGATCGCCGACAGTCGCGAAGCTCGCCGAAACGCCGCCTGTCGTAGGGTCGGTCAGTACGGCGATGTACGGCAGTCCTGCCTCATGCAGGCGTGAAATTGCGGCTGTCGTGCGGGCCATTTGCATGAGGGAGACGATTCCCTCGTGCATTCTCGCGCCGCCAGACGCGCAGAAGAGAATCAGCGGACGATTGAGGCGGATTGCTTCCTCGGCCGCCAGGACGATGCGCTCGCCAGTTCCGCTGCCGAGACTGCCGCCGAAAAAGGCGAAATCCATCACGCCCAGAACGACGGCATGTCCGCAGATTTCCGCCGTTCCAACGAGAATCGCCTCGTCAAGGCCGGTCTTCTTCTTGGTATCGGCAGCTTTGTCGGAATATTTGACGCCGGCCGACACAAAGCCTAGCGGATCGGATGTCGAAATCTTGGCGCCAATCTCGGAGAAAGATCCCGCGTCGGCGATTTCTGAAATGCGCTGACGGCAACCTATGCGACGCGGCGCGCCGCAACGGGGGCAGAGTGGTGCAGATGCCGCCCATTCTGCCTTTTCGACATGCGCCTTGCACTTCGGGCAAATTGCCCACAGCTCATTTTCGTCGCGGATTTTTAGGTCCTTGCATGGTTCTTGAAGCCAGCCCATTGTGTATCTCCAGCGTGCCGACAAGTCGAAACACGCCTTATTATTTTACCACAAATCGCTTCTCATATTGCCAAATGGTTGCGCGAATGTAGTATAATGCCATCATGCTCAATCCTACCGGAAAACCTTTCACCGTCACCGAGATAACACAGAAGATTAAAAACCTTCTGGAAGGCTCGGTCGGTACCGTGCAGATTACTGGCGAACTCTCCAACATCCGTCCGCCATCGGCCAACGGCCATCTCTACTTCACCATCAAGGATGCCGGTGCGCAAATCGGCGCCGTCATGTTCGCCAGCAATCTGCGGGCCCTCTCCTTCAAGCCCGAAAACGGCCTCAAGGTCGATGCGACAGGTGAGATTTCCGTCTACGCCCAACGCGGCGTCTACCAGATTGTCGTCCGCAAGATGACGCCCGTCGGCCAGGGCGACCTCATGGCCCGCTTCGAGGAGATGAAGCGCAAATTGCAGGCCGAGGGACTCTTCGACGAGGCGCATAAGCGTCCCCTGCCCTTTTTGCCGCGCCATATCGGCATCGTAACGGCGCCAACCGGCGCCGCCATCCGCGACATGATCACGGTCCTGTCGCGACGATTTCCCAACCTGGACATACTCATAGCACCTGCAAAGGTCCAGGGCGTAGGCGCGGCCGAGGAGATTGCCCAGGGCATTCGCGACCTCAACGACGTCGGCAATCCCGGCGGACTTCTCCCTGATCTTCCACGCCGTGAAATCATCATTGTCGGACGTGGTGGCGGAAGCCTCGAAGACCTCTGGTCATTCAACGAGGAGGTCGTGGCCCGCGCCGTCTACAACTCGGCCATTCCGATCATTTCCGCCGTCGGACACGAAATCGACTTCACAATCAGCGACTTCGCCGCCGACAAGCGCGCCCCTACCCCATC
>JAEEGJ010028343.1_pt1 | contig 11151 bp, 10 predicted proteins | sample 8958761 | NCBI WGS metagenome assembly JAEEGJ01 (sample SAMN16246546, study PRJNA631951) | gut metagenome | biome: gut microbiome; feature: rumen; material: RS-attached | host: Bos | place: Iran: Karaj | collected 2018-10
CCGTGCTATAAGTTCCTCAAGACGCTCAAAATCTTTGTTAAGTTCTGCCAGTAGTTCCCTGGGCTCCTCAGAAGGATCCTCCCCCTCCTGGACCTTAGCGTTATTGTTAAGACGAACGCTTAGTTCCTGGATCCGTTTTTGTAAATCCGCTCGTTCCGCTAATGCTGATGCTAACTTCATCTCAGATAACCTCCTTTGTGTCAGGTTTGATGTTCCTTTTACTCATATTGTGCTGTGTATCTATTTCTTACTATCCTTACTAACCAGATATGAACTGTCTGTCATTTTTATCAATACTCTCTCAAAAAATGGCTCAGCAAATCCATTTGCGATAATTTCGGATTTGCCAGTTTGACTCTCATAAACTCTCCATAATCAATATCTAAATCATCGCATAGTTCTTTATTCATTTCTTATAGGCAATGGCATCGATCTGAAACCGAATTCCATCTCTTATGAAGTCTGTTGTATATGCTTTCCTTGTTGGATATTTACCGGAAAATCGCTCTTTCAAAACTGCCGGTAAACTGTTCAAATCCTCTATGTCCTTAAATAGGCAATCCATTTTCACAACGGATTCCAATGTTAACCCTACCATTTTCAGGCGGCCTTCCAATACATCAATAGCTCCGTGCATCTGTTCTTCAATGGATTTTCCTTCGTTTCCCATACAATATCCAACAAAGACATAATCGCCTGCCTCTATAATCGTGGAATCCGCCCAAAATTCATCAACTTCAATTCTTTTTATCTCAGACATGTTTACCCTCCAGTTTATTATCTTATCTTTCTATTGTTTTGCTCTTGGTTTTAATGACATTTCTGCCAGTTATGTATCTCATCAAGTATTCTATTCCGTTCGTCTATATAACAATGGTATTCGTCATACCCATATTTCAGCTTAAAATCCTTAAGCCAACTCATATCGCCCTCCAAAAAACTGCTCCACTTACTATCAAGACCGCGGGCTATGATCGCCAAATCAGTTTTTACTTTAGCGGAAGGATGTTTCCGATCAAGATCTATGCCTTCTCTGTCAGCTGCATCAAACTTACGATAAATATAGTTGGATATCTGATATTCAGTCCTCTTCCCGTTTTCCAGAAGCGAGAATCTTAAGATCACTCCATCTGCACGGTCTATTCCCAAGATCAGACAGCAACTTTCGTTAAACATTGCAGTCTCAATGTCAGAGATTACCTTGAACTGCATTTTATACTTTTCGGCAAGCTGGCCCATGAATCTGGGGACTTCATATATATTCAGATCCGTCCACATATCCGGATGTTTAATTTCGTGATCCGGTAAAAAACTTACTTTTTTCACTTTATCTGAATCGTCTTCCAGGCTGTCACGAAAAAACACCTGCTGATAATACTCATACTGCGCGTATGTTCCGCTTTTCACATAATACTCTTTTCCCCAGGAAGATACCCGTACCAATCCATTTTCGCTTACTCCTACAACGCTCATCGTATGACCGCCCTTGGTTTCTTCAATAGTATTCCCATTTCTATCATACAAAATTGTAGGACGCACACTTACGATGATCGGCCCCTTCTTCAACCTTTTTTCAATATCATCTACTTTTATCCTGAACGGCATCAGCTTTGCATGAATACCATGCTTTTTCATATATCGTTCAAATCGCCATTTACTGGTTTCTATCGTAGTTCCATATCCCGGTTTGTTTGGCTTATCTTCATAAGGATCAATATAGTCAAAAAGCAGAAACCTATTGTGGTTATCCGTTGCACAGTAGAAATCCAACGCAAGCTGGTTAAAATTCATGTTTCCGGCTTCATCATACATATCATAGCCAAATGTTTTGCGGAATGCTTCTTCATGTCCGAAAAAATATAAAAAGATCGAATTCACCAAAGCAACATACCCACACCCTTCAGACGAAAAAGCTTTCAGGAAATCAGCCGCTTGCTCATCAGAAGAATATTTATCATATTTTTTCAGAATATCAATGTATTTTAGGGGCTCCTTTTCGGGAAGGCGCTGATCACCGCCAAAGAAACCTTTTTCCCGAAACACGCATTCATAGTTTTTCAAATTTTCTTTACTCATGTATGTACCTATCGGTCAGTACTACACTTTTCTAAATACTTGCAATTAAATAAATCATATCTTGATGCCAAATCACCGCATAATAAAGCTTTTAATAAACTTGAATTTCGTAGAATTGAATTTCAAAGTCTACTTAAAGTCTACTCAAAGTCTACTTTACGATCCAGCGTCCGTCTCTTTTCGAGCCTTCCCTTCCCAACACGCCTATTTCCTGCAGCTTTGAGCATATTTTCTTTACACCGCCAAGACTCAGTTCACAACCGGAAGCAGCTTCCTGCAGAGTTGCCATAGGATTATTTTTCAAATAATCTAAAACCTGTTCTTGATTTTTGGTTAAACCTTTTCTCAAGGAAACCCTATTTTTCCGCTCTGTAACCTCTTCACGGTCATATGCCAGAGGGATGGATACCTTGATCATTCCATCATCAAAAGAAAAGACTTCCCGACCATATTTCTCAACTATTGTAGGTACGCCGTGTCCGCTTTGTTCCGCATACTTTGATGCCATAAAGATCAGCAGCAGACTCTTATTCACAGGAACGCTCGTTCCGTTGAAAAAGCCTTCTTTGGACAACGAATACGGCAATCCGCCATAGGATACTATCTCAATTCTGTCATCAAACATATATACAGATGGAGCTATGCCTTCATTCCAATCATTGTGTAAGCAGGCATTTATCCATGCTTCCCTAAGACTCGGAAAATCAAATAATGTCTGTTCTTTTCTTTGAGAACCACTTACATCCACATGAGTTGAATTGATAGAACTGAAATACTCCAACACTTCTGAAATAGACATCAGCAAACACTTTTTACCATACTCAGTCCTCTTTGACATGACACTTTTGTTATCGCCCTCAAAGACCACAACTTTTATCGAAACATCATTCTCATCAGACATAAGATAGGCATTTATATTATATTCATTCTCCCGATTTAAAAGACCGTAATTACTGTAAAACTCATCCGAATCCTTTGGATGAATTCCTAAGCCGGAGAGGATAGCAAAAAAGGATCTGAATGTCAGCTGTTGTGTAGGTGCCACCTTCTGCCGGATGATATCCGCATCCGATGAAGCCAGCATTTTTCTTAAAATATCATTTGAAGCCTGCTCATCAGCAGATACATTACGAACATAATATCTGCCATCATATGAATATGGTATGTCCGTACCCTTTGCAGATACTTTTATATATTTTTTGCCATTATCGTCTGTGTAATCCTTGATATCGGCATATATTCTGGGTTCAACTCTATCCCGAATACGATTCCTGATATTCATAAGAGTATCTTTGCCAATATCCATACCGATTACATCACCATTGTCTGATACTCCAAAATAAACATTGGCTTCACCATGCTTGTTAAGCATAGCCGTTACCGACTTCAAGCCCTTATCTAGCTGTGCTAAACTCTCTTTGAACTCGGTGAATTCATCCTCTATACCAAGATTCATGATAATACCTCCATCTCAAATATCTGAGTAAAGTCTACCACAAAGGATACTTAAAGTCTACTTTCAAAGTATATTTTACAACTTGTTTATCCTATTTTTGCAGACTATTTGACGCAAAATGAAGAATCACGCATCTCCTAGATTATAAGTTATTGAAAATGCAACGTTTTATGATTGTTTATACTGCATAATAATTCTCCATATATGCGTGAAATATGATATAATAAATATATTATTTCACGCATATATGTGGAGAGGATGTTGTGGCAGGTAGACCAAGAAGCCCGAATGCAGATTTCAAAGTAATTCTTCACCAAACTGGAGGATACCGATATGCAGCAACTCAGCCTTACGAGAAGGATGACAAGACAGGAAAAATCAGACGTCACTACGTGTATTGGGGGGATGTTACAGAGGAGATGAAGTTTATACCGAATCAGCGTTTCTGTCTGACTGATTCTAATACGAGGGGCAAACTTGAGTTTCCAGAAAGCTGGGATTTATCAGCGATAGAAAAACTGACAGAGGAGGAGAACAGAAGACTTCTCTCTTATGATCCGTCATATGAAAATGACGGTTCTGCTTTTTCCGGAACAGTACGAACAACAGCCGGTGATGAACAGTTTAACAATCGGTTTTATGGTGGTACCTGGTTTTTGTGGGAAATGGCAGTGAGCAAACACGTGGTAGAGGATCTGCTGTCGGCGTTTGACGGTAATCAGCTGGTTGTGAATGATATCATGACACTGGCAATGTTTCCGATTATGACAAAATGGAGTTACTCTCAGACAGAGAGATGGCAGACATATACAAAAGTTCCTTCTGCAAGAGTTCTCAGTCCTTCGTATATTACGAGGTTCACACAGTCCATAACAGATAATCACAGGATGTCATTTTTGAAACTGCGTATAAAACGACAGAATCCCAAGGCAGTGCTTGCCTGTGATTCAACAACCAGATCTGCATATGGAAGATGTCTTGCTGATATACGCTGGGGAAAGAACAAGGACAACGAAGCACTGCAGAATACTCTGGAAGTTGTTGTATATTCTCTTGATTCGCACGAGCCGATATACTACAGAACATTTGGCGGGAATGAGAATGATTCCAGAACCTTGCACACGATTATTGAGGATTTGCAGAAACTGGAATGCAATGATTTGCTGGTAGTCTTTGACAGAGGGTACGAGACAGAAGATAACATTGTTGACATGATACAAAGGGATCAGGCATTCCTTGTATGTGGCAAAATTGGACAGAACCCAGTATACAACAGCATCCTGCGGATCCAGTATGATGCTCAGGGTATGCCTGCAAACATGGAATACTATGACGAAGAAAAGATCTTCCTGACGCAGTTCGAGGAAGATAAAAATGTTTCAGATCCGGAACATCCTAAACAGGTAAAACAGATCAAACTGAAGATCAACCTGTTTCTGGATATGAATGTTCGAATTGAAAGATTAACAAAGATAAATGAGAGTATCCGAAAGGAGAAACAGGCAGCATCCAAACTTAATGCAACAGACAGTGGAGTCTACTCTGATGAAGACATCAGGAAACTCAGAACTCTGTATACTTTTCACAAGATTTATCTGAGTTCAGAAAAGAAACTGATTGTAACTGAAAATGAAAAAGTAATATCCAAGGCGAAGAATACAGCAGGAATCTTTGCATCCATATCCTATAAGGTGGATGGTGATGCAAGAAGACAGTTTGAACTGTATGCGTTACGTGATGAGCAGGAGAAATATTTTGAGGAAATGAAAGATCAGCTTGGTTTCAATATGCAGAATAACTGGAGCGAAGATGGAAAAAACGGACGGCTTTTCATACTGTTCATAGGTTTGATTCTCCGTTCGCATCTTCGTCACATCTGGAGTGAAAAACTCCGAAAAAACTATCCGTCTTCGATAGACGTCCTTCATGAAATGCTGCCAATTCGCTATATTGAATATCCGGATGGAAGCAGCAGTGTGACAGGGTTTACGACACCACAGGTGGAGATAAGCATGGCTTATTCACTTCCTGTTCCACAGAGTAGTCTGTCATCAACCCAGAAGGCAGCAATGGAACGAAAACTTGCAGGTAGAGGGCGAGGCAGACCAAAAGGCTCATTGAACAAAAAGACTATTTTGAATTTTGCGTGAAATTTCATGCAAAAATAGGATAAACATGTCTACAGTTTCTGAGGCAAACTTGATGGCAAAACCCGTCATCAGCATTTTCCAGCCGCCGGCATTTTTCTGCAGAACTCCGGTCTGTGTGTCCACGGCCTTGGTTACCTTTTTGATTTCGCTTTCCTGCTCCTGCATGATTTTCTTCTGCTCGGCAAGAGTGGTGTTGGCATCTTTCTGCTGGGAGTTTTGCGTTTCAAGAGCCTTGCTGATTTCCTTGGTGACCTTGTTCTGCTTAGTGCCAAGGTCGGTTACGGTTTTCGTCTGAGCCTCAATTGAATCGGTTACGGTCTTAACGCTCTCATCAAGTCCGTGAATGGCGGCATTGGTGGCCTCTGCCTGTTTTGCCGACGCATCAAGGTTCGCTCCCATAAATGAAAAAAGGACCTCGTTAGAGATCCTTTGAATGTAAGTATTAGTATTGATTGGAGTGTTTAATCCAGTTTTTCAATCAGGCACTGGTGATCCTTCGTTTTAGTGCTGTAATTGATTCCGACAATAATGATATTTCGATATTGTCCGGTATAACGTTTGAAATATTCCTGAGTTTTAATCTGGGCAATGGCTTCTTCAGCAGAGCCGTCATATTTAAACTCAACAAGAATCAGCGGTGCTGTTCCCTTAATTGCAGGTTCATATATAAGATCTGCTCTGCCTTTGCCTGCCTGTTCTTCTCTGCGGGAAATATATTTCCCAAGAGTTGACCACAAAAGGCCTGTCATCACACAGTATGTGAGAGATTCTTCATCATTGTAATCAAGGAGTGTTACTGCTGGAGAATTATGAACATCCTGAATCAGCGCAGCTGCGGTTGTTCCGTCTAGTTCCAATATGGCTTTAAGCAGATTTTCTGAACGTTTTATAGTCTCCATTCGTTCGTACCATTCCTGCTTCCTGATGATTCCCATCAATGCCCTCTTGATTTCCTTGTTTGGAACATAAGCCAGCTTAAGGTCTTCATCTTCACCTTCAGCCAGATCAGAGCATCCTAAGTATCCCAGACACACTAGAAGGCTGAATACGTCGTCTTTTTCCTCTATGGTGACCATATCATTCTGAAAATTACCACAGTCGAACTGTACTTTTGCACCTTCGATTAAATTCATGATGTCTTTTTTTATGCCATCAAAGTTCATATTAATCAGGCGAACAACTTCTTCATTAGACGATGTTTTACTCCAGTAGCTGATACATTCATTTCTAGTTACGGCCTTACATACGGAATTAGGGTTGTAAATATCAACACCTTTGATTTTATAGCCCTCATACCATTCCTTTAAATCCTTATGTGACACTTTACAGTTAGGTGATTCAACAATTTGGGTAATCTCATCTTCTGTAAAACCAAAGTATGGTGCATAATCTCCCGGAGAAAGCATGTTATATTCATCAAAGCCGTTAAGCGCAGACTGAGAGTTGTATTTTTTGATCGGAAGAATACCGGTAAGGTAAGCAAGGGCAAAACAATCCTGTCCGCCATCGGCCTTAAACAAATTTTTTAACAGTTTAATAAATTTTTTCTGTAAAGCTTCATTGTTACAATATTCCCTGTACATCAAATCCCATTCATCCATAATAAAAATGAATTTGGTATTCAAATCCTGAGTAATCGCAAGTAAAGTTTCCAAAAGACCGGTATTTTCAATCTGATGTTTTTCAAGGCATTTTGAAAAAATATCACTGGATTTTAGTTCCTTAATTATTGAGTACTCAAAATAATCAACCAGATCATTAACACCTTCAACTTTCTGTTTCTTGTTGGAATAGCCGTCAAACAGACCGTCAATGGTATTCATATCAATGTAGATGACATCATATTTATTAAGATGTTCTGCAAAACTGGCTCTATTAGCTATTTCAAGTTTGTCAAAAATATTCTGACCGGCATATCCTTTGGAATAATAGGCGGAAAGCATATGAGCGGTTACAGTTTTTCCAAATCTGCGGGGACGGGTTACAGCCAATAGCTTTCCGTCAGTATTAAAGAGTGCGTTAGTTTTTTCTAAAAAATCCGTTTTATCGACAAACACTCTGGTATTTCTGGCTTTAAGCAGATTGATAAAACTGTTATCGTTGCCTGGATTCAGAATACTTCCCATAACACTTAACCTCTCCGAACTTCATGACATCCCCATTTTAGCACAGTGCTGAATTTTGATCCGTGATATGCAATTGAACTTAAAAGGTGCTGATGTCAAAACCTTACTTTCTGCTTCTAATTTAACGACTATACGCGGATTATTCAACATTTATCTGATGTTTATCCGCAAAGCATTAAACCAATTTGCATTTAATGTCATCGATATTTATCTTAAGGTTTGCGCCCATAACCGCAGCAGAGGATGAAACAGCATCATTCATAGCCGTCATCTCTTCGGCAATTTTGATCAACGAATCATTCAGAGCAGATGTGTCGGCTGAAAGCCTGATGGTGCTGTCGTTCATTTTGATCTCCGTAAAAACGAAAAAAGGACCTCATGTTGAGATCCTTTGAATGTAAGTATTAGTATTGATTGGAGTTTATCAGTAGTCTTGTTCGTTTAGTCCTCGGTAATTATTACACCCTAGTTGTTCACCTAAATCACAGGCTTTTCTGTAATATCCCTTTGCTGTGGTTTTACTTTGTACTACGCCTTGTCCTTTTGCATATAAAACACCTAAGTTATTGCAACCGCCACCATTATTTAAATTGCAAGCTTTTTCGTAATAAATATTAGCCAAACCGTAATTCTGTTTTACACCTTTGCCATTCCCATAGAAGACGCCAGAATTGAGGCAACCATCACTGTTGTTCAGAGTGCAAGATTTTTCGTAATACGATACTAATGTAAAAGGTACTATCGATATTGCTAGACATGTTGAAAAGAATATACCTTTTATAGGTAAAATTGCATACAGTCAGAGGGAATTTTCTTATGACAATCATCTTACTGAACTGATTCGGCATACCATAGAGTACATAAAAAGAAAACCTTACGGCAATAACCTTCTCAGTCGAGTAAAGGATGAAGTACGCCTTGTTGTTGAAGCTACAAATAACTACGAGTTATACGACAGACAAAGAGTTATTGATGAAAACAAGAAAATTTTAGTTCGTCATGCATATTTTCACGAGTACCTAGCTTTGCAGAGATTGTGTCTGCTCATCCTGCAATACCAGAAACATCAGATTGGTTCAGTGGCCTTGGAAATTTATGGAATACTATTCGATGGCGCATGGCTATGGGAGGAATACATCAGTTCTTTAATTTGTGAAAAGTTCCATCACCCTATGAACAAGGGGCATAAAGGCGCTCAAAGGCTTTTTGATGGAAATAAAGGATTGATTTATCCTGACTTTATAAGCAAAGCACAGGAAAATAGAGTAATTGCTGATGCTAAATACAAGCCTAACGACAATATTGGAAATAGGGACTATCTTCAGGTACTTGCCTATATGTTCCGTTTCGATACGAAGACCGGATATTATTTATATCCAGAAGCAAACAATCACAGTGAATTGAAACTAAAACTAAAACTTAATAGTGGATCAACTTATGAGAATAACGTATCTCCTAGAGAGAATGTCAGCGTAATTAAGTATGGTATTATAATTCATGTAGATGCGGAGAATTATGAGGAGTTCGTTTTGGGAATGAAAGGTAGTGAGGAAGAATTGAAGAATGAATTTGATTTTTTGAAATGATGCTGAAACGCTTGAATTTCAAAAAATTTATCCCCGTCGCATCCGACTTGTAGACTACTCAGTACCATCATCAAAAAGGCTAAATAGTGGGGGAGTTTCGGCAATTTACATAGTCGCCTTCCCCCTTTGTACACCTTCATTCTTTAACCTTTCTGCGAGGTAGTCGGTCGGTAGTGCATACCCGGTATGTGGAAAAGTTATACCCCAGTTAATGGAGTTATGAAAAATTTCTAGGGTAGCTGGATTCGCCTGCCATGGCAAACGAACAGCACCTTTATTGTCATTATTGATTACCGTGAATTGCAGAGAAATGCCCATTTCTGCAGGGTTTGCCGGCTCTCAAACGATGCAGAAGTACCTTTTTGAATTTTAACAGAAACGTCATAAATAGCCAAAAATACGCATTTTGTAACAGTGAAAAGTAGTCAGATAGTAGTAAAAATCGGGTAGTCTACTACTCGGATATTTATTAGACTTGATACTTGTAAAGCAGTTGATTTTTCAGATATTAAAAAAGCTCACGCCATAATAGTATGAGCTTTCTCATTCTTAAAAAATATCCTGTCACCGAGTGACAGGATATTTCATTTTACGGTTCCGTCAGCCAAGGCATAACACCGATTGAGCGGAACCGTATGTATAATTTCCACTTCTCAAAACCCGCTGAGGAGATATTTAATAAATCATTGTCAGCGGGTATGGGCAGGGGTTATTCAATGACCCAAACTGATACTGACTGACCGGCAGCCTTTAAGAAATTGAGAACGCAGCCTGCCAAGTGCAGAGCCGATGCAGAAAAAGCTCTTGCCGATCTGCAGAAGAAATGCAAGGCTTGCGTCATTTCGGACGTAACTTACGAAGAGGTGAAAAAGTACGAAGGAAAGGGAAGACATTCACCGGATGCCCCGAAGAAGACGGCAGCCGTAAAGGTGCATGGAAAGGTGTCTCTCAGTGAAGAGCGCATCAAACAAAAGGTTGAGGAGGAACTTCAGTTCATAATTGCCACAATTGACACCAGGTGTAAATGGAGAATGGCTGAACTGCTGTCGACATACAAGAGACAGTCCACTATCGAAAGAATGTGGAAAATCTCCAAGGATCCCAAAATTCTGCTGAATGCCCTCTACCTTAAAACACCTCATCGCATTCAGGCTTTGATGTGGGTTCTTTCCATAGCTTTGCTGGTTTATGCCGCAACAGAACATCTCCTGAAAAAGGCCGCAAAGGAAAAGAATATAAAAATGCCCGCTCCTGATCACAGGTACACGCTGGCTGTGCCGACGTTAAACAGACTGAAGCAGTATGCCGATAACTCACAAGTGATTCTGGTGTTTTTAGATGCATCACAGACATTCATGATATCAGGAATGACGGATGTCTTTGCAGAAATCATAGTGGCGCTGGGTGATGAATGGATTAGGTACTATCAGCCACGAACTTACCAGAACTTCTACTATGAGCTCTTAGAGAAAATGAATAAGAAACTTAAAGCCATTACCTGATTAAAAAAACAGAGATTTGCAAGGGGAAGATGTAATTCCAAAAATTACTGACCAATGTCGGTCAAATAACATGACCGCTCCATGCTGAGCACTGAGCAGCATAGAGCTGCGTGAGGAACAACATTCCATCTGGTCAGAATTCGGGCTTTCCGAAACTGACTTTTCACCTGTTTTATTCTGAAAAAAGTGACATTGGCGACAAAAATGACTAAAAGTCAATGACTATTAGTCAGCGAAATATATAATGGATAATGC
>JAEEGJ010028344.1_pt1 | contig 11151 bp, 9 predicted proteins | sample 8958761 | NCBI WGS metagenome assembly JAEEGJ01 (sample SAMN16246546, study PRJNA631951) | gut metagenome | biome: gut microbiome; feature: rumen; material: RS-attached | host: Bos | place: Iran: Karaj | collected 2018-10
CCTCTCCGGCGGAGTTTCCTTTTCGGCGGGCACTTCCCCGTCGGCGTCCCCGCGGGGCACAAACGCCTCCCCGCGCCCCAAACCCTGCTCGATCCGGTTCGCCGCCCGGACCTGCATCGTATCCGTGATGTGGCTGTAGACGTCGATGGTCGTGGCGGAGGAGATGTGGCCGACGATGGCGGAGAGGGTCTTGATGTCCATGCCGTGCTCCAGGGCGGTGGTGGCGAAGGTATGCCCTTACGGTATAATAACGACAAACCGGAAAAGTCCCGTATTTTCAAGGGGTTTCAAGGTTTCAAGCCTGATTTTTGATCCTTTTCCAACCCAAAAATCAAGCCGCGAGAATTGTCGAACCGTAGGGGGTGTTTCATTAACGACAAATAATTTCATAGCGGCCGGGGCATCTCCCGGCACCCTGCGGGCGTTTCAATCTGCTTATCAAGCAATTTGAAACGCCCTTTTTTCATGCCCAAAAACAAGAGAACAGACAAGGAGGAAACGATATGCCAACCGAAACCTCCCCGCCCAAGCGGGGAAGAAAGCCGAAACAGCCTGCGCCGGTGGAGCCGATGCAAACCACGGAGCAGATCGTCCGTATTCCGCTGATCGAGCTGCACCCTTTCCCGGATCACCCCTACGGCATCCGGGAGGATCAGGCCATGCAGGACACGGTGGACAGCGTAAAGCAGAATGGCGTCGTGGTCCCGGCTATCGTCCGGCCCCGCGCCGAGGGCGGCTATGAGATCGTCGCCGGACACCGGCGCAAGCTGGCCTCCGAGCAGGCGGGCTTCACGGATATGCCCTGCATCATCCGAAACCTCACCGACGACGAGGCCATCATTCAGCTTGTGGATTCCAACGCCCAGCGCGAGGACGTGCTGCCGAGTGAACGGGCCAAAGCCTACAAGATGCGGCTGGAGGCCATCAAGCGCACGGCAGGCAGACCGAGAAAGGAGATTTCGGACAACGAACCCCTTTCAGAAAATGTGCCGAATAATTCGGCGAATTTCCGCAGCGACGATGAAGTGGGAAACGTCGATGGAATCAGCGGCGATACCGTCCGAAACATCATCTCCCTCAACAACCTGGTCCCGGAGCTGATGCAGATGGTGGACGATAAGAAAATCTCCCTGACGCCCGCCTATCAGATCGCCGCGCTGACGGAACCGGAGCAGCGCCTCTTGCTGGAAACCATCGACAGCGAGCAGGCCACGCCCTCGGTGTCCCAGGCCCAGCGGATGCGGAAGCTCAGTCAATCGGGAGAGCTGAACGAGGACAATATGCTCCAGATTATGATGGAGCAGAAAAAACCGCAGAGCTTCAGCATCACCATACCGCTGGACAAGCTCCGTAAATACTTCCCCAAGTCCTACTCCCCCGAAAAGATGGAGGAAACCATCTTCAAGCTGCTGGACCAGTGGCTGAAACACCGTCAGCGGAGCGCGGAGAGATAAAACCTCATATTGGACAGTACGCCGGACAGTTCTTTGCTGCCCGGCTTTTTTGCTGCCCGAAATCAAACCTGAAAAGGAGTTTTGAGCTATGAAACGTCCCCTTGCATACATCACCGCCCCCTGGAGCGACAATCGCAGCGACAACGAGGAAAACGCCGCCCGGTATTGCCGGCAGGTCTATGACGCCGGGTACACGCCCGTCTGTCCTATGATGCTGTTTTCCGCTTTTCTGAAAGACGGCATCCCCCAGGAGCATAAGGACGGGCTGGATATGGCGAAGGACTTTCTGCGCCGGTCCCATGTGCTGGTGGTCTGCGGCAGCACCGTCACGGAGGCCATGAAGAATGACATTGCCGTGGCGGAGCGCCTGCACATCACCGCCACCACCCTGGAGGGCATCCTGACCGTCAAGGGCCAGGGCCGCAAGCCCTGCCGATGAAGAATGACGCTGTGATTGTCGGACAGGACCAGCTCGCGGTGGAGCGTTTTATGGACGACACCCGGCACATGGTCATTTTCGATGTGCTGGACCACCGCTGCCCCATCGGGAACAAGGGAGAGCGTATCCGGCTGTTTCTGTCTGACGAGGGCTACAACAACGCCCTGGCCGCCCAGGAGCGCGGCTATATTCGCATCAAAAAACACGCCGCCGTCATCGAGGGCCACATTCTGCCCGACAAGAAGAAAAAGCGGCGGCATTGACCTATGAGGAGGTAATCACTATGAATCGTGCAAATATCTTGAAAAACAGTCTTGCGGCCCTGTTCCGGTCCGGCGCGGACGAGGATCACACCGCTGACGAGATGCTGGAGCTGCTGGAAGGCATCGACTTCCACGCTCTGATGCAGGCTGTCTATTCCATGCGGGAAACAGTCTTTGAGTACCGGGTGGACAGCGACATGGAGAAGGGCTTTGCCTATCGCGGCCCAGAGCTGTTCCCCGGCAAGGCCGTCCTGCTCTACACCGACGACGGATACGGCTGTTATGACGTGGCGCTCCATGAACATGGCTATGAGCTGTGGCTGCTGCCGGACGCCACCTTTGTCGTGGTGTCCCGTGTCCGAACCACCATCGGCAACGACGCCAGCGTGATGGAATACCGCACCATTCGGGGCCTGAATTGGCGCGATGCGGGCATGACCATCGACTTCCTGGAGCTGGCCGACGATCTGGAGGACCTGTGCGCCGCTGTGACGGAGCATGATCTGCCCCTCTATGAGCTGTGAGTGGAAAGGAACGGTGAAACCGAGGCTTTTCCCCTATGCGGGAAAGCAAGCAATCACAAGGGTTTTTCCACGCGGTTTCCCTCTCAGGCGGCAAGGATTCCAGCTATCTTTTGCTCCGTATGATCGAGCGGGGTATGCCCATCGACGCGGTACTGTCCGCTGATACAGGCATGGAGTTCCCGGAAATGTACGACCATCTGGAGAAGATGGACGAGCTGCTTCATCGGGAGCGCGGCATCCACATCACGACGCTGCGGCATCCCAAGGGCTTTGAATGGCTCATGTTCGAGGAACCAAAGCAGAAACCGAAAACGCTGGAAAACCGCGCCCGCCTGGGCATCCCACCCTGCGGCAACGGCTGGCCGGGCATCCGTGTCCGCTGGTGTACCGGCCAGCTCAAGACTCACCTTATCAGCAAGGAGGTCAACCGGCTCAAGCAGGAGAAGAACGCTCTGCACTATGTCGGCATCGCCGCCGATGAAGCGCAGCGGTGCAAGGGAGAGCAATATCCGCTGGTAGATTGGGGCGTTACCGAGGCCCAGGCCCTCCAGGGCTGTTATGACCGGGGCTTTGACTTCGGCGGGCTCTATGAAATCTATCACCGGGCATCCTGCTGGTGTTGTCCGTTCCAGCGGATCGACGAGCTGCGGAAGCTGCGAAAGCATCACCCGGAGCTGTGGGCAAAGCTCATAGAGCTGGATCGGCGGGCGCGGGCGCAATTCGGCCCCGGCCCGCTGGGGCAGTTCAAGAAGAATTGGAGCGTGGATCGTTTGGAAGAACGCTTTGCAACGGAGGACGCCGGTACAGCCTGACGCTCTCCTTGTGTGAAAGGATTGGTGTATATGGCTGTGTTTCGGATCGACAAGACGAAGGACTATACCGTAATGAGCAATTACCATCTGCGGGACAAGCGCCTGTCGCTCAAAGCAAAGGGCCTGCTGTCGCAGATGCTTTCTCTGCCGGAGGATTGGGACTATACGCTTACCGGCCTGGCCTATATCAACCGGGAGAGCAAGGACGCCGTGCGCTCTGCGGTCAACGAGCTGGAACGGTGCGGCTACATCGAGCGCCGCCAGACCACGGATGCGCTCGGCAAGTTCTCCGTCAACGAGTATGTGATCCATGAGTCCCCCGTGGAGCCGAAGGCCGCAGAACCGCCGTCGTCGGGAAATCCAACAACGGTGGAGCCGTCGTTGGATTATCCGTCGTCGGAAAACCCGACAACGGGAAATCCGTCAACGGAAAACCCGTCGTCGGAAAATCCAACGCAATTAAATATAGAAATACAAAATACTCAAAAACAAAAAACTGATCCATCAAATACTCATTCATTCCTTCCTTCGGAAGCGCCCACGCCTGCGGCGGACGGACCGACAGACGGGCGGGAATTGAGAGAGGATATTCGAGATCAGATCGAATACGACTTTCTCGTGACCCCGTTCAACCGTTCCCAGGTGGATGAGCTGGTGGAGATCATGGTGGAGGTCGCCATGAACCGGAGCAAGACCATCAAGATCGGGCGGGATGCGGAGTATCCCGCGTCTTACGTCCGGGAGCGGTTTCAAAAGCTGAACCGGGAGCATATCGAAAAGGTCCTGGACGGCATCAAGGAGAACACCACCCGCGTCTACAACACGAAAGCATACCTGCTGGCGGCGCTGTTCAACGTGCTATCCACCATCGACAACCACTACACCATGCTGGTCAACCATGATTTCTACGGCAAGGATCGGAGTCACTATTACGACTGCGGCCCGGATGAAAGTCTCTGAGCATAGCAAAAGCCCCGCCATCGCTGACGGGGCCTTGCCGTGAGTTCGTATCTACTTGATCCATGCGTCGGCGGCGCTGAAGTTCGCGCCCACATATCCGCTTTCGGCCATCACGGTCCCCAGCATGGAACCGTTGTAGTCAAAGTACATCGTGATCCGGTATCCGGGATTGTCGCGGAGAACATCGGCGGCGAGCTGTTCGGCGCAGCTTTCAATGTAGCTGCGTTCAAAGGACTTCCACCACGCTTTGAAATCCTGGGTCCCAAGGGAGCCGGTGTAGCGGGCGGTAAAAATCTTCTCGCCGCCATAGTTTGTGACCGGCTTTTCCCGGATGGTCCATGCGCCGCTGAAATCCTCGACGCTGGCCGGTGCCTGGGCGCTGCCGTTTACCGTGGCGATCCTGTTCTCCGCATCGTACCCGACCTCCAGCCCGTAGGCTTCTGCCAGCGCCCGGAGCGGCGCGTAGGTGGTCCCGTCGTAAGTGAACACCAGCACGTCGTTTCCGGCTGCATCCTTCGGCTGGAACACCTCGCCGTTGACCAGGACCTTGATGGGATGAATGGTCAGCGTCAGGGAGCCGTCCAAGGCCAGCGCCGTCACCGGCAGGGCCACCAGCAGGAGCGCCGCCGCGACGCCTGCGGCAAAAGAAAACAGTCTGCTTTTCATTGTGAGAACCTCCGTTTTATAGATTTGTCTTTCGACAAAAACAGTCTATCCAGCGACGGAGGAAATCGCAAGGATACGGCGGACGCCCACAAATCTGAAAGGAGCTGCCATGATCCACAAGCACCTGCTCCACCGTTTGGTGGTGCCACCTTAGCACATCCCTCGCTCCGCGGCAGACCGGCCACGGAGCTTTTTTATGCGAAAACCGGCCAACCAAATCTATTTTATGGAGGAAATTTCTTTGAAAACAAACCATTCCAATCACGGCTGTCGCCGTGTTCTCGCGCTTCTCCTGACCTTCCTTATGGTCATGTCCATACTCCCCGGCATGGCCTTTGCTGCCCAGCCCTCGACCTACCGTGACCCCGCCGAGCATTGGATGAACGCCGGGAGCCGCACCAACGAGCTGGACATCAATGCCGTCGTTTCCCATGAGACTTTTTACTGCTACAACTGCAGGCAGTACACGTCCTTCACGATCTGGCGCACCCCGGAATACACCCGCGACGGCCAGACCGCGCTGACGCGGAATGTCAAGTATTCCGATGGGACCACGATTGACGGCGAGGGAACCGGAACGATCCTTGACGGCGATCCCGGCTTCGACGCTTATTACACCGGCTACCACTGGACCAAAGCCTGCTGCGAAAACTGCGGCACAATGAACAGTAACGGCGGTCCAAGCGCCTATGACTATTCCAAAAACGTGTATAACCTTTACGACTGTGCTTCCGGCTTTTCCGAGGCGCTGGACGACGTAGTGACCTATGAATACGCAGACGACACCTACCACACCAAAACCGTGGCGGGCGGTCATTACTGCGAGTTCTGCTTCGGCACGGTCCATACGCACACTTCCACGCTGGAACGCCATACCCTCAATACTGAGGTCAAGGCCCAACTTGACAAGCAGCGTTTCGCCGTCGTGACCACCTGCGCCGACTGCGACTACACCAAGACCGAGTACGTCGCGGCAAAGAGCGTGGTGGCGGACTACTATGGCACGGTGGACGGGCAGGCCCACACCCTGACCGTTTCCGATCTCTCCGAGAGCGGCGTTTCCACAAAAATCCGCTACGGCAACAGCGCCGACGCCTGTACCCTGGTCACGCCGCCCAGCTATACGGAGGAAGGCCAGTACACCGTCTACTACGAGATCACCTACACCTACAAAAATGTGAGCATGACGGAGAACGGCGTGGCCTATGTCTGGCTGCGGGACGATTCCGCACCGCAAATCCCTGTTGGCCCCGGCTGCAACTGCGGCTGCGGCGATCCTGACTGCGACTGTGCGCACGGCAACTGCCCGCATTGCGACGGACATGACTGCTCCAGAGGCGATCACAACTACATCCTCATCGACACCGTGCAGCCGACCTGCACCACCCTGGGCTATGACCGCTATGTTTGCTCCATCTGCGGCACCGTGGATAAGCGCAACTATGTGAACGCCACCGGCCATGCCTATCAGTCCGTCGTGATCCGCGACGCCGACTGTGAGCATCAGGGCAAGACCCTGGAAATCTGCCGGAGCTGCGGCACGGTCAAAGAAACCCTGACCCCCAAGGGCGAGCATCAGTACCGGACCTATAAGGTCGCGGCCACCTGCACCGCCCCCGGCTATACGGTCCGTGAGTGCAGCGTTTGCGGGGACCGGCAGATCACCGACATCACCGCCGTAAAGGGACACAGCTTCGTTTCCACCGTGGTTGCGCCCACCTGCACCACCGGCGGCCACACCCACCATGTTTGCGCCGTCTGCGGCGAGAGCTACTTCGACAGCTACACCGAGGCCACCGGCCACCGCTGGGACGATGGCACGGTCATCAAGGACGCCACCTGCGATGAAGCGGGGATCATTGAGTATCGCTGCCTGAACTGCGGCGTGACCCGGCTGGAGGAGTTTGACGGCGACGGCGACAACTGCGGCGTTTCGCTGACGATGGCGGTCAGCAGCACCCGGAGCGCGGGACACCGCTATTCCGGCGACGTGACGCCGCCCACCTGCACGGAAATGGGCTATACGACCTATACCTGTGTGGACTGCGGCGACAGCTACAAGGGCGAGTACACCGATCCCCTCGGCCACAACTACAAGACCGTGGTGACACGGCCCACCTGCACGACCCTGGGCTACACCACCTACACCTGCGCCCGCTGCGGAGACAGCTACCGGGGCGACTATGTGGAACCCCTGGGCCACGATTATAAGGCCGTCGTTACCGCGCCCACCTGCACCGCGGGCGGCTACACCACCTTCACCTGCACCCGCTGCGGCGACAGCTTCATTTCCAACTACACCGCCGCCCTGGGCCACGAATGGGGCAATCCCGTGAAGCTGGCAGACAGCACCTGCAACAGCGACGGCGTATGGGAATATAACTGCGCCCACTGTGACGCGCACTACCATGAAGCCGTTTCCGCACGGGGCCACAATCCCGGCCCCGCCGCCACCTGTCTGAACGCCCAGACCTGCCTGGACTGCGGCGCTGTGCTGGCCCCGGCCACCGGCCACAATTACAAGGCCACCGTCACCGCGCCCACCTGCACCACCCTCGGCTATACCACCTACACTTGCGCCAACTGCGGAGACAGCTACCGGAGCGATTATGTGGAAACCCTGGGCCACGACTACAAAGCCGTCGTCACCGCGCCGACCTGCACCGAGGGCGGCTATACCACCTACACTTGCAGCCGCTGCGGAGACAGCTATGTTTCCAATTTCACCGATCCCCTGGGCCATGACTGGCAGGAGCCCGTGATGCTGGCGGACAGCACCTGCAACAGCGAGGGCGTTTTGGAGTACGACTGCGCCCGCTGCGACGCCCACTACCACGAAGCGATCTCGGCCACGGGCCACAATCCCGGCCCCGCCGCCACCTGTGTCAATCCGCAGACCTGCCTGGACTGCGGCGCTGTGCTGGCTCCCGCGGCGGATCACAGCTATGAGGCCGTCGTGACCAAGCCCACCTGCACCAAGCTGGGCTATACCACCTACACCTGCTCCGCCTGCGGCAGCAGCTACAAGAGCGACTATGTGGAGATGCTGGGCCACGACTACACGGCAGTTATCACCGCGCCGACCTGTACCGAGGGCGGCTACACCACCTATACCTGCACCCGCTGCGGGGACAGCTATGTGGACGACTATACCGACCCCCTGGGCCACGAATGGAACGAGCCGGTGACGCTGGCGGACAGCACCTGCAACAGCGACGGCGTGAAACTGTACGAGTGCGCCCGCTGCGACGCCCATTACCATGAGGCGATCTCGGCCACGGGCCACAATCCCGGCCCTGCCGCCACCTGCATCAATCCGCAGATTTGCAAGGACTGCGGCGCTGTGCTGACCCCCGCAACGGGCCACCATTTCAAGGCCGTCGTGACGCCGCCGACCTGCAGGTCGCTGGGCTATACCACCTATATCTGCACCGCCTGCGGCGAGAACTACAAGAGTGATTATGTGATGATGCTGGGCCACGACCATGTGGCGGAGATCACGCTGCCCACCTGCACCGAGGGCGGCTATACCACCTATACCTGCCCCCGCTGCGGCGATTCCTATGTCACGGACTACACCGATCCCCTGGGCCATGCGTGGGACAGCGGAACACAGATCACCGCCGAAACCTGCAACGGTGAGGGCGTGATCGAGCATCGCTGCACCCGCTGCAACGAGCATCTGCTGGAGGCTGTTTCGGCCAAGGGTCATAACCCCGGCGCTGCCGCTACCTGCACCGAGGATCAGATTTGTCTGGACTGCGGCGCGGTCATCGAAAAGGCCCACGGTCATGACTATGAGGCCACCGTCACCGCCCCCACCTGCACGGAGCTGGGCTATACCACCCACGTCTGCAAGGACTGCGGCAAAACCTACACCTCCGATTTCGTAAAGGCCACCGGCCACAAGAAAAGCGACTGGATCATCGACAAGCAGCCCACCACCAGGGCCGAGGGCAGCCGCCACAAGGAGTGCGAGCTTTGCCATGAGAAGCTGGTGACGGAGCCCATCGCCAAGCTGTACCTCTATTCCACCACGGACAACAAGGGCGAGGCCACCGTGGGCGAGTATCTTGTGATCGTCACCGATACCAGCTCCGGCAAGCCCATTATCAATGCCACCGTGGAGCTGAACGAGGACGGCACGATCTCCCTCCGCTTCCCGGATGGCCGCCTGCTGGACTACGGCAACCATACCACCGTTCACGTTCTGTACGCCGAGGACAAGACCCCGGTAAAGGGCGTTCAGATCTACGTCACCGATGTCATGGGCAACTATGCGCCGGACGTGACAGACAAAGACGGTCAGATCACCGTCCCCGATGAATCCGGCGAAACCGGCAGCCAGGGCAGCATCACCTTCGGCGGCAAGGACGCCGAGGATGTTCCCTTCACAATCACCGTAAATGTGGTGAACGGACGGAACAATCGGCCCATCGAGGGCGCGAATGTGAGCATCAGCAAGACCGGCACCATTACCGTCGTTCTCCCGGACGGTCTGGACCTGGATGAAAACAATCCCATCATCCTCACCGTTACCGATCAGAAGGGCCGTCCCATCACGGACCGGCTCATCATCGTCAAGGGCGACAAGGACAAGGAGAGCGGAAAGACCGGCGAGGACGGCACCCTGACCCTGCCGGAGGTGGCCGTGATCGAGAAGCACGGGGCTTACATCCTCGGCTACCCGGACGGCACCTTTGGCCCGGAGCGCAGCATGACCCGCGCTGAGGCGGCGGCGATCTTTGCCCGCCTGCTGGCGGAGCGCAAGGGCGACACGATCCCTGAAACAGCCCGGACCAAGTTCTCCGATGTTCCCTCCGACGCATGGTATTCCGGCTATGTCCGCTATCTCACCGGCTACGGCATTATCGTCGGTGCCGGCGACGATCAGTTCTCTCCCGACGCAGAGATCACCCGCGCTGAGGTCGTGGCGATGGCGGTCCGCTTCTTCGAGGTCTATGGCGACGGCAATGCCGAGATCATGCAGCAGTATGCGGAGTTCAACGATGTGTCTGACGGCTATTGGGCCGCGGAGTACATCAAGGACGCCGCGATCCACGGCTGGATCAGGGGCTACGGCGACGGCAGCTTCCGCGCCGAGGCCAGCATCACCCGCGCCGAGGCCGTGACCATCATCAACCGTCTGCTGGGCCGCGTGGCCGACGAGGACTACATCGACGCCAAGGCGCGGAGGCTCAACACCTTCACCGACATGGACCCCAAGCATTGGGCATACTACGCCGTCATGGAGGCCGCCAACGCCCACACCGCCGATGTTACGAAGGGCGAGAGCTGGATGAAATGAGCGCAGCGCCCCGGCGAAAGGGGTGATGACCCATGCAGGAGGACATTGAAAACAAGGTGGTCGTCCTGATCGAAAACTGTTCCAAGCTCACCGCCCAGGAGCTGCGGCGGGCGCTGGAAAAGGTGCTGGCCCAGGCAAAAAGCGGTCACAGCCAAAAGCAGACGAAGGAAGCGCACGGGAAAATGACCATTAAGGAGCTGGCAGCAAAGGACAAAGGGATGCAGAGCATCGAAGTCACTGACAGCAACATCGGTTCCTTCAATCGCGTCGCCCGGAAATACGGGATCGACTTTGCCCCCTTCAAGGTCAAGGGCGAAAACCGCTACATGGTCTTTTTCAAGAGCCCGGACGCCGACGCCATGACCGCTGCCTTTACCGAGTACACCCAGCGGCAGGTCCGGCAGGCATCCAAGCCCTCCATCCTGCAAAAGCTGGAGCATTTCAAGGGCCTCATCAAGCAGCCCACGAAGGAAAAGGTGCGGCATAAGGAGCCGGAGCGATGAAGCGAAAGAACCTCAAAAAGCTCCTGATCCTGAACAGCCCCTATCTGCTGTTCGCGTTGCTGGGCATCAAGCTGGGGCAAGCGGCGCGGCTGGCACCCGGCGCGGACTTTTCCACCAAGGCCCTGCACATCATGGAGGGCATAAAGGCGGCGTTTGCCTCTCTCACCCCCAGTGTTCATCCCATCGACCTGTGCGTGGGCGTCGCGGCGGCGGCGCTGATCC
>JAEEGJ010028345.1_pt1 | contig 11151 bp, 8 predicted proteins | sample 8958761 | NCBI WGS metagenome assembly JAEEGJ01 (sample SAMN16246546, study PRJNA631951) | gut metagenome | biome: gut microbiome; feature: rumen; material: RS-attached | host: Bos | place: Iran: Karaj | collected 2018-10
AGGCGGGGTTCAAGCCCCGACTGAAATGAGATGCGGAGCATCGTTTTGTTACCGAGGAAACGCTGAAAGCGTTTTCGAGGTGACTTTGACTTGTATTATCGTAAGATAAAACGATTTAAGAAAGGGGTTTCCAGATGAAAAAAAGAGTATTAAGTGTTTTGATCTGTATGGTATTGGTGCTGGGGTCTATTGTTTGGCTTACACCGGACACGTCCGTTGAGGCGGCGTCTGCTGTTAAGCTTAACAAGAAAAAGATGACAATGTACGTCGGTGATACTTTCACACTGAAGCTTAAGAATGCTAAGGGTGATGTTAAGTTTTCTTCAACTGACAAGAAGGTTGCCAAGGTATCCGCAAAAGGTGTGGTAACGGCTGTAGCAGAAGGTAAGGCTACCATTAAGGTTAAGAACAACAAGAAAACTTACAAATGTAAAATCACAGTCAAAGAAGATAACAGGTATATTGCTGACAGAATACAGGATCCGGTGAATCCTTTACCTGAAGGCTGCGGTATTTATGAGATAAAGCTTAGCGGAAAAGCAAAAGATCATGTTATAACCGACAGACTTTGCTACATAATGGGAGAAAAATGCCTGATATTACTTGATAAGGATATAGATTTGCCGGGTGATTTTGTTAAGAACGTAGACCTGATTATGACAACTCTTGAAGAGAAGATCGGTCTTAAATTCTCTGATTCCAATCTTTTTAGTACATGGAAGCTTGATGGACCTTGGGTAGGTATTGAATACGGTAAAAGAATACCGATTTATATTAATTGTGACAGGGTTGATGGAGGATATATATCATATGCATTTCCGACATACTGTAAAATATTGGATTATGCTCTAATATCACAGAAGGTATGGGATTCTGTGCCTACTTATAAGGATAATGCATGGCGTCGTTCAGATTATGTAAATTATGAAACGATAGCACATGAGCTTACACATGTTCTTACACTCAGATATGCATCACTTTCGAGCATAATGACCGAAGGCAGCGCAGAATTCTATGCAAAAGTAGTTTTGGAAGCTCTTCAGGATAAGAATACAGACTTTAAGAAGTGCTATGAACATCGTGTTGAGATGGATACATTTATAAATACAGTTGAACAAGAGATCAAAAAGAGCAATATGGAAGCAATCTTTGTAAATGATTACAAGGAATTAAGCATGATGGACAGAACCGATAAGTATACTCTCGGCTGTATTATATGTGATTACCTTTATGAAAACTACGGTGCTGACTTCATGAAAGACTATATCAATGCGTTAGCAAAAGCAAAGTATACATACGAAGAAACCTGGGGTTCGCTCTCTGAAGAGAATATGAAAGACCAGGCAAATATATTTAAAAATCTCTTCGGAAAGAAAGTCTTTGAAAGTATTGCAACATACTATAACAAACAGGTAAAGCAGTAAAAAATAAATATCTTGTCGGATTTGATTGAGTTTAGAGTAACTGACTCTATAAACTGAGCCCCGGTACACACCGGGGCTCAAAACATCTATAGCATCAATTGTTTCAAGGTTCAATTATACTGAAGAACTTTGCATCATCAAAGCCGGTAATGCCTGACAGCAGTTTGTCGAGAAGTTCTGTATTTCCCTCCTGCTTTAAGTATTGTGAGATCATATCGGGATTCTTCTGGATAATTCCGAAAAGCCCGGCTTTATTGGTAGTCCAGGTAACATCGGGTGAGGGCGAAAGGACGCCTTCTTCGTATAAAACGACGCCGTTTTTCACTATAAGCGTAAAATTCTCCGAAGGAAGCACGATATTCGCCGTAAATGACAGATCGCTGATGAGAGTTGTATCCGTGATGATGCCGAGATACTGCAGGATCATTTTCGGAGTCATGTGGGTGATAAGACCGTTTGCTGATTTCGCTCTGGTAGATTCATCGGTATTTGTCCCGAACCTAAGCTCCTGAGCGGCACAAAGATATGCGTTCCTCCAGGTTCCGCTTTCTGCGGCATAAGCAAGCTGTTCAAGTGCATCTGCGCAAAGATATCTTGCCGCAGTGTTGGACGGGTCGGCATAAACAATCATATTGGTAAGCTCTGCAACCCATTGGTATTCACCTTTGTCATAATCCTCTTTGGCTTTTATAAGAATTTCATTTACATCTCCAAAATACTCCACATATTTCTTTGCGGAATCGGACGGAGAAAGCTCTCCGAGATGGATGGGGTTAGCGTCATACCATCCCATGTACTTTTGATATACCGCCTTTGAATTGTGGGCTACGGTACCGTAATACTGTCTTGTATACCATACCTTTTCAAGCGCGTCGGGAAGCTTTATCATATTCGCAATCTCAGTGCTGGTATAGCCTTTGTTAATATAATAAAGTGTCTGGTCGTTAATGAATTTATATACTGCTGCAGTATTTGTAATATATTCCTTAATTACATCATTTCCCCAGTGAGGCCAGTTATGTGCCTGGAATACAACTTCCGCCTTATCTCCGTACAGCTTCAGGGATTCCATGAGATATTCTGACCATGCCTGTCCGTCGCGGACCTGAGCACCCCTTAAGGTATACAGGTTATGCAATGTTCCGGTACAGTTTTCGGCCATCCAGAGAGCATTCTTCTGAGGGAACCAGGTGTTCATTTCCGAAGGAGCTTCCGTACCGGGAGTAAGCTGGAACTCCATTTCCACTCCGTCAACAGTTACCTTCTGACCTGTCTTTGTGATGATGTCGGTGGGTGAAACATAAGATATGGATCCGCATGACTGTCCCATACCGATACCGATGCAGAGAGAACCGGTTTCGCCGCCATCAAGCAGGGTACCGTACTGGTAGGACGCACGTCTACCCATTGCTTTCCCTGCAAATACGTTCTCACTGACCGCATGCTCTTCAAAGCCTTCAGGGGCAAATATCTTTACGTCTCCCTTTTGTACCTGTTCTTCACTTATTATTCCCAAAACGCCGCCGTAATGATCTACATGTGAATGAGAGTAGATTACAGCCTTTACGGGATAATCTCCAAGGTTTTCCTTTACCAGTTCAAATGCTGCTTTAGCACATTCTACAGTCATAAGGGGATCGTAGACTATCCATCCGGTCTCGCCCTTGATGAAAGTGATGTTAGACATGTCGTATCCGCGAACCTGATATATGCCGTCAACTACCTTGAACAGACCGTATATATGGTTGAGACGGGTATTTCTCCAAAGGCTGGGGTTGGCAGAATCCGGAGCTTCTTTTTCGATAAACTTATATGCATCCTGGCTCCATACTATGGTACCGTCTTCGGCCTTGATCTCCAGGCTTTCCGGAGCTGCGATGAATCCGCGGTTGGCGTTTTCGAATTCGCTTTTATCGTTAAAATCAAGGAGTTCGTACACCATATCGTTTTTATCCTTGGTGAATTGTGTAGCTGCCTTGGTTTCAGTATTCAGCCCCAGATCGGATACTGCAGCCGGATTTGAAGGTTTTGTGCTTGTGTCCACGGTTGTTTTTTTTACTTTGCTGTACTTAGAAGATATAATATCATTATAAGCTCTGACTTTTACTGAATATTCACCGTCTGCCAGATATTTAACGGTATATTTTGTTTTACCGCTTTCTGAGGCCTTGACCGAAGCGGCATTATAGTATTCATCATCTGATGAAGCTTTGATGAAAACAGAATAACTTAAGGCATTGGTAGTCTTTTTTATGGTAACGGTTATACTGTTGCCATCCGTTTTCAGAGAAATCTTCGGTCTTCCGACTTTGATCTTTGCTGCATTGGCATCAGTCCCGCCAAATCCGTTCAGCGAGAACAGAAAGGCAAGCGTCAAAAAAACTGCTAATAGTTTTTTCTTCATAAAATATCACACTCCTCCATAAGAAAATATATGCTTTTTGTATCATACCATCAAGATATATGAATGTCAATAAACGGATAGACTTTTGCCCCTTGACAAAGCCCTATATGCATTGTATTATGAGTTTATCAAAAGTCACTCTTGCGGCATTTCCATCACTATAGGAAAGGGGGCGGACATATGGTATACGGTATTGGAAATTATGATATTAGCGGATATAATAATGCCTATGTGTCGCCTTATTCGGTAAGGAACGAGCAGGAGGCTAAGGACGCCGGACTCAATTCTGCTCAGATCAGGGGGCTCAAGAAGGCCGGACAGATAGAATGCAGTACATGCGCAAACCGTATGTATCAGGACGGTTCGGACGAAAACGTCTCGTTCAAATCAGCAGCACATCTTTCACCTACGGCAGCAGGAGAGGCTGTGCGCGCACATGAAGGGGAACATGTATCAAATGCATACAAAAAAGCCGCAATGAACAATGGAAAAGTCCTGAGCACAGGAGTTGCCATCCATATGGCAGTATGTCCCGAGTGCGGCAGAAGCTATGTATCGGGCGGAACAACCTACACCTCGATAAAATACAACGAGGACAACCCGTATGGAGCAAACGCCAAGACCATGGACGCAGCGAGTGGGCTCATAGGACAAAAAATAGACAGTAGGGTCTGATCCGGGCCGGAACGGTATTAAAAATACGCTTGCTAAACAGGAAATATTATAGTAAAATAGAATCCGGGTTCATGAAGGACCCGGATTACATATATTATAAGGAGGATATGATGAAGAATTTTCTAAAAGTCACATTAGGATGCGCTATCCTTTCATTAGTGGTAGCACTTGTTTCTTACAGTCCCGCATCTGCTGAGGCAAAAGCAATTGATGTATATGAAGACACCTTTGAAGTAGATCTTGACGGAAACGGTAAGGCAGAAAAGGTTTCTACAAGAATAGAATACACAGTAGATGAATGGTTATACAGCGTTGAAGTTTCAATAAACGGAAAGAAGGTAATCACGGAAACCCTGCCGGATAATGAATGGATCGATCAGGCTGAAGTATATGTCATTGATATCAATTCGAAAGACAAGTATAATGAATTGATAGTTGAATATGCTGGCGAGTCTTCATGTCTACAGAGAGCATACCGCTATACAAAGAAGAAACTTAAGCTCCTGTTTGATACCGATTGGATGGGATACCTTGAAGGCGTGATACCTGATCAGGAAGAAGGCAAAAACGTATTGATGTATGAACAGGTTATTACTCCCATAGGTAACAATTTCTATGTAACCACCAATAATAAGATAAAGAAGCAGAAGCTTAAAGAAATCAAACCCAAGAACGGTATCTATACTTTGATCGACGAATCATGGAGCGGTCGTAATTATGACTACACACTTGCCAAAGATGCCGATTTATATACTAAGCCCGATGGAAAGAAGGTAAAGAAGACATTAAAGGAAGGAACCAAGTTTTATGTGACCGGATTAAAGCTGGGTAAAGGTGAGTTCGCATATGCCAATATCAGCCTGACGGCCGATGACAGCAGTATAGGATGGATCGATCTGACACAGCACTCATTTGAGGATCCGTTGGTAACAAATACCTCGTTTGCCGGATAATTTTAAAATTTTTTAGAATAAATCCCCGATATCTTGTCGGGGATTTATTTCATAAGGTAAGCGAATGACTATCACAGAAGCTTGTTTTCAAAATGTGGTTAACCCCTTAATAATTTTTGCTTGCCAAGATACAGGTTATAGTGTTATAATGTAAAAAACGAGATGCGGAGCATCATTTTGTTACCGAGGAAATGCCGGAGGCGTTTTCGAGGTGATATTGACCCAAACAGAAGATTAGGAGGAAAGAAATGATCGAGAAAGATGCTGGAACAGCTTGCTGTGAGCTGGATTTAACCGAGGTAACATTATTGCCTGTTGAAATCGCGGCTTCCGTAAAGAAATGTGCAGGAAGAGGTGCAGAGAACATATGGTACTGCATGAAGGACGAAAAGGATATTGTACTCGTTAATGCGGGCGGCAAGTCATTTGAGTGGCCCGAAGGCTGTGATTATCTCTGGTCGGGAGTACGCCCCATGCTGAAGTTTTCAGGTAATGGCAACGGAAAGCTTGATATTGGCGGCAGGTTCCGTATAGCAGGACATACATTTACAATAATCTCTCAGGGGATGGCACTGTGCGATGAGCTTATTTTCCATAAGGCACTTACCCTTACAGAGGTTAAGGCAGCTACACTGCCCGCTGATTCATCCGATGTAACTCCCGAGGAGAAGGAAAAGTTCGATATGATCAGGAATAACCCTCAGGAAAATCCTTGCACGACAGAGGGTATAGAAAATATACTTTCACAGTGGATCGAAAAGAACAACCTTAAAATTTCGGGTACTGATTGCAGGAACACCGTCGAGATAGTCGACAACGCAGATTAACAGAAGCATAGAGATATTAAAAGCCCGTTTCCTAAGTAAAAGGAGCGGGCTTATTTTTTTTAATTATCCTTTTTTGATTTTTTCTTTTTTTCGGCTTTGTAGAAGCAGACGCCCTTCTTTCCACCGGCTTTAATCTTATAGAGACAATCATCTGCACGCTTGAACAGGGTTTCGGCTGTTATACCCCTTTCACCGAATGCCACGCCTACGCTTATAGAGATTGTAGGCTCATTACCATTTTTTACACCAAGATCCTGATTTATGAGATGGATTTTCTTTTCAAGAAGCTTTGCAAGAGACGGATCGCTGTGAACCATGATGACCGCCATCTCATCACCGCCGATCCTGCAGATATAATCCTGTGCTCTGAAGCTGCCGAAGATGGCTTTTGCGGCTCTTATCAGTATCTTGTCACCCATATCATGCCCGTAGGTATCATTTATCATCTTGAACCTGTCAAGGTCGAAGAGTATGAGAGCAGATGTTTCCAGATCTACATTTGACAGGATAAAATCATATCCACGCCTGTTATACAGACCTGTAAGGGGATCGTGCGTTGCCTCAAAGGTCAGCTTTTCCTTGTTCTGTTCATTGGTATGATGCATAAGATTATAGGTCTTTGCAAGGAAACGGATCTCATAGGCACCCTCTATAGGGATGTCCTGTTCGTCCCTTATCAGGGCAACGGAACGGTTAAGTGGTACTATCACAAGCCTTGAGGTCAGGATTACCATGCCAAGGAATACCGCTATCAGAAGAGCGGTAAGCAGATGCTCGATGAAGACCTGTCTGTTAAGCTTATCATCGAATATGGCCTGCTCTTCGCGCATCTCTGCGTCGAGTTCCTCAATGCAGTTGTTCGTGTGGGAGTAGATTATCTCTTTGCGGTTGCTGTATTCATCCTGGAACATCAGAGATATTGCCATATCCTTCATCTTTTCGGAAGATAGCTCTGTGTCCGATGCTATCAGCTTCACATTCTGTATCTCCACGGGAAACTCAGAAATATCATACCCATACGCCAGAACAGTCATCCTGGCCGCGTAATATTCCTTGTCCATAAGGCTTACAGACTCCTGCATTGCGGCATACAGATCCCTGAAGGCCGGAGTGTTCCCATGAGTATTTTCAAGCTCTTCGATAGCCTTATCACGTCTCTTGGCTACCTTGGCTTCGTAAAAATAATTATCAAGATACTTTCTGTCACCGGTCACGACAAAGCTGTTCATTTGTTCAGTAAGATAATCGGATGCCTTTAAAAGATCTGCTGAACTCAACTGCCATTTTATAAGCTTTTCCGTTGAATCATGCATCTCGGAATAAGTACTGCTGGTGATGTTCATGGCAATGATCAGACCTAACGAGATGATTATCGCCGTGATAAGCATTATTATATTAACTTTTCGAAGAGAAATTCCATGACGTTTCATTTGCTGATGCTTCCTTAGATTTATTGACAATATATTATACCAAATATTTAGGGAATAGTCAAAAGAATATTAAAAAGAGTTAGTTAACAATTGACTTTTGGTGATGGAAAAACTATAATAGAAGGATATAGATGGGAGAAGAAATGAAGAATAAGAAACTGTTAGGTAATGGTCTGCTCCTTCTTACGGCAATGATATGGGGAACGGCATTCGTTTTCCAGAGGGTCGGAACGGAAAACATAGGCCCGATAACGTTTACGGCGGCAAGGATGACGCTGGCGGCGGTTGTAATAGGAGCGGTGGCTATACTTACGCAAAGGAAAGAAATGGCTTCCGAAAAGGCGACGGAAGCAGGAAAGAATCGCAGCAGGAATACCGTAATAGGAGGTATATGCTGCGGTACATTCCTTACGATAGCAACGATCCTTCAACAGAAAGGACTGGTTTATACAACTGCAGGTAAAGCAGGGTTCATTACCGCCATGTACATACTGATGGTACCGGTCATAAGCTTCGTTTTCTTAAAGAAAAGATATACGTGGACGGTCTGGCTTGCGGTAGTCCTTGGAGTAACGGGAATGTATTTCCTGTGCATTAACGAGGGATTCAGCCTTGCATACGGAGACACATTTGTTGCTGTATCCGCGCTGTTTTTCAGCCTTCATATACTGTGCTGTGACCATTTTGTACAGCTCGGGAATCCTTTGAGTATTTCCGCAATACAATTCGCAGCATCTGCGGTCATATCCTTCGTAGCGGCTTTTATCATGGAGGAGCCGGGAATAGACCAGCTTGTATCGGCAATGGTACCGATAGTTTACTGCGGTATAGTTTCCGGCGGGATAGGGTATACATTTCAGATGGTGGCTCAGAAATATACGGATCCCGCGATTGCGTCGATACTCATGAGCATGGAATCGGTATTTGCGCTTATCGCAGGTGTGATACTCCTGGATGAGAAGATGTCTGCTAGGGAATTGTCGGGATGCGTCATAATGTTCGCGGCCATAATCCTGGTGCAGATACCTTCATTTAAACGTAAGAAATAGGATCCTTCGCTGACGCTCAGGATGACAGAAAGCCTTCCCTTAAGAGGGGAAGGTGGCCGAATGAAGTGAGATCGGATGGGGTGTACACGATCAAGCCGATCGGGATAGTGTCATTGGGTTACAAATTTATAGATAAGGTAAGATTTTTGAAATGAAATTGTTAACGGTTATAGATGCTGAATTCAAGCATATTAGGAAGATACCGGCATGGCATTTTGCATTGTCGGTGGTTGGGGCAGCCCTTGTGACTTTTATCACAGTGATGAGGATATCATGGGATACAAAAGTACTTTCGGTTATAAACTGGATGATCATATTTTTTGTGCCGCTTTTAGCCTTGTTCCTGTTTTATGCCTCCGTAAGGGTAAACGGAAGCTCGGTCTTAAGGTTTACGAAACTGATATTTTATATATGTACGCCGTTTATACTGATGTTTTTGACGGGTGTGTTCTTCGGCCCCAACCGGGCGACGATGTATGCCGAAAACTTTTTCGGCCGCTTTTTGCCCTTGTGGATAATGATATGGTGGCTTGGAACGCTTTTGCTGGTCATCATCATGAGGCTTTTTGTATCTGCCGTTGAGAACGGATATGAAAAGGGCAGTTTCATGGCGCGAGTATGTTATGCACTTGCAGCTATGTATACGCCTCAGAAAACGATAGACAGGCAGAAGAGAGAGGAAAAAGGAAAGTGGATCGTACCTTCGGCATGCATGCTGATGGTAGCGCTCGCCGTTTTTACCTGTACCGTGACGCTTTTCCTGTATGCTGTTTATTCGAATATGAGGTTTGAAGCAATACTGTTCACGATAACCTTTGCTTCGGGGGGACTCGCTTTTGAAGATTTCATGGCAGGCTTTACACTTGTCATACTCTTTATCATCATAGCGGGATATCTCGGATATCACCTGTTCAAATGCTTTTTGTTTGACAGGATCGTTGTAGCCGATACCAATGAAGAAGGACAGTACACACTTGTGCTCGACCGCAGGAAAAGGGCTATACATATCGTATTATCGGCGGTGTTCCTGCTCGTAAGCATGGCGTGGTTTACACATCAGACCGAATTCCTTCATTACATAAGCGTAAAGAGCAGCGATTCGGTCATATATGACAGTCATTATGTAAGTCCGGATGAGACCGTTATCACTTTCCCGGAGAAAAAGAGAAATCTTATCTATATCTTCCTTGAATCAATGGAAAATACCTATGCTTCCAAGGAAGAAGGCGGTTCGCAGGAAAGAAATTACATTTCGGGGCTTACAGAGCTCATCAAGGAAAACAGCAGCGTAAACTTTTCAAATACCGAGAAGATCGGAGGAGCATCCGTTTTTGTACCTGCAATATCACATACGATGGGATCTACGGTCGCACAGACCTCCGGTATAGCAATGAACACAACGATATTTGAGAGCGATACCAAGGAATTCCCGCCGGTGAGAAGGCTTGAGGATGTCCTTCACGACAACGGTTACAACCAGCTCTACATAGAGGGCTCAAAGGGCGAGTTTTCACTGTACGACAAATATGTCGGGAGATATGATGACAGTAAGGTATATGACAGGATATCGCTGGTTGAGCAGGGCTATGCAAAAGAGAATGCCGATTACATGTGGAAATGGGGAATAGAGGACCAGAAGCTCATAGAGATAACAAAAGAGCTTATTACCGATATGTCCAAGAAGGATAAGCCGTTCTTTGTTACCATGTACACGATGGATACACATACCTTTGAAACAGGCCACCGCTGCAAGAACTGTGACGAAAACATCATAAACGATTATCTTGCGGCTGTTGAATGCTCGTCGAGATCGGTCTGTGAGCTTGTGGAGTGGATAAAGCAGCAGCCGTTTTACGAGAACACGACCATCGTGCTTGTCGGAGACCATCTTGGGAACAAGAAAACGGCAATGGTCGACATAGATGATAAGTATGTAAGGACTACTTACAACTGCATCATAAATCCGGTAAACACTCCTATAAACTCAAAGAACCGTGTCTTCTCATCTCTTGACATGCTGCCTACAACGCTTTCGGCCATAGGGGTGGAGATAAAGGGTGACAGGCTGGGACTCGGTACGGATCTGTTTTCGAGCACTCCGACACTCTGTGAGGAGCTCGGAGTTGAGAAATACCAGCAGGAGCTGGAGAGAAACAATGATTATTAAACGAATATGTTCATGTGATACTTTTTTACGGCGGGAAGGAAGAGGAAGATATCCTTAAGGAACGCCCTGAGAAATGGCTTGGTCATGAAGAAAGAAGGAAGAAGCTTGAAGTGCTGTGCAATGAGGTTTCTTCCTCTTTTAAAAACAGGGGAAAAAACGTAAGGATCCTACCCTCATGCATAGACATAAGCAGGCTTAGGCTCCCGGACGGGTCTGAGGACT
>JAEEGJ010028347.1_pt1 | contig 11150 bp, 9 predicted proteins | sample 8958761 | NCBI WGS metagenome assembly JAEEGJ01 (sample SAMN16246546, study PRJNA631951) | gut metagenome | biome: gut microbiome; feature: rumen; material: RS-attached | host: Bos | place: Iran: Karaj | collected 2018-10
AGCGTCATCCTAAAAGGCGGGCGGGGCATCGAGCCCCGCCCCGACTTTGCCAAACAGTCAGGGATGGCTCTGCATTATCCATTGTCATCCCCTCTGTCAAGCGATTCAGTACGGCAGCAGATTTATTTGACAAGCCAATCAGTTTAACCAGCAAAAATCTGTCAAGCGATTTCAGGAAAACACAAAGAATTTCCTAAAAAACACAACACGCCCTGCCTTCGTCCCACCTTCGCTCTTCCTTCGCTGTACCTTCGCTCTTCTCTCGATTTAGGGAGCGAACCCACGGTGGAGGCAGAAGGGCCCTAAAGTGGAACAGATCTTAAGGAAATCTATTTTTGAAGAATATGTTTTATATTGATGAAATTATAACTTTTCCAAGATTTCTGGATTTCCGCCGCAGGCGGGGTTGTGTTTTACCCCGCTTCGCGAAATCTGGAAATCTTAGGGAAATCTGTTATTATTGATGTAATTATAATTTCTCCAAGATTTCTGGATTTCCGCCGCAGGCGGGGGGCTAATTTACCCCGTTTCTCGAAATCTGGAAATCTTAGGGAAATCTATTTCGTCTTTTTTCAGGCCTGTTTATGACCGATTTGTGTTAAAAGAGCACTTTTTTGTTGAAAAAAACATGTGATTCAAAAAAAAAGTGTATATTTGCAGCAAACAAATTAACAACCAGATTAATCTACAATGCCATGAACAAATTAAAACTCAGTATTTTATTAAATGTAAGAAAGATAAAAAAGACAGCCATATTAATAATGAGCCTGCTGTTGGCGGTAGGTGCTGCCGCACAGTCGCATAGTTTTGGGGACACCTCTTATGTTAAGTTTAAGTACTTCGATTATGTGTCTTGGTTTGACGAAGTGACTCATGGGTCGAATGGTTCAGTAATGAATGTTTCATGCCCCTCAGAAGTAGTACAATACAACTACACAGATAACCCCAACGGCTTAAAAGTGGTAGGACTTTCCGGCGCAATGGTGACAGATCCAGATTTTCTTCGCGGCAATCCTGAATATCCGATGGATCCGCCAGATTATTTGGTTCTGTACGATGCCCTGACGGACGACTTCGAGCTTAAGGCTATGGAGCATTGGGAAGTGACTGACACCGCGGGAAGACCCTGGCTAGACTGGATTGCAGAGGGTAGCGGTGGGAAAAGATCATTTTTGTCAGTTTATGGAATAAATCCGCCTCATTACTATTCTGTATTTGATTTGTACTTCAACGAACCGGTGACGGTGTACGACTCGTTCTATGTGGGCGGCACGGTACACAATGATCTAACTAAATATTTTGCTTGGAACATGTCAATATTGGATACAATAACTCACACTATAGATACTACTAGTTACAAACCTATTCTAAGAAAGATATCCCACACTACACCCAATCAATGGCACTGGTATTACTCGAACACCTGGATGTTGATTCATCCCATAATCGAGGTGGTGGACACTTCGTTTGCCAACGCGCCTGTTTGCCCTAGGGTGTCGGGGTTGTTTGCACGAGGTAGCCATACCGACACGGTGACGGTGCAGTGGTCGCCGGACAGCCTGCATACGGAGTTCGAGCTGTCGTACGGACACGAGGGCATACGGCCTGAGGACGGCACCATTGTGACTCTGAACGATACGACCCGCTGGCAGTTTACGGACACCGCCTACAGCGACACGCCGATGGTGGCGTTTGTGCGGACGGTGTGCCGCGAATACGACACGCTGCGCTGGAGCGGCTGGAGCAGCCCCGTCTACTGGCGGCTGCACCACGAGGGCACCAACCACGAAGGAATCGAGGTGCCCGACGACCCAAGCGACCTCGCACGCTTTGTGCGGCTGATGCCCAACCCCGCAAGCAACAGGGTGTTGGTGATGTCGTCCTACGGCATCGAGAGCATGGAGGTGTACGACGTGCGCGGCAACCGCGTGCTGGAGCAGAAGGGCGCGGGGAGAGGCACGACGGCTGACTTCGACGTGTCGGCATGGACCAAGGGTGCCTACGTGGTGCTGGTACACACCCCCGCAGGCACCACAGCCAAGCGGCTGGTGGTAAACTAGCTGACTGAAGGTAATGATAGAGACCTGTGACACGAGAGCGTTCGTGTCACAGGTCTTGAATTTTCGGTTACAATGGGGTCCCATTGCGCCCTCAAAAAGGAGTAAAATCTGCTCGTCTATCTGCATAATAAGATTCATCAATCAAATTTAAACAGATTCTTATAATTACATCAGAATCCTTCAAAAATAGATTTCCCTAAGATTTCTGGATTTCGCGAAGCGGGGAAATATATAACCCCCGCCTGCGGCGGAAATCTAGAAATCTTGGAGAAATTAGAGTTATTATTAGGAGTTTTTTGATTTATGCTGGCTCCGCCAGCTGGCATACCCCGCCACTTCGGACGTAAGTCCACAGGACTTCCTTAACCCCTCTAAAGAGGGGATGGCTGACGCGGCCTTTTGCATCCTTTTGTTTATAGCATACAATATATTTGTATTTGTATATAGTGTCATCGCGTGCAGCGCATCCCCGCTTTAGAGGGGTACGCCGTCAGGCGGGGGGTATGTATAAGAGAGGTAAGAACTATGAACTAATTACATCAAAATAAAACAGATTCTTCTAAATTAGATTTCCCTAGGATTTCTGGATTTCGCGAAGCGGGGAAATATATAACCCCCTCCTGCGGCGGAAATCCAGAAATCTTGGAGAAATTAGAGTTAATAATAGGACTTTTTTGATTTATGCTGGCTCCGCCAGCTGGCATACCCCGCCACTTCGGACGTAAGTCCACAGGACTTCCTTAACCCCTCTCAAGAGGGGATGGCTGACGCGGTCAAAAGTATACCACAGTGTCGACAATGACGGCTCCCGCGACGTAAGTCCACCGAACTTCCTTAATCCTCTCGAGAGGGGTACGCCGTAAGACGTGGGGGTATGTATCGAACCATGAACTAATTACATCAAAATAAAACAGATTCTTCTAAATTAGATTTCCCTAGGATTTCTGGATTTCGCGAAGCGGGGTGAATTTCAACCCCCGCCTGCGGCGGAAATCCAGAAAACTTGGAGAAAAAAGTAATCGTAGAATATTTTAGTGTCGGAATACGATTTTTTGCCATTGTGCGTTAATGGGTAAAAGGATTTGAAAGATTAAAAGTTTTAAAGGTGCGTTTATCTTTTTACCTTTTAGGAGAAGCGGACTTTTAAAGATGTTAGATCGGATTAACACATGGCAAAGCGAATCATCATGGCGGTGACCAACGACCTGCTGACCGACCAGCGGGTGGACCGCAGTTGCCGTGCGCTACAGGAAGCAGGATACGAGGTGACCCTTGTAGGCCGCAAACTGCCTACGAGCGAGGCACTTGAGGCACGCAGCTACCGATGCGTGCGTATGCGGCTGATGTTTAGGCGGTCGGCGGCATTCTATGCCGAGTACAACCTGCGGTTGCTGATACGCCTGCTTGTCATGCCTGCCGACGCCTTCTATGCCAACGACAGCGACACCCTGCTGGCCTGTAGGCTGGCGGCGGGACTGCGGCGCAAAAAACTGTTCTTTGATGCCCACGAGCTGTTTCCCGATGTGCCAGAGTTGGAGAACAAGCCTCGGGTAAGGAGGGTGTGGGCATGGGTGGAACGCCGCTGCCTGCCACGCGTAGATGCCGCCTTCACGGTGAGTCAGGGGGTGGCGGACGAATATTGTCGTCGCTACGGTGTGAAGATGACGGTGGTGCGCAACCTGCCTATGAGTGCCTCTTTTGCTCACAAAATACCCTCAAGCGATACAAGAAATAACAAGCCTTATATACTGCTGTATCAAGGGGCTGTTAATATAGGCCGTGGGGTGAAAGAAATGGTGGATGTGATGAGGTTATTACCCCAATGCCGACTGGAGGTGGCTGGCGATGGAGACCTGCTGGAAGAGATGCGCGACTATGCCGCCACACTGCCTTGGGCGAGCCAAATCCACTTCTATGGACGGATGCTCCCAAAACAGCTGCATGAGTTGACCGGCAAGGCTTCGTTAGGCGTGTGTCTGCTCGAGGAGAAGGGGATGAGCTACCGCTGCGCCCTGCCCAACAGGGTAGGGGACTTCGCCCAGGCAGGGGTGCCACTGCTGGCGACAGGCTTTGCCGAAATAAGGCGGGTGCTTGAAGAGTACGGCATCGGCTCTATCGTAGGACCTTGCCCCAAGGTAAAGGAGGGAGAGTCATACGGTCGTTACCTCGAAAGTCTTGCAAGCGCTATTATGGCGACTTTGCAGGAGTGGGAGACTATGGCACAGGAAGAGCGCGCCCGCCGATTTGAGAGGGCTCGAAAGGAACTCTGCTGGGAAGAAGAGAAACACCTGCTGACCGACAACGTCGCCGAGGTGCTGCCGATAGAATGAAGTGGGAAACTGGTCGGTGCCTATTTTTGTTGAGGGGGTAGGCAATAATTATTTGAGTTGGGCGTTATAGGGGAGTTAAATTAATGACTATGATATACAACATTCTGCTGATTATGTACTTTGTAGGCTGCCTGTTCGGCCTATGGTTTGTGTTCAAGAAAGCGGGCGTAAAGCCCTGGCTGTCGCTCATACCCATATATAATATTGTGGTATGGATTAAAGTGTGCAACAAGAGTTGGAAATGGTATATATACTTCCTATTGCCTGCGGTCAATATCTTCACCTTCCTGCTGATGGTGACGGAAACGGCCAAAGTGTTCCACCGCTATAACTTCTTTGAGCAGACTTTTGCAGTGATATTCCCATGGTGCTACCTCCCCATTTTGGGATTGAGCAAAATGGAATACCACGACCCTCGCAAAGAGGAAGCTCACAAGGTGAGCGAGCTGCGCGACTGGCTGGATGCCCTCGCCTTTGCATTGGTGGCTGCAGTGATCATCAGAGGCATGATAGTAGAATTCTACAACATCCCCTCAAGCTCGATGGAGAAATCGCTGCTGACGGGCGACTACCTGATGGTATCGAAGTTGGCCTACGGCCCCCGCATGGCCATGACACCACTATCGTTCCCCTTGGTACACAACGTACTGCCATTCTCGGGCGGACAGCACGAGTCGTACTTGAAATGGATCCAGCGCCCCTACCACCGCTATCCTGGACTGGGCAAGGTGGAAAGAATGGATGCCGTGGTGTTTAACTACCCCGACGGCGACACGATGTGCACAGCATGGCAGAGCAATATGAGCTACCACGACCTGGTGCGCGAAATGGGGAGAGAAAATGTACTGAATGCCAAACGGCTGCCCGTGGGCAACCAGATGGTGGAGAACCATATCAGGGTACGTCCTGTGGACAAGCGCGAGAACTTTGTGAAACGCTGCATCGGCCTGCCTGGCGAAGACTTGGAAATAGTGGATCAAACGGTATATATCAACGGTAAAGCACTGCCTTTCCCCACCGAGAGCCAACATACCTACAATGTGACTTTCACACCCGGATTGAACGTACGCAGGATATTGGATAATGCCGGCGTGTCGAACGAAGATTATGAGAATGCCCTAGGAATTATGATGTTCACAGGGTTGCCCTCCTACCAATTACCCCTGACAGAACAGATGGCAGTGCAGCTGCAGTCCCGACCCGACGTGGTTTCGGTCGAGAAGGTAATCCACCCAGCCGATGAAGCCGACCGGCAGCTCTTCCCCCATGCCGACGGATATAACTGGACCTTGGACAATTTTGGACCCATCCACATCCCCGCCAAGGGCGAAACCGTGAACCTGACGTTGGAGAACCTGCCCCTGTACCAGCGGGTGATAGAAGTGTTTGAAGGCAACACACTGGAGGTGCGCCAGGGAAAGATATTTATCAATGGCGAAGAGGCGACCACCTACACCTTCAAGATGGACTACTACTGGATGATGGGCGACAACCGCCACAACTCGGCCGACAGCCGATACTGGGGATTTGTGCCCGAAGACCACATCGTGGGCAAGGCCCGAATGGTGGTCTTCTCGTGGGACAAAGACCATAGGAAACCCCGTCTGCACCGCATTTTCCTTAACGCCTCGAAATGGTAGCCAGAAGAACTGCACAGTGACTGAGAGTCTAATGATTACCCAACTGCACCGAATTGATTGGTAGTAAGAGAGCCTTGATTATTGGGCTTTTCAGAGAGGGAAAAAGAAAAAAATGGCAATTTAAGTAAAAAAAATTAGAGGTCTCACACAATTTTTTGCAATTTTTTAAGTTAATGTGATACTTAAAAGAGAAAACAGAAAGAACATGCACGCGAAAATCATTACTCCCAAAGGAACCATGACAGCAGTCCTATATGAGAAAGAGGTTCCTAACACAGTGGCAAATTTCGCCAAGCTAGCCCAATCGGGCTTTTACGACGGATTGCACTTCCACCGCGTAATACCGGGGTTTGTGATACAGGGCGGCTGCCCTTATAGCCGCCAATTGGGCGACCCACGCGTAGGCACCGGCGGCCCCGGATGGCATATCAAATGCGAGACCAATGCCGAAAAACAGTACCACGACCGCGGAGTACTGTCGATGGCTCACGCAGGTAAAGACACAGGCGGAAGCCAGTTCTTCATCTGCCACAATCGCGAAAACACCCAGCATCTGGACGGAGTTCACACCTGTTTTGGCCGTGTGGAAGAGGGTTTGGAGGTGATTGACCAGATAAGGGCCGGAGACTTGATTGAAAAAATAGAAATCCTTAACGACTAAATAAAATCATTGATAATATGAACCTAGGTATAAAATTGCTCGTTGCAGAGGATGACCCTAATCTGGGTACCATCCTGAAAGCCTATCTGACACAGAAAGGATACACCGTTTATCTGGCAGTCGACGGACAGGCTGCCCTTGATTCTTATCAAAACGATGATGTGGATGCCTGCATCCTAGACATCATGATGCCCGTAAAGGACGGATTTACTGTCGCCAAGGAGATACGTAGGGTGGACAAACGCATCCCTATTATATTCCTCACCGCCAAGAACCTCGAGGCCGACAAGTTGAAAGGTTTTGAAATCGGTGCCGACGACTATGTTACCAAACCGTTCAGTATGGAGGAACTGTTAGCCCGTGTGAATGCGACCATACGTCGGTCGTTTGATGACGGCAAGCCCGACAAGAACCTCTTCCATATCGGCAACCTGATGTTCGACTATGCCCACCAGACACTCACTTGCGGCGAGACGGTGCAACGGCTGACCATGAAGGAAAGCGAATTGCTCCGCATGTTTGCTATGAACTTCAACCAATTGGTCGACCGCACCAGTACCCTTCAGAAAATTTGGAAGGACGACAGCTATTTCGCCGCCCGCAGCATGGACGTATATATCACCAAACTGCGCAAATACCTGAAGATGGATCCCAAGGTGCAAATCGTGAATGTACACGGTGTCGGCTTTAGATTGACTGTGAAAAACGACTAGACTTGATATAGTGATCAGTGATATAGTGACCAGTGATCAGTGACACGAGCGCATTCGTTTCACAGGTCATTGGTCACTCAGATTTAATATTAAAGATGGAACTGACCTTTTTAGGGACGGGTACTTCGATGGGGGTACCCGTTGTAGCATGTAGATGCCCAGTCTGCCAGTCGACCGATTGGCACGACCGACATCTACGTACTTCCGCCTTGATAACTACCGACGAGGGCAAGAACATTCTCATCGACATAGGGCCCGACTTCCGCGAGCAGATGTTGAGGGAGAAGGTGATGCACCTCGACAGCATCCTGATTACCCATGCCCATCGAGACCATGTGGCAGGACTGGACGACATACGCTCATTCAACTACGTACAAAAACAAAAGATGGAACTCTACTGCAACCACGAAGCGCGGGTGGCAATAGAGCGCGACTACCACTATATTTTTGTCCCGCATGAATTTCCCGGACTGCCCGAAGCAAACTTCCACGAGCTTTCGGGCGACGAACCTTTCCTTGCCGCAGGAGTTGAGATTATTCCCATCAAGGCTATGCACAAATTGCTGCCAGTGCTAGGATATAGAATAGGACAATTGGTTTATATCACTGATGCCAATTATATATCCGAGAGCGAAATGCATAAACTAGAAGGAGCCGACACACTAGTCGTTAATGCTCTGCGAAAAGAGAAACATTTCTCCCATTTCTGCTTACCCGAGGCACTAGAGGTGATAGCCCAAGTGAAACCTCGTGAAGCTTATATCACCCACGTGAGCCATGAGATGGGATTCTATGCCGAGGTGTCGAAAGAGTTGCCTCCCCACGTACATATCGCCTACGACGGCCTGAGAATCTCTGTAAACTAAGAAGTAGGAGGAGTACGGTAGCCGATCACTAATTACCAATTACGAATCAGATGCATCTTCATATCGTCACATTCAACGTTCCTTGGCCCGCTGACTACGGTGGAGTGATTGACGTATACTACAGAATAGTGGCACTCTCGAAGGCTGGGGTAAAAATACACCTGCACTGTTACACCTATGGCAGAGATGAGGCTAAGGAACTGGAACAGTGGTGTGACGAGGTGTGCTACTACCCCCGTGAGGTGGGGTTCCGCCACCAGTTGGAACGACGTCCATACATAGTGGCTTCGCGATGCTCGGAAGCCTTGCTGAAACGCCTAAAGCAAGACAGTTACCCCATACTTCTAGAAGGATTGCACTGCTGTCTAATGCTAGAAAAAATGGCAGGAGAGGGGAGGCAAATTATAGTCCGCGCACACAACGTGGAACACGACTACTACAACTCGCTCGCAGCTGTGGAGAAGAGCCCGTGGAAGTGCTTCTTCTTTCGTATTGAGGCATGCAAGTTACGCCTGTATGAGCAGTGGTTGAGCAAGGCTACTAGAGTGCTGGCCATCTCGGACACTGATGCAGCCCATTTCCGTGCCATAGGGTGTGGCGATGTGCAACTTCTACCGCCATCACACGGACACACATCTGTCACCTCACTCACTGGAAAGGGAGACTATGTGCTATACCATGGAAACCTTTCTGTGCCAGAGAATATCAATGCCGTCCACCACCTCCTGGAACAGGTGGTAGACCGCTGCCCCTATCCATTTATAGTGGCCGGAAGAAATCCGGACGAGGAGCTGCAGCAAGCCATAGCAAAGCACCCCAATGTGCGATTGGTGGCCAACCCCGACAACAAAACCATGCACCGCCTACTGCAAGAGGCACAAGTCAACCTACTGCTCACCTGGCAGGCGACAGGAGTGAAACTGAAGCTGATGAACGCCCTATACGAAGGTCGTCACTGCCTAGTAAACAGTCCGATGGTGGAAGGCACATCCCTTGCCAAAGCCTGCGTGGTGGCTGATACGCCATACGAGGTATGTGAAGCCCTTGCTCGTCTGATGGAAAAAGACTTTTCAGAAGAAAATCGTCTGTACAGAATTCACATACTTGAGCTTGCCGACCCGATGCACGACATCAAATCACTCATCGTAACTGAGAATTAAATGAAGAAACACCTTTTAGTTTTTAGTTTTTACCTTTCAGTTATAATAGCTTCTCATTCCCAGTCACAATGGTCAAGCATCGACATGCCCTTTATGCCCAAGCGCGACACCAACCACATACACATCCTGCGCACCTACACTATTGACGACACCCTCACAATGGAGCGTAAACTTCTCTCCACAGAAGAGTACGACCGCCACGGCTACCCCGTGTCGCCCGATATACAGCTCACCTATAACGAGAAAGGGCAGCTAGTCAACTATGTCAGATTCGAGCATCACTATGATTGGGAGGGACACTGGCGTAGAGACACAGTGCCAACAGTGGTGTCCCTCATACAATATACGCCTGAAGGTATAGTGTGGCAGGTGAAGAGTACACAATACTATGATAACGGAGACTCCAACTCGCTAAACACCTACGAGCTCATCACCTACAAGACTCACCCCCAATACGGAGTGTTGGACTGCTCGTATCTTCATACCGGACAGTTCGGGTTCGACCACCCCGATGGTCCATCCACATATCAAAACACCTCTTACTTCCGTCGTCAATTTGACAGCCTTGGGCATCTCCTGCACCAGGATGAAGTCGACGACTGGACAGAGACGCACACCTCGTTGCACTACCATTACCACCCCAACGGAAGAGTGGCGTACCGCACAGGAACATACTATGAGTTTGAAGACTCCATTGTGTATCAATACGACACAGCGGGGAAACTGAACGGCATGATAGGCAAATACTATGACCTAGAAGAGGAGGGGGATGTAGTCATCCGCTGCCGACCAGACGGAAAGTGGATAGAACAAATAACTCACTGGCACCCCTACGGTGACAATCCTTACCCATACCAACAGACTCAGCGTGTGCTCTACGATACCCATGGCATGCCAGTCAGCGATCGTTTGCTTGGACCAGAGGGCCATTACATCGAGTACGAGATTGTATACTGGAAATAGTATTGAAAACATTCGAGCATTCGTACAATAAAAAATGACCTAATTCGTTTTTTTTATGTATATTTGCATTTTATTATAGAAGAATGGCTAGGATATTTAGGCGATATGAATCAACAATATACGGCAACTACCGGAAAGCCTACCTCATTGACGGAGCGTTGACAGGGGTAGTGATGTCGGTTGTAATGTTGTTGCGTGACTGGCTAGCCAAGTCGCCTATGCCGTCGCCAGAAAACTATATAACCGAACTGGTGTTGGCTGTAGGAATCTTTTGGTCGAGCTACCAATACCGCAAACAGCTGCCCGAAGGTAAGGTGACACTGAAGGAGCTGATGTTGCTAGGCTTAGGCATAGGAGTGGTGAGTGCCGTGGTGTATGGACTATGGACGTGGCTGCGCTGCGGAGTGCTGAACACCTCGTTAGTGGACTACTACAACCACCAACGCATCAATATGATGGAGGCTGCGGAGAGTAGTGTAGAAGCCAAGTTGGCCGTGGAACAGGTGACAAGATACACCGCTGGCGACTGGGCTTTTATCGGAGCCTTCCGTTCGGCGGTAATGAGTGTGATTATCACCTTCTTTGCCTCCTTGATATTCCGAACCGAGAAAGCCCCTGTCCGCACAACAGGAAAACTAAGAAATAAGAAGTAATAAATACAAAGTAGCTGTTACATATTAAACCTAAACGATTAAACCTTAAAACACTTAAACTAAAAATATGGACATATCAATCATAGTACCGCTGTTCAACGAGG
>JAEEGJ010028349.1_pt1 | contig 11149 bp, 10 predicted proteins | sample 8958761 | NCBI WGS metagenome assembly JAEEGJ01 (sample SAMN16246546, study PRJNA631951) | gut metagenome | biome: gut microbiome; feature: rumen; material: RS-attached | host: Bos | place: Iran: Karaj | collected 2018-10
ATCTCTGAACGACTGTTAATCGACTCGGAAATCGGAGGCGATATTTACCACCTATTTTGCTCACCGAACATAGGGAAAGTAACAGGTCAGAATGTCGCCACCCTTGCGATGCTTGCTAAGCACGCGGTAGCCAGTGGCGCGGCTTAAGGCGAAAGCCCCACAGCCGTAGGCATGGTAGAACATGCCCACGGCCATGAGGTAAAACGCGGTTTGACCATTGCTTTCCTGCTGCTGCAGGATTTCCTTTTCCGTCATAATAACCTAATTATTTTTCGCCGACCGCCTTACGGCGGTATCTATTTTAGCCGCGACAGCGGCTAAAATAGATAAATTGATAAATCGATAAATAGGTTAAAAAGCGAGGCAGGCACAAGTGATGCATCATTTGTCTCGTTTTTAAACTTTATTAACACCATAAGACATACAACTTATTGTTTTTTTTCCTATATTTGCACAAAATAACCCTTGACTATTAAAAATAAATACTATCTAAACCTTCTACATTACTATTGTCGCCTCATTCTGGGGCTATTGGATTAATCTTTAACTCGTCCCAATTTTAACGGGACACTAATATTTACTATTATGAATAAGAGAAGTTATTTTGGATTTTTTTCGATTGTAACCACCATGTTGGTTATGATGATTCTCTTGTCATGTAGCCATGATGAGTATGCCTATAATGAGTCGATAGTTGAACAGTCTGTAAACGATAAGTATGCTGCAGCCTTTGAGAAAGCGTTTGGTAAGGTTGGCCCAAATGTAGACTGGGGATTCAGCAGCAAGAGCACCCAAACACGTGCACTTACTCGTGCTGTGGGAGAATATGCTGAGTATAAGGGGAACTTACAGCCCACTGTTTCTTTTCCGACAGACTGCGATGCCAGCATTTTCAATCCTAATCTCACGAGTATACCTTCTTATGAAGAATATTTGATAAGCAAAGGTACACAATGGTGGCACCCTGAAGAAATAAACGATGGTGGAGTTGTCTATATCGACGCAGTCCAGCCTATTAAGATCTCTGGCGGCACTGAAGAAGCACATGCAAAACTTTACATCAAGGCAGGAACGTATGATTTCACAGATGTTTCGTTTGATTTAGGCAAGAATACAGACTTGTATCTATTAGAAGGTGCAACTGTTACATTTGATAACACCGTAGCTTCTACAGCCATATTTGACATATACATCGCTTCGGGAGCCGAATTAATAGCAAATGGTGATGATGGTTTGGTAGCGAATTCCGGTGCACGTGTATATAACCATGGTACAATTACATGTTCTAAGTTTGGAGTTAACTCGTCAAGCTTCCTCTATAATGTTGGTACGTTTACAGCAGGAAGTGTGAATGCTGAAAGCAATGATAGCAGAATCGTCAACGATGGCACCTTTAATTGTGCATCTGTCACCGTGAATGCTGGTGCAGTGCAGAACAATGCCGAATGGACTGTTACTGGCACTACTGAAGTCAATTCCAACAACTCTGGCTGGGTAAACAATGGACATTGGACGACTTATGATTATGCTTATGTAGGTGGAAGCTGGAACGTGATCAACAACTGTTTCCTTGAAGTGAAAAACGACTTTGCAATGAACATCTCGTCAGAACAAGGAGCATTCAAGATTGATGGCGGTGGTGGTGTGCTAACCAAGTATTTCGATGGAGGAAGGGCAAGTACAGGTGCTGTATCAGGTCCGTTTGTCATCGTGATGGGTCCGAAAGCCGTCTTCGTGGTTGAGGAAACAGCTATTCTTGAGTCAGGACGTGGCGATGAGAATGGATTTGGAATCTTTGGTCCCTCTACAGGCGAATATGCTGTATTCCAGGCCAATCATATTGCCAGAGACCCATATCTTGAAAGTATAAACAGTCATGGTGCAGTTACTTATGGCGGCAACTTATATGTTTCTGCAGAGACACATTTTGCACAGGGAAAGGACAGCGATGGCAGCGGCTCTTACGTTCCCCAGCCGTTTATTTATGAAAAAGACGGTTTCAGCATAGCCAACAACATCTATGCAGCAGGCTTCAAGTCAGGTAAGCCCAACTACAACATTCCCGAGACACCATGTAGTCCAGGATTCAAGGGCGGCAACCCGCTCTATCGCGTGATTGCAGAGGACCTGTCGGCTTCAGAAGCCAGTGACTTCGACTTTAACGATGTCGTTTTCGATGTAGTGAAGGCTGAAGGTGGCAGGACCACACTGAAGCTGATCTGTGCTGGCGGTGTGCTTCCGCTGAAAGTCATGGGCATAGAGGTTCACGGTCTGTTTGGAGAAACAACTCCCAACGAAAAGGGCGAATATAAGATGTATAACACTGGTGCAGGTCCCAATGTGGAGCCAGTTACCTTTGATGTTAATGGCGAATATACAACTCCTGAAAAGATTAAGAATATCAAAATCGAGGTCTTTAAGGAGAATGTATGGATGGAACTCAAAGCCAATACAGGCGAAGCCGCCTGTAAGATATTGGTTGACGATACGTTCAAACCAGTTGCCGAGAGAAAGAACATTGCCAATGAGAACAAGAAATTCACCAACTATGTACAAGGTGAATTCCAGGATGATTTCTGGTGGAAATAATATATTCTAATTCATGGAATAATAACAGGGGGCTCGCCAAAAGCGAGCCCTTAACAGATAAAAAGAGACATTTATGAAACAGGTTTTTTTAGCAATAATAATGTCTATGGCATCATTACAGTTACAGGCGCAAGACCAGAGTGCAACGCCACACTCTGACCAAAGGTCAGAGAACTTCTGGATCTTCCTTTGTTTCGGACAGTCGAACATGGCAGGGATGGCTCCCATCGAGGAGCAGGACATGACAGTAAGTGACCGCTATCTCAGCATGGCAACGACTGATGGTGGCGAGGTGGTTCGCAAGGAGTACAATGGTGTCTGCGCACATGCCAACCCCACTATCAACGACATCGCCAACCATTATCCCAATACTTATGTCGTGTCTTCCGAAGGGTGCCTGCCCAGCGATGACAACGTACATTTCAGTAGTGAGGGTTATAGGATGATGGGGCGCCATTATGCTTTGCGCTATCTGGAGGCCACTGATCCTGCATTGGCAAAGGCCTGCCTTCAGAAACTTGAAGCGGCAGGTCTGAAAAAGAATTAATTTGTATGGCTAAGTTAGTTGCCCAGGCGCTATTTGTATAGGTAATCAGAACCTGTCAGGCCACAAGGCTGAACTTATTTGTATATAAAGTAGGTTCCGCCATCGCTCTGACAATACTTCTGGAGCAAGGTCTGGATGTATTCTGCATTCTCGCGCACCCGTTTCTCGTTGCCATCATAGCCGTTGATGAGCACCACCAGATGCCGTGTGTCTATGGTCATCTTTGTACGTTCGTGGTCGCTGGTGGGAGTCCCCACCCCACCCTGTGCATCACGATAGACTGGCAGCCCGTGGATGTTTATCATACCGCGACCAATTCCTTCGTATGGCTCTCCCTCACGACCTACACCCAGTGTCAGCGTGTCACCCACGAACTTGTCCGCATCAAAGCCGCCAATGCTGTAGCCAAAGGCAATGGAAGCCAGGTTTACAAGGTCGACGAGGGTATCTCTTTGGTACAGCTCCTTACCCTGCAGCACACGACGTATCAATGCCTCTGAGGCTGGACGGTAACGCGACGGGTCTTTGCCACAAGCCTTATATACCCGTCTCGTAGCTGCTATGCTCGTCATTTCCTTCAGCGATTCCGTGGTCAGCGTTGTGCGATACCTGTTGCCAAGGATTTCTATCTCCTGCCACAACTCACTATTATACGGTGTATTAACCACCATAGCCTCCACACAAGCCCCAACGAACTCAGGACAGACCTGTTCTATTTCCTGTGAAACGACAACTTTCATTACAGTACTTTTCATTGTTGTCAATAAAAGAAAAATTGGCAAGTTAGTGATTTTCACTTACTTACCAACCTTCTTGTGATTCCGGCGGGATTCAAACCCACAACCTTCTGATCCGTAGTCAGATGCTCTATTCAGTTGAGCTACGGAACCTCCGTTCCTTAATTGCGGGTGCAAAGGTAAGGACTTTTTTTGTAACTGCCAAACTTTTTACGTTTTTTTTTAGGAAAAAGCAAAAAAAATGTATTTTTGTTTTGTATTTACCTTGTTATTATATACTTTTGCAGTCGATTTGGTGATTCTTCCGTGTTTCCCACGCCTTCTAAAGGAACGAGTGTGGCACGCATTAACGGGGGAAGAGAGGGAATCAGGTGAGAGACCTGAGCAGTACCCGCTACTGTAATCTCCATTATGGGAAGTCCAAAGAAACCACTGACGCTTCAAAACGCTTCGCTAGTGAATAGTGAAAAGTGAAAAGCTTCGCTAATGAATAGTTAACAATGAAAAGTGAGAAGTGTTGGGAAGGTGGACTTTTCGGAGAGAGCCAGGAAACCTGCCACGTCAGACAAAGAAGCGTAGGCCTCGGGAATAGGGCTGGGCGGAAGAATTATGTCAAAGAAAGGTAAAGTTTTGACTGCCGTTCTGAAAAGAACAGGTTTGCTGGCAAGCATGCTGTTGCTGGCCACGGCGTTCTATGTTCTGAGGAATAAAAAGATGTATATACGTGTATTATTATATAAGTTTGCCTATGGAGGTGCTGTCGTGAGACAGCATCTCCTTATTACAAGTAAGAGCAGAGGGGTCCAAAGATGAGAAGAAAAAGTTTTTATTTCGCGTTGCTGCTGTTGTTGACAGGGGTTCTGACTGCCTCTCCGCAGGACAAGCGTCGTAAGAGCCAGATGAGGGACTCCGTGACATTAGACAACGTCACCGTCACAGGCAAGTCGAAGACCCAGAAGCTGCGCGAAGGAGCCTTGGCAGTGAATGCCATCGACGTGCGCTCAATGGTGAGCAGCATCAGTTCGCTTAGCGGTATAGTTGACCGCACCACAGGCGTAAAAGTTCGCGAGGAAGGTGGCGTTGGCAGCGACTTCGACTTATCCATCAACGGCATGTCAGGAAACTCTGTGCGCTACTTCATCGACGGAGTCCCCTTAGACACAAAAGGTAGTGGGGTGACACTGGCCAACCTGCCCGTAAACCTCATTGACCATATAGAGATATACAAGGGCGTGGTGCCCACATGGCTCAGCAGCGATGCGCTGGGCGGTGCCGTGAACATCGTTACCAACCGCAAGAAGACCAACTACCTTGACGCCAGCTATGGCTTCGGCTCTTTCCATACCCACAAGGCAGATCTGAATGCCCAATATGTGCTGAAGAACGGACTTACCATCCGCCCCACCTTAGGTGTCAACTACTCTAAGAACGACTATATGATGCATGGCGTGGAGGTTTGGAACGAGGAGTTGCGTGAATATGTTACTGCCGACCGACGCCGTTTCCATGACGACTATCTGTCACTGATTGGCCAGTTGGAAGTGGGCTTTACGGACAAGTGGTGGACTGACGAGTTTTTCGTGAGCGCTTCATATAATAAGGTGAACAAGGAGATACAGACGGGACAAATCCAGACCAAGGTGATTGGCGAGGCCGAACGTCGTAGTGAAGCCTGGAGCATCGGCGCCAACTATCTGAAGCGCGATTTCCTGCTGAAGGACCTCAGTGCCAGTTTGTCTCTGTCGCACACATGGGATCATTCGCAGGCTGTGGATACGGCCTATCGCAAATATAATTGGGACGGAGAGTATATCAAGAGTTCGCGCAACGAGATTACCGGCCGTGCCCGTACGCTGCGCCATTTTAAACGTCCTCTCACCATCGGACGCGCGAATCTGAAATACCGCTTCAGCGATGAGCATCTGTTGGACTTGAGCTATGCCTTGAATCGTACGGGCAACAACCGTTGGGACGACGTTGACAAGACATTCGAAGCGGCCAACGACGTACTGGCCAAGCATATCATCGGATTGACTTACAACCAGTCGCTGTTCAGCGGAAAACTTAACAATACTTTATTCCTGAAAGACTACGTGAATCATCTAAACATTAATCAGACGGATATTCCCACGGTGACTGGTTCACGCGAGGTACAAGGTTCCTCGACCAGCAACAACTTTGGTGGCGGCATCGGAATCAGATACCAGATATTTGAGCCTCTTGCCGTCAAGGCCAGTTACGAGCATAGCGTGCGCCTGCCGCTGGCCCGTGAACTGTTAGGTAACGGTACAACCATCTATGCCAATACTAAACTGGAACCCGAGAAGAGCGATAACTTTAACATAGGAATCTTCGGCACCCTGAAGAATAACGACCATACGCTGTCGTATGAGGTGAACGGTTATTTGCGTTACGTCGATAACTACATCCAGCCACAAGTGTCGGAGAAAGAGGGTATGATGCAGTATGTCAACGAGCCTGCCGTACATATCAAAGGTATTGAGGGTGAACTTCGCTACGACTGGCAGCAGCGTTTGCAGGTCATGGGAAATGTCACTTGGCAGGATGCTCGCGACCGTCAGGAGTTCAAGACCGACGGCAAACCGTCTGTCACCTACAACAACCACGTGCCCAACCGTCCTTGGTTCTATGCCTCAGCCGAAGCCCGCTATCAGTTCCGTCAGCTCTTTCAGAAAACCGACCGTCTGCAGTTAGGCATTGACTACCAATGGGTTCACTGGTTCTTCCTCTCGTGGGAAGGCTATGGCGCCCTGGATACAAAGGCCCGCATTCCTGAGAAGAACATTGTCGGGGCCAACATCACCTATTCGTGGCAGAATGGCCGTTATAATGTGTCGCTTGACTGCCAGAACCTGTTCGACGCAACCGTCTATGACAATTACAAGTTGCAGAAACCAGGTCGGACATTGTTTGCGAAATTCAGAGTACTGATACAATAAACAATAAACGTTATACAATAAACATTTAAACATTTAAACAACAAAAATGAAAAAGTATTTTTTAAGTTTTGCAGTCTTGATGATGGGCATGGCCCTCTTCACGGCATGTTCAAGTGACGATGATGACGACAACAAGAAAACTCCCGTCATCGAGGAAATCACACCGTATCACTTCGACCTGACAGTTACCGTAGGCAAACAGGGCGGTATGGGCCGCGACGTAACGACCATTATGCAGACCCGCGACTCGCTGAAAGCCGGATCTGTGGTGGACTTCAAGAACGCCGGAACAGAAATCAATGCCGACTACACGATGGAAGCCATCGTCAAAGGCAAGTATTACTATCAGGTGCCTGTCAGCGGCGACCGCTTCGTCAAGCTGCGCTATGAAAACGGACAGATGAAGGTGGTGAAGACACAGCCTTTCACGAAAAACACCTACAATCCCCGCCAATATTGCCATGCATGGATGAACGACAGCACGCTCGTTATCATGGCAGCCAACGGCGACAAGAACGCCATCGTATGGACTAAGCTGAATGCGAACGACATGAGGATTATCAGCGAAGGCACCCTCAACCTCTCATTGGAAGGTACTTGGGACTCGTTTACCACTAGCGGCATCCTGGCCTATCGTGCAAGCGACGACAAGCTCATCTACTTCTACTATCAGAAGAAGGGTTCAGGCCGTAAGGCTACCAAGGAAGAGACCTTCCATGTCGTTACCCTCAATGCAGCTAATATGGATGTCGAGCAGAACCACCTCTGCCCCTTCCCCGCCGAGACAGCAGGTTCCGCATACGGTGAACTGCTCCAGCAGACTACCTTCTTCGACGAGGCAGGCAACCTCTATATAGCAGCTTTCAGCGACACGGAAATCGGCGAGGAAGGCAAATTGCTCCGCATCAAGAAGGGTGAGTTTAACATTGACGCCACATACAACGGATTCCCCAATAGCGATGGTAAGCTGCTGACCACGCAGTATCTCGGCAATGGCAAGGTGTTCTGCTATTCTCGTCACGATGACAGCACGCTCGGTACCGCTATCGACAGCTACGCCCACTATTACAGTATCGTTGACCTGAACGCCGGAACCCGTACCCGTATGAGCTTCAGTGGCTCTGAGATACCCTATAGCAGCGGTCGCTTCTCACAGCGTTCAACTTTTGTCGAGAAGGAGAACAAAGTCTATTTCGGAACGAACACAGAGACCTCCCAGCCTCAGATTTACGTTTACGACGTAGCTACAGGTAAGGTCAGCGTGGGTGTGAAGGTTGCCGAGGGCTATTACTTCGAGCAAATCCGTCTATTGGAGGGTGATACATATACTGTCACAAAATAATCTAAAATCACAAGCGTGTGATGAAATACGTGTATTATTATATAAGTTTGTTTTTGGTGTTCCTGTGCTCGGCTACATGCTGGGCGCAGGACACTGCTTTGTTGATGGTACACTTCGGTACGACGTATGACGCGACACGGGCAAAGACCATTGACGCCATCAACCAGAAAGCTGCACAAGCGTTCCCTAGCATGATAGTCCGCGAAGCCTATACCTCGCGCATAGTCATGAAGCGTCTCGATAAGCGCGGCATCCATAAGGATACACCCATCGATGCATTATTGCGATTGCGCAGCGAAGGAGTCAGGACGGTGAAGATACAGCCTTCGTACGTCATCGACGGCATCGAGATGGAACGTCTGCGGAAGGATGTCGAGCAAGTACGCCCTTTCTTCGACAGCATCTGGGTGAGCACGCCGTTGCTCTATACCGTAGAGGACGCCAAGAAGGTGTGCCAGGTCTTGGTAAACCGCCATGTTGCCGACGCCAAGAAACGCGAGCATGTGCTCTTCGTTGGACATGGAACGGAAGGCCCTGCGACGGCACTCTATAGTCAGCTCGACTATATGCTGCGGGCTGGTGGACATGGCAACTACCACGTAGCGACCATTGAGGGGTATCCCACACAAGAGACGGCACTGGCTCAGATTAAGTCGATGAAAGGTCGTAAAGTGACCTTGGTGCCGCTGCTCTTCGTGGCTGGCGACCATGCCAACAACGACATCTCAGTAGAATGGAAAGAGGCCCTTGAAAAGGAAGGTCTCATGGTTGAAGTCCGACTGGAAGGTCTGGGCGAAGTGCCGGATATACAAGACTTGTATATTGAAAAGGTAAAAAAGTAAAAGGGTAAAAAAACTAAAAAGGTAAAGGTGATGAATTACCTTTTTACTTTTTACCTTTTGACTTTTTGACTTTTTTATTATCTTTGCAGCCAAGATGAAGACAGCAATTCTGATAGCAGCACCCATGAGCGGCTCTGGCAAGACGACGATTGCCAGGGGACTGATGGCATTGCTGACGCAGAAGGGCATGAAGGTGCAGCCGTTCAAGTGCGGACCGGACTATATCGATACGAAGTTCCACGAGGCAGTATGCGGCAGACCCAGCATCAACCTCGACACCTTCATGGCTACGCCAGAACATGTGCGAGAGTTGTTTACCCGTTATGGCGACGATGCCGACGTCTGCATCGTCGAGGGCATGATGGGACTCTTCGATGGATACGACCGAGAGCTCGGTTCGTCGTATGAGATTGCCCGCGTGCTGGATATTCCAGTGGTGTTGGTTATCGATGCCAAGTCTGCAGCCTATTCAATGGCGGCATTGCTCTCTGGCTTCATCCATTTCAGGGAGGACGTCCGCTTCGCAGGCGTTATATTTAATAAGGTGGGCTCGCAGAAGCATTTCCAGATGCTGCAACAGGTTTGTGACGATTTAGACATCGAATGCCTGGGCTACCTTCCAAAGGATGCTTCGCTCGAACAAGGCTCGCGCTATTTGGGGCTTGACTTCTCAGAACATATAGAGTATCAGTCATTGATAAAACAAATTGAGGAACACGTAAGATGGCAGGAACTGTTAGCGCTCTGATAGCTCGCAATAAGGAATCGTTCTCGTTTCTGTATCAAGAGACGATTGACAGCTTCGTACAGGTTCGGTTCTTCGACCCTGAGATGGAAGTGCCATCGTTCGACGACATTGATTTACTCTATCTGCCTGGAGGCTATCCCGAGAAGCACCTGGCTGCTTTGGTGAGAAACGAGGCTGGTCGCAAGGCTATCAAGGACTATGCTGAACGAGGAGGCAGGATTGTTGCTGAGTGCGGAGGCATGATGTACCTGTGTAAAAGCATTGTGACGGACGACGGAGAGTACGAGATGTGTGGCGTCCTACCCTACTCCATCACCGCCCGCCATCAAGACCGCAAACTCTCGCTGGGCTATCGTCGCTTCGTGCTCAACGGGAAGGAATACAGAGGTCACGAGTTCCACTATACGCAATTCATGGGCGAAGTGCCTAAGAGCATCGTCCAGGTCTATGATGCCAAAGGTGAACCTGTCGATACGCCAGTATTCAGATATAAGAATGTATTAGCCAGTTATACCCATTTGTATGCGAGCTTTGCCCTAATGAATAGTAAAAAGTGAATAGTGATATTATAATGAGAAAATTACTCCATCCCGTCATGTTTGCAGGTACGGGCAGCGATGTCGGCAAAAGCATCGTGGCTGCTGCCTTCTGTCGCATCTTCAGGCAGGACGGCTATCAACCGGCACCATTCAAGGCACAGAACATGGCGCTGAACAGCTATGTCACTCCTGAGGGGCTGGAGATAGGCCGTGCACAGGCCGTACAGGCTGAGGCGGCAGGGATTCCCTGTCATACGGACATGAACCCGCTGTTGCTGAAGCCCAGCTCCGACCACACCTCGCAAGTGGTGCTCAACGGGAAACCCATTGGCAACAAAGATGCGTACGACTATTGGGGAAAAAGTACACAAAAAGATTGCAACGCCACACTCTCGCAGAGAGAACCGTCCCCTTTGTGTACTTTTGACTTTCGGAAGGAGGTTTGCGATGCCTATGACCGTCTGGCCGCACGATATAATCCCATAGTGATGGAGGGCGCTGGGAGTATTGCGGAGATCAATCTGAAAGACCGCGACTTGGTGAACATGTCGATGGCACGTCACGCGAAAGCTGACGTCATCCTGGTGGGTGACATCGACCGCGGTGGCGTGTTTGCCTCAGTCTATGGCAGCATCATGCTCCAGTCGCCTGAGGACAGGAAACTCATCAAGGGCATTATCATCAATAAGTTCCGCGGCGACATGCGCCTCTTCGACGAAGGACGACGGATGTTGGAAGAGATTTGCGGCGTTCCCGTACTGGGCGTCATACCTTATTATAAAGACATCTACATCGACGAGGAAGATAGTGTTGCCCTGGAGCAGAAGCGCCGGCAATTGGCTGAG
>JAEEGJ010028350.1_pt1 | contig 11149 bp, 8 predicted proteins | sample 8958761 | NCBI WGS metagenome assembly JAEEGJ01 (sample SAMN16246546, study PRJNA631951) | gut metagenome | biome: gut microbiome; feature: rumen; material: RS-attached | host: Bos | place: Iran: Karaj | collected 2018-10
GAAGACGGCGCCACCCACCAAACCATGGAGGACATCGCCCTCATGCGTGTGCTGCCCAACATGACCGTCCTGGTGCCCGCCGACTTCAACCAAGCCAAGGCCGCCACACTCGCCGCCGCCGAGCATGTAGGCCCTGTCTATCTGCGTCTGGGTCGCTCCAAGATGCCCTGCTTCCTGCCCGAAGACCAGAAATTCGAGATTGGCAAAGCCCAGCTGCTTAGCGAAGGCAAGGATGTGACACTCTTCGCCTGCGGCCACCTGGTATGGGAAGCCCTCCAAGCAGCCGAGCAGCTCGAGCAGCAAGGCATCAACGCCGAGGTCATCAACCTCCATACCATCAAACCGCTCGACACCGATGCCATCATCGCCTCCGCCGCCAAGACCCGCGCCGTGGTCACCTGCGAGGAACACCTCTTCAACGGTGGCATGGGCGATGCCGTAGCCCAGACCCTCGCCCTCCACTGCCCCACCCCCATGGAGTATGTGGCAGTCGACGACCGCTTCGGCGAGAGCGGCACCCCCGACCAGATGCTGACCAACTACCATCTGCGTGCCGCCGACATCGTCGAAAAAGCCCACAAAGTAATAAAAAGAAAAGCCTAACTAGTCCCACTAGTCATACTAGTTATACTAGTCCCACTAGTCATACTAGTTATACTAGTCCCACTAGTCATACTAGCTCCACTAGTCCTCACCCCACCCCCCACACTCATGAACGTCTCAGTCTTCTGTGGAGCCACGCTCCCGCGCAACGAACGCTTCACCCAAGCCGCCCACCTGCTGGGCGCACGCCTTGCCCAAGCGGGGCATACCCTTCTCTACGGAGGCAGCAACCTCGGCCTCATGGGTGTTGTCAGCGGTGCCGCCCTTAGCGAGGGCGGCACCGTCGTGGGCGTGATACCCACTCTCTTCTCCGAGGAGATCATCTGCTCCCAGCCCGTCACCCAGCTGGTGCGTGTCGCCTCGCTGGCCGAGCGCAAAGCCTACCTCCTAGCCCACAGCCATGCCTTCATCGCCCTCCCAGGCGGAATAGGCACCCTCGACGAGGTCACCGAGGCGATGGTAGCCAACCAACTGCAGCAAATGGACAAGCCCGTCCTGCTGCTCAATCTCGAAGGCTACTACGACCCCTTCCTCGCCCAAATTGAGCACTTCAAGGCCGAAGGCCTGATGCGCTCCCACGGAGGCCTACAGACCGCCTCCACCGTAGAAGAATGCCTAGCCAAGCTACCCCCATCTCCCACCCCCTCCAACTAATCCACCCCTTCCGACTCTCTCCGACCCTCTCCCCCCTCCGACCCCCTCCGACCAATCCGACCAATCCGCCCCCCTCCAACCAACCATCCCCCATGCCCCACCTCCTTAGCAAGAGCAAATACATCCGCGGCCTCCAATGCGAACGGGCCCTCTGGCTCGACATCCACTGCCCCCAGCTGGCGCACTACCCTGCCGCTACGTTGGCCCGTTTCCGTCAGGGGCGCGACTTCGAGCGGCGGGTCAAGGACTCCTTCACTGGCGGCATCGACATCAGCAGCCGCCTCCGTAATCGAATAGAGCAATACCCTCTGCTCACCGCCCGTTTGCTGTCGCAGCCAGGCGAAGTAACCCTCTTCGAGGCGGGCTTCCTCTACGACGGGGTGCTGGTGCTTGCCGACGTGCTGCACAAGGCGGCCGACGGATGCGTCACCGTCTATGAGGTGAAGGACAGCATGGCGGTCTCCGACACCTTCCGTCACGATGTGGCGATACAGCACTATGTCATAGCCCATGCCCTGCCTCTTGTAGTGACGCCCGACCTTTTCAACCCCATGCCCTCGCTGCAGCACTTCTACCTGCTGTACCACGACGCCGAGGGCAACCCCATACAAGAAGAGCTCACCCAACAAGCCCAAGCCCAATGGGAGACCATAGCCCAGCGCGTAGCCCATTTCAAACAGGTGGCGCAATCCGAAGAGCCTCAACTCACCCCCTCCGACCACTGCCGCCACCCCTACGCCTGCCCCTATATCAAACACTGCCAGACCAGCCTAGCCTGACCACCCATCCGACTATTCCGCCCCCCTCAGACCCATCCGACCCTCCTAAATAAAATAGCAGATGGCTGATTCCGAAGAATCAGCCATCTGCCGTTTAGAATTACTTTCTATCTAACTATTATCAGGTAAAAAGTTTTGTCGATAAATTAGTCAACAAAAGGAGTGTTCTGGATGGTAGTCTGCTCCATGTGTGCAGGAGAGCCGTCAAAGAGGTTGCAGCACATGGTGGTACGCATGCTACGCTCCACAGAGATCTGACCGCCGGTGAGTTCAACGTCAGCACCTTGATACTTCACATAGTAAGTAACAGTGGTAGGAGTAGTGGTTTCAGCAGGAGTATAGGTAAAGGTGAGGGTGAAATAGTAGTTCACCTGCAGGTGCTTCTGAAGGGCGATAGGAGCGCAGGGGATGTTACCCATGATATACTCGGCACTACCACCAGCGGGAATAGCAGGATTGTACATGTCAATCGGGGTAGCAACAACCTGATGACCAGCCATATCGTCATTATCCATAACGATGTAGGGGGTTGCAGTGGTGGCACCATTGAGGTGACCATTACCAGAGAGGATAGCATCGCTAGAGTTGACAACGACCTTGGTGAGCTTGAGCTCGGGGAGGCTGGTGCGGGTGAAAGGCTCATTGTTGAAATTGCCAGCAAGAGCAGCAGCAGCAACAAAGGAATAGCCATACTTAACAGAGGGAGCCAACAGAGCCACAGCGTTCTTCATGACAAACTGATTACCGGTGGTGTGGGCAGCCATAGGCCAGCTCTGATACAGACCAGGCATAGCAACCTCATATTCACCAGAGGGGAGCAAGTCAACCTCATCCCACATCGTAACAGTCCAGTCGCTGTAGTCAGCGGCAGTACCGGGAGTGTAGAGAGAACTAGGATAGAGAATAACGTTGTCGGAAAGAACGAGGGTACCGGGAACAGTCAGAGTACCATAGTAGCTGTTTGCCACAGGAGCTTCGGGATCAGTAGCCAGAGGATCGTAGCAGTTAATAGCAGTCTCCTGACCATTGAAATAAGCCTGATCACCATTGTCGAACATAATACGGTTCATAAAACCGTCGTAGGTCTGCTTGTCAGCATTCATGAAGTTCTCACCAGAAGCACGGAAAGTAACCATACCATTCTGATCAGCGACAAAACCATTGTTTTCTTTTTTGCAGCCAGCAAAAGCGATCATTGCGATAGCGGCGAGAGCAAGAGTGATTTTCTTCATAGTAAATTTTCCTCCTATAATTAAAGTTAGAAATCTATATGACCACCGTCAAACACTTGCTCGGTCATACCGTAACTTACTTGGAAACCGTTTTCGACGGCCACGACCTTGACTTGAACTGCAGGGGTCAAGTAAACCTGTTTCATTTTGTTTTCTTTCATGATTTGTTTGATGTTTTTGAAATGTTGTTATTAAATTAATTGTTTTTTCTATTTTAAGATCCTCCACAAGGCATCGGTGGAGGAGTCAATTTTATCTGTTTTTGTTCTTCTTTTTCTGTTTTTTCTACTTTTTAATTACTAACTACATATTGTTCGTATCGGCATAGTACACTAATCCTCACAGAATTACACGAATTCCCCACACATTTTTTTTATCTGCTTTTACAATGCAAATATACACATTTTTTTATACGTGGAGAAAAAAAACGAAAATATTTTTCTTTTTTTTCATCCCCTCTTGAGAGGGGTACGCCGCCAGACGGCGGGGGGTATGTATAAGAGAGGTAAGAACTATGAACTTATTTCATCAAAAAAAACAGATTCTTCTAAAATAGATTTCCCTAAGATTTCCAGATTTCGCGAAGCGGGAAAAATATCAACCCCCGCCTGCGGCGGAAATCCAGAAATCTTGGAGAAATCAGAAGCTGTTTAAAATTTATAGTATATAATACATATATAGTGTCATCGCGTGCAGCGCATCCCCTCTTCAGAGGGGTACGCCGATAGGCGGGGGGTATGTATAAGAGAGGTAAGGACTAAGAAGTAAGAGTTGATTATAGGTATTTTTTGATTTATGCTGGCTCCGCCAGCTGGCATACCCCGCCACTATCGTGGCACCCCTCTAAAGAGGGGACGCGCTACACGCGACCAAAAGCATACCACAGTGTCGACGATGACGGCTCCCGCGACGTAAGTCCACTGGACTTCCTTAATCCTCTTCAGAGGGGTACGCCGCCAGGCGGGGGGTATGCCAAGCGGGGGGGGCCACCTATGCCTGCTGTCCATTCCGTAATCAGTCCTTACATGCTCCATGTTCATTTCTGGGAGCGAAAAGCTGGCGATACACCGCCACCCACTCCTCAGTGGAGGGACCAAGGCATCTCCCGAGCAAGCAGAGGGGAAGGAGGAACCCCTCCTATGATAAAAAGAAAAGGGGACGCTGGATGACGTCCCCTATACTTAAACAGAGATTATTTAAGGCTTGTCCGTTACCAGTCGCACCGAATAACCATTAAAATTGTAAACAGTTGTTGGACTCACTGGATTTGCTGTATAATGAAAGCTCCATGCCTTTGCTTGCTTTTGTCTTACTCCTGTCGCCGACCAGTAATAACCATAAGTTCCGATATTTGATATTGTTGTTCCTTGTGTTCCTTGTGTTCCACCTCGAGATCCTGCACATGGCAAGAACACACATCCGTTAGGGATACTATTAAGAGTTGTACTTGTGGGTGAACTTGAGTTATAGGCAGGTACACTAGCTGTAGACCCATAACCATCTTTAAAGAGTAACAAGCCTTCTCTAAATTCATTAGTACCAATCTTAACCCTGACATACTTATAAGAATGATCATTACCAGCAGAACCATCAACAGTCGTTCTCGTATTTAATAGATGATTCCATTCTGCATCTGTAAGCGTTCTCCACTTGTTAGGCTCATTGCCACCATTAGATATGGCATTGTAGACCCCCCAGTCGTAATTTGCATTGCCATTTGCTGACGACAAGTTTCCAGCATACTCATAATAATTACTAGTGGAAATGTAACTCCAATATGGGAATTTTTCGTTATACCCGCTCGTCGCCCAACCAAAGAGGTCTATCCATGTAGTGCAGCTTTGAGAGATATTACTATTATCAGAGCCACAAACATCCCACTGATTCGGGGCAAAGCGCCAAACGCCTGCCGCTGTGCCACCATCATTGACGGCATGTGTGGTGGAAACCAATTCGTCATCGCAAGCACGCCATTGAAGATTACCCATTGAGAAATAGACCTGCTTGTCCGATCCCACAGTGAATAGGGCGTTTTCGATAGTACCGGCAGGCAACGTACCTGGGACCCATTCACATTCATGTTCATTCTTAACGTCGAATTGTATAAGTGCAATCTTGCTGCGCCCCAAAGAACCGTTGTATGTCACAGTAGGATTCTGCTCACGCATATATTTGGCGATGGTGCCGTCTGACAGATGTCCGCACACGCGAATACTATAATGGTTCTCTTGAGTGCTCGTGACAGGGGGAACACAGATGTAAAGGTCTTTGGTATTGCTGCCCGAAGTATACCCAAGAGATATTGGGTTATCCGTATTTTGGCTACAATCCAAATATATTTTCCTTGATTCTTCCGTCGTGGTCGTGCTTGTGGCAGCACAGGTATAAATGGGATTGTTGGGGTCAGAAAGATTGATAGTGGCATTACCCCAAAGGGTAACATGCGAGGCGATGACAGTAATGGAATCAATGGTGAGTACGAGATTTTGATGCAGCTCACTTGCATCCGCCGTCATATTTTCCAAGTGAATTTTCATCACAGCTCCCATGTTCTTGAATTCCAAAGGAGTGTTAGCATTGGGTGAAAAGGCATACATCGGAGCCTTTATTTGCTGGTTGCCACCTTCTACCTCGTAGAGCTGAGTTTGAGGGACGTTAAAAGAATAGGTGCCACCGGTGTTCGTCACAGGATTATCATCATTAGTGCCACCTGTAAAGATAGCCACATAACCATCGGTAGAGGCTGATGCCTCCAGCGTAACATTAGTGCCTGAGGTGGGCACGGATACTTCCGAGTATAAACCATTTACATACACCTTTTCACCACCGTACCACTTGGGTGTATAACTGGAATTGACATAGAGTTTTTGCCCATTGTCATTATGGAACTGTTCAAAATGAGCCCGAAGGGTAACAGTGTCCTTTTGACAGCCCGTAGCCATGAAAGCCATTATCATCATTCCCGCCATTAGGGTGAGGAAAGAGTATCTTTTTAATATCTTCATATTTGGTCTTTTTTTGAATGTGCGTATTTGAATTGTAAAAAATAAAAAAAAATGGGGAACTACCAATTCCAAGTGAAACCTTCGTAATTTTCGCCAGAAGAGCCTCCCACAGAGGAGCCGTCTCCCCAAAAACCGTTGCCCGAATTGGCAACTACAGAGTAATCTTCAGTTCCTCGGGCACCAGAAGAACTCATAGGAATAAACAAAGAAACACGAGACGTGAACGCGTCTTCTACCTTGAACGCCACCGTTATAAGTTTCGGCGGCAGATAGGGCTTTTTTAAAGGGATATCATTTTCTTTCATGTGCACTGAAATAAAAAATTGACTATATGTGATAAGGTTAATATGTCTGAATTTAGCGCGAGAAAGTGTGATTAGTTGATTCTGTTTTTAGCGATGCAAAGATACGAATATTTTTTTATATGAATATTTTTTTTCAAAAAAAAGTAAAAGCCAGGTGTCCGACCACTCCGACCCACCCCGCCCCACTCCGACCACTCCGACCCATCCGCCCCACTCCGACCCCCTCCGACAAAAAAAAGGCCGCACCAAAAAAAATCGGCGCAGCCTAGAGGGATTATTAGCAACTTCCTCGTCAGCCTTGGGGGCGGAGGGTGAGCTGGAGCTCGTCGAGCTGCTCGGGGGCGATGGGGGCCGGACTGCCAGACATGACATCGCGCCCGCTGTTGTTCTTGGGGAAGGCGATGAAGTCACGGATGCTGTCGGCTCCGCCAAAGAGGGAGCAGAGACGGTCGAAACCAAAGGCCAGGCCGGCATGGGGCGGCGCACCATAGGTGAAGGCATCCATGAGGAAACCAAACTGGGCGGCGGCACTCTGGTCGGTGAAGCCTAGGGTGTGGAACATCTTGTTCTGCAGGGTACGGTCGTGTATACGGATGCTGCCACCGCCGACCTCGACGCCGTTGATGACAATATCATAAGCGTTGGCGCGTATGTCGCCCCAGCGGGCGGGGTCGTCGAGCAGGGGCTCGTCCTCGGGCTTGGGGGCGGTGAAGGGATGGTGCATGGCGTAGTAGCGCTGAGTCTCTTCGTCCCACTCGAGCAGGGGGAAGTCAATCACCCACAAGGGAGCATAGACATCGGGGTGGCGCAAATCGAGGCGGTCGCCCATCTCGAGACGCAAGGCGGAGAGCTGGACGCGGGTCTTCATGGCAGGGCCGCAGAGGATAAGCATGAGGTCGCCGGGCTGGGCACCAAACTTATCGGCTATAGTCTTCAACTGCTCGGGGGTGTAGAACTTGTCGACACTCGACTTGAAGGAGCCGGCGGCGTTGTACTTAATATAGACTAGCCCGCCGGCACCGACCTGCGGACGCTTGACGAAGTCGGTGAGGGCGTCGAGCTGCTTGCGGGTGTAGTCGGCACAGCCGGTGGCATTGATGCCCACCACAAGCTCGGCATTGTCGAAGAGGGAGAATCCGCAGCCCTTGGCCACGTCGTTGAGTTCGACAAACTGCATGCCGAAGCGGATGTCGGGCTTGTCGCTACCGTAGAGGCGCATGGCGTCGTGCCATGTCATGCGGGGGAACTGGTCGAAGTCGAGTCCTTTGACCTCGTGGAAGAGGTGCTTGGCGAGGCCCTCGAAGGTGCGGAGGACATCCTCCTGCTCGACGAAGGACATCTCGCAGTCGATCTGGGTGAACTCGGGCTGGCGGTCGGCGCGCAAGTCCTCGTCGCGGAAGCAGCGCACAATCTGGAAATAGCGGTCGAGACCGGCCACCATGAGGAGCTGCTTGTACTGCTGGGGGCTCTGCGGCAGGGCGTAGAACTCGCCGGGGTTCATGCGGGAGGGCACCACGAAGTCGCGCGCCCCCTCGGGGGTAGACTTGATAAGCATGGGGGTTTCGACTTCGAGGAAACCGTCGTTGCTCAGATAGTTGCGGGTGAGCATGGCCATGCGGTGACGCAACTCGAGGTTGCGGCGCACGGGGGCGCGGCGGATGTCGAGGTAGCGGTAGCGCATGCGGAGGTCGTCGCCGCCATCGCTATTGTCCTCGATGGTGAAGGGCGGAGTCTTGGACTCGTTGAGGACAACGAGCTGGGAGACTTCGATTTCGATGTCGCCAGTGGAAAGTTTGGGGTTCTTGCTGGCACGCTCGATGACGGTGCCAGTGGCCTGGATGACATATTCGCGGCCAAGGCGACGGGCTTTTTCACAGAGCTCGGCGTTGGTTTCCATGTTGAAGGCGAGCTGGGTGATGCCATAGCGGTCGCGGAGGTCGATGAAGGTCATGCCTCCGAGGTCGCGACTGCGCTGCAGCCAGCCACAAAGGGTGACTTGCTGGCCGATGTTCTTGATAGTTAGTTCGCCACAAGTGTGTGTTCGGTACATTTGTTGTTGGTTTTTCTAGTTATTCTAGTTTTTCTAGTTATACTAGTAGTACTAGTCATACTAGTTATTCTAGTTATTCTAGTCATTCTAGTACTACTAGTGGGTTATTCTACTATTTATTATTGGGCGGAGGCGGCGGTTTCGGCGGCTTCTTGGACGGCCTCGTTTAGCCCTTCGCCAGCTTCGGCGAGCTCTTCACTGACGGCACCGAAGATTTTACCTATCCACGAGTTGGCCTTATCGTAGTGCAGCCACTCGATATTGAAGCGGTCGAAGTAGTTGTTGAAATAGAGCACCAAGAAGACGACTACCAACACAATAAGGATGAAGATAATCCACAACAGCCACTTGGGCATAGGAGCATAGGGGTCTTTGGACATGACCACAGCGGGGTATTTGGCACGCTGGGTGAGGGTGCGACCGAAGCGGGAGTTGACAATAATCTTGGAGTTGATGGCCCATCCGTTGGCATTGAGCACAGGACCGAGGTTGCGACCACGGAGTTTTATCCAAGCCAATACCATAGAAGGACCCGAGATGCAGAGCATGATAATGATAATGAAGATGACCGCCGAGAGGAAGGAGTGGAAGACGGCACCGAGGATTCCGGTCAGCGCTTGTATGATCATGCCCAAGCCAATGCCGATAGCGGCGAAGATACCGGCGAATTTGGCGATGTCGAAAGGTTTCTTGGCCGGGGCAGGCGCAGCACCAGGGGCAGCCACGGCGGCAGTGGTGGCGTCGGCTTTGGTGGTGAGATTCTCGAATGCGGCGGCTTCCTTCTCCTCAGCCGACTTGGTGAATTTCTCCTTGCACCAGCGACCAAACTTGCGGTAGGGCGACCAGAAGGCCTCGCGCACGCTGATGGGGTTCTCCTTGACATGGGTGACGACAGCGTCCCAGTCCTGGCCGCTATTGTCGTAGAAGACAGCGTTCTTGCCCACACGGATATTGTTGATGTCGCCCGAAGTAAGGACGGCAACGATATTCATGGTCTCGTTCTTAACGCGCGAAGTGCACTTGCAGTAGACGAGGAACATGTCGCTGAGCTCGGAGTTGTCCATGTGTTTCGCCACGTCGGGACCAATTTTCAAGCAGAGGTCGAGGCGACGGGAATCGATATAGAGCTGGCCAGCCTGGAAGGTGGCAGCGATGTCTTTGTTGTAGAAGTCGACCATGGCCACGTAGTTGCGCAGCAGGGTGTAGAAATCGCGATAGAGGTGCAACAGGCGTTCCAGCGGCTTGATGGCATCGTGCTCGTTGTTGACCTTCTCCTCATGGCCTTCGTTGACGCTCTTGGTCTCCTCGTCCTTGGCTGCCACATAGTCGTCGACCTTCTTCACTACGGCATTCCACTCCTCCTCGGTGAGGGTGTCCTTGCCGGCATAGTCGACATCCAAAACCAATTCCTTGACCTTGGCGAACTGGCCCTGCCAAGCGGGGTTGATACCCTCCTTGAGCGGAAGCAGTGCGTTGGCACGGGGTTTGAAAAGCGGGTACTTGGAAACCTCCTCGATGCTGGTAGCGAGATTCTTCTCGCTGATTTCGGCCACCTTCTCGACCGATACGTCGAGGGCGGCGGCACAGTCGTCGTGGAACTGGATAAACTTACAACGCAGGAAATAGTCGGCCACCTTGTCGCGGATAGCGTCGACAGCTGCCACGGCATCATCACTCTTGTCGCCATAAGGAGCCACGTTGACCGAGAGGTTCTCCAGCGAAGTCTCGAGGTCTTTGGCGCAATCCTCGTCGTAATGCTCCAGAAATTCGTTCAACTCGGGAAGGGAGATAGTGGTCTTTTCCAAGCCCATAATCTTCAGCACCGTCTCGGCGCTTTCGCGCATCTGTGAGCCCTCCTCGTTGTCGGTATTGAAATCAGAGAGGTCGATATAGTCGTGCCCCTCAAGAATCTTATTCTTGTCCTTCACCACCGAGCAGAGCCACTCGGCAGCCGTAATAACCTCGTCGGCACGGATTTTGCCGTCGCGGTCGTAATCAATCAAGTCGAGGGTGCGCTCATCCAGTTCGAGACCTTTGACTGGGCAGCTCAGCACTGTCCACATCTTCTGGTCCAACTCACGCAGATGAGCAATATCCTCACCACGGGTGATGCATACTCGTTTGGTACCTCCTAGCGAGCAGTAATGCCACTTATACAGGCCCTTGCCCTTTGACAAACTAGTCTCTTTGTTGCTCATAAGAAATGTATTTATATAATTATTGAAAGTGCAAAAATACGACTTTTTTTTCAATAATCAACAATTTATTTCAGAGCCCCCCAAAGCCCACCCCTAGTGATTCTAGTAATACTAGTAATACTAGGGCTACTAGTAATACTAGAGATACTAGTAATACTAGCAATCCCCACCCCCGCCAAAAAGAAAACAAAAAAAAGGGAGTCCCAAAATCATGAGACTCCCTATAAAAGGCTGGCGGCGACCTACTTTCCCACGAACAGGCGCAGTATCATCGGCGATGCCGGGCTTAACTTCTCTGTTCGGAATGGGAAGAGGTGTTCACC
>JAEEGJ010028351.1_pt1 | contig 11148 bp, 5 predicted proteins | sample 8958761 | NCBI WGS metagenome assembly JAEEGJ01 (sample SAMN16246546, study PRJNA631951) | gut metagenome | biome: gut microbiome; feature: rumen; material: RS-attached | host: Bos | place: Iran: Karaj | collected 2018-10
TCCACAATTGGGATTAGCCTATTCAAACTGGAAACGCCGTATGCGGATCCGCACGTACGGTGTTGTGAGAGGTGTGATGCTAAAACATCCGCCTACTCGATTCTGCCTTCGCCCGCATGGTGCCGGGGCGGCAGGAATTGTTGAAGCAGGGGCGGGCGCACGCCGCATCCCGTGCTCCTTCACCGGGCTACTCGTCTGTCCCCGGGCTGTAGTCAGGATCGTAGACGTTCTTCATCGAGGGATCTGGCCTTGTCGCGAAGCGCTTGTGGAGCCACATGTACTGCTCGGGGGCCTTCCGGATGGCGTCCTCGATGAGCCTGTTGTAGCGGGCGCAGTCCTCCTCCGGGGTGGAGGGGAACTCGGGGAGTGCGGGGGTCGCGTAGAGGTGCCAGGTGAAGGTCTTATCATCCCTGATGGTGTAGCTCAGGACCGCCTGCGCGTTCCTCACCTTGCAGAGGGTCGTGATGCCCGTTACCGTGAGGCACTTGAAGCCGAAGAAGGGCACGAACACGCGCGACTTAGTGCGGTAGTCCTGATCGCCCGCGTACCAGAGCGAGTGCCCCTCGCGGAGCGCCTTGATCATGCCCTTGATGTCGTGGTTAGTGACAAGCCCGAGGTTCTCCCAGGTGCGGCCCACGATCTGCGCCCGCTCGAATACCGGGTTGCGGTTCGGCTTGTAGACGCCGACCCCGGGGTAAATCTCGCCGTAGGCGCGGGCCATGATCTCGAGGTGCATGAAATGCGCGGTGAGGACGATGGTTCCTTTTCCGGACTTTCTGGCCTCCTCGATGTTCTTAAGGCTCTCATCATCTATCACGATGTGCCTCTTGAAGCGCTCCTTAGACCAGAACCAGGCCATGCCGGTCTCGAGTATGCCCATGCCGACCGAATGGAAGTGCTTCCGGACGAGCGTCTCACGCTCCTCAGGAGAAAGCTCCGGGTAGCAGATCTCAAGGTTGCGCCTCGTGATGAACACTCTCTTCTTAAGGAGGTGGAAGGCGATAAAGCCTAGCGCCGATCCCGCGGCCCTGATGCATGGATCGGGGAGCGCCACGATGGCTCGGAGGAGGAGGAGCGAGAGATGCGCGGGGAGGTATTTGGGTGACCAGACATTCGCCTCAGGAAGGTTTTCCCGGTTGTACATGCTTATCCTCCTCAGCTTAGTTATCAGGCGATTATATTGCATCGCCCCGCATGGATCGCATTATTCAGGCAATTATATAGGTAAAGAGCGGGGCGGGCGGTATAATTTCAGAAAAACCGAGGAGAACGCGATGCTTTCAGTACCTGATTATTCCAAGGCCACGGTGGTTGTCATCGGAGACGTGATGCTCGACCGCTATTTCGCGGGCCCGGCCCTCCGCATCTCGCCGGAGGCTCCTGTCCCGGTCGTGAGGATTGACCACCGGGAGTCGCGCCCGGGCGGGGCGGCGAACGTCGCGCTCAACATCGCCTCGCTCGGCGCTAAGGCGGTCCTTATCGGCCTCACCGGCGAGGACGCGGAGCGCGATGAGCTGAAGTCACTCCTCGAGAAGAAGGGCGTCGAGTGCCGCTTCGTCACGGTGAAGGGCAGCCCGACGGTCACGAAGCTCAGAATTCTGAGCCGCCACCAGCAGCTCCTCAGGATTGACTTCGAGGAGCAGTTCCACCAGGAAGGGCTCGATGAGCTCGCGGATATCTTCGCTGAGGCGCTGGAGGGCGCCGGGGCGGTGGTGTTCTCCGACTACGCGAAGGGCGCGCTTGTCAAAATCCAGGAGCTCATCGCGATGGCAAAGGAGAGGAACATCCCGCTCCTTGTTGACCCCAAGAGCGACGACTTCACCAAGTACAGCGGCGTCACGACCATCACCCCGAACACCAAGGAGTTCGAGCTTGCGGCTGGAAAGGCGAAGGACGAGGAGGATCTCCTTGACCGGGCGGTGAACCTCATCAGGAAGGCAAATCTCGGCTCCCTCCTCATCACGCAGTCAGAGAACGGCATGACCCTCGTGAGGCCGGACGGGACGTTCATGCACCTCCCGACTGAGGCTCGCGAGGTCTACGATGTGACGGGCGCGGGAGACACCGTAATCGGCGTCCTTGCCGCGTCGCTTGCGGCCGGGGCCTCCATGGAGGACGCCTGCCGGCTCTCGAACGCGGCGGCAGGAGTCGTGGTCGGGAAGCTCGGAACGTCGACGGTCAGCGAGTTCGAGCTCGCCGGCGCCCTCGACAACCGCGAGCAGCAGGGCTTCGGCGTCGTTGACGAGGAGAGGCTCATGGGCCTCGTGAGCGCCGCGAGATCAAGGGGCGAGAGGATCGTCATGACGAACGGCTGCTTCGACATCATCCACCCGGGGCATATCGCCTACCTCCGTGAGGCCAGGGCGCTCGGGGACAGGCTCATTGTCGCCGTGAACTCCGATGACTCGGTGAGGAGGCTCAAGGGCCCGGAGAGGCCAGTGAACACTTTGGAGGACCGTATGGATGTCCTTGCCGGCATCGACGGAGTCGACTGGGTTGTTCCGTTCACCGAGGACACGCCGCAGAGGCTCATCGGACGCATCCTCCCTGATATCCTGGTGAAGGGCGGCGACTACAAGCCTGAGGACATCGCAGGCTACAAGGAAGTGACGGAGCACGGCGGAGAGGTGAAGGTCCTCTGCTTCAAGGACAGCTGCTCCACCACGAAGATTATCAACAGAATCGAGGAGCTCGGCCGTGCCAAAGGCAGGGAAGAGGAGAAAAAGTCCGAGGGGTTCAGCCTGAAGAGGCTCTTCCGAATAAAGTAGCTGGGAGAGCTCAAACAAAGATTACAGAATGGGCCTGCATGAAAATGCGGGCTTTTTTGTTTAGGGAGAAGAGAAACTGGCGGGACAGGGCGGTGCAGGATGTTTGTGGAGCTGCCCGGAATGACGGCGGAATGTTGCGGGAAATCGGACAGGCATAAAAAAGGCTCCCGAAGGAGCCTCTCTGTAATGTCAAAATGTCAGTCTGCTATCAGCATCCCTTGACGAAGACCTTGACAATAGGTGTAATTGCTGATGCGTTATTATCATTGCCGCTGACTGCTTTGTAGTAGACACCGCAGGTGCTTTTGCCAGCGTCGGCTGTATCAGTAGTAGCACTTGTGTAATGGCTCCCTTTCTTTGCATCGGTCGGAGCACTTTTCGGTACGAAAGCTATACCGCCAGCATTCTCATAAATTAACCAGTCCGAAGAGTCAGGTGCAGCACCATTGGATGTATTGAAATCTTTATAGGCGTCCCAGGCAATTCCAAGATCTACGGCTCCGGCAATCGTATTTTTCAGATTTGGAGCTCCAACATCAGAAATGTCAGTTATCGAACTGCGGGGATATCCTTTGGATGTTACCGCAATAGCACCGTCTATATCTTTCCAATTGCTGGCGTTACCACTGAGTTTGTCCGTCTTGCCCTGGCAGTCTTCTGCTGCACACACAACAGTGGAAGTAGTGTTTAGCCTGCTTTTCGCGTATACCATTTGGTAAGCTGACTTAACGGAGCCAGAAAGCCCCTTTACGACAGATGCATTGGCATCAGAGGTAAGGTTCATGAACTTCGGAGCTGCAGTTACTGCAAGGATTCCGAGGATGACAATTACGACTATGAGCTCAATGAGCGTGAAGCCTGCCTGGCCGTTCATTTTATGATTCATATGGCACTCCCTAAAACACGTGTTTCTGTTTCCTGACGCTGTTATCCCTGCAGAATACATGCCTGAAGGTCAGAGCCTTCATTATAGTTATACCGCGTCCGAGGACAGCGTTCAGTTATTTTCACAGTCCCGGATTGCAGATAAACTCCCTGCATCCTATGACTATCGGTTAATATTATCATCAATAAAGGGGATAAGTGTACTCAATATCACATTTTTGCAATTTATTTCCTGGTCTGCTTCCCTGAACCGCCTGAAAACTGCTGAGCCAGAATTCCTGACTGTTGCGGTATTTCACGACGATGGAGTTTGGATGGAATTCCTGGCATGGCTTAAGGCGTCTGAGCCTGCCAGTTTTTTGACGAAGTAGCACTTGGATAACATCCGGTTCAGCACCATTAGGCCGTGTAACAGGACAGGAAAAAACGGGGGAAAATTCGGAAAGATGCCTGTAGCAAAAGCTGACTGCTGTTTGACGTATCAATTTGAAGTTTTTGGGGCAGGAGAAATTTGCGTGGCCTTGCGCATACGGCGGGATTAACAGTCTCAATGGATGACAGAAGCAGGAGCGGCGCAGAATGGAACAAAAAAGGCTCACGCAGGAGCCTTCGTCAATTTGGTTGTGAGCCTTTCAGCATCCTTTTGTGAATACCCTGATTACAGGTGTTTTCTTTTCATTTGAACCTCTGTAGTAGACTCCGCATGTGTTCTTATTATCTACTGTGTCACTGCTATAGTATTTTTTATCTTTTGCACTGCTCGGAGCGCTTTTGGGAACGAAAGCCATACTATAGTCTTTAGGATTTTTATTTTCGCTTGTATTAAAAATTATCCAGTCAGAGTCAGGAGGGGCCGAGCCATTCCCGTCGAACTGGCTGTACTCATCTGATCTGACGCCAAGGTCAAGCATGCCGAGAATTGTATTGACATTCAGTGCGGCTCCCATATCCATCCCACTGTATGGATAGCCCCAGATTGTCAGATAAATAAATCCTGGTTTGCCTTTCCATTTTTTACTGGTCAAATCTTCGTTATTGCATTCATCTAATACACAGATTACCTGGTTTTCAATGCCAGTATCCTGATTTTTATACTGGCCATTCAGCCCCTTATTGCCGAAGGTGAGCATAGTCTTAGCGTGAACCAGCTGTACTGACGACCTGATTGCTCCCGCAAGCCCTTTGACGACCGATGCGTTCGCATCAGAAGTGAGGTTCATGAATTTCGGCGCTGCGGTTACCGCCAGGATTCCGAGAATTACTATGACGACTATGAGCTCAATGAGCGTGAAGCCTGACTGGCCGTTTGTTCTATTATTATTCATAAGGCACACCTTGAAAAATGATGTTCTGATGACGCACTAATGTCTGCAGGATACATGCCTGAAATCCTCAGTACTCATTGCAGCCATCCCGCAGCTGTGGACTGAATCCGGTCCCTGTGACAGCCCTGACAGCAGATAAATTCCCTGCATCATCGGATTACCGCTTAATATTACCATTAAAACGGCTCAAATGGGCATCCTGACGGATGACTGCCTGAAGCAGGGACTCATTACGGACAGGTGCCTTTTGTGATAAGTTATCTGGAATACGAAGGACTTTTCATGAGGCGCCGGAGCATTGCCTTTACAGCGGCGCGTCGGGCTTCTGCGTCTCATTTTGAGAATTTCTGACTCATGTGCCGGTTTTTGTCAGTGAGCAGATGCGGCAGTGCCATTGTTCCTTGAATGGCGCCGTTCTTCTGCGTCTTGTTTTGAGAATTTCTGACTCATGTGACGGTTTTCGTCTATGAGTGGTGAAATCCTGACGCCATGGCAATGATGATCATCGCATTAGCGCGGAGTTTAATGTCCGCGGGCAGCAGAAAAAGTGCTCTCTGTCGAAACAAATTCTGGCATTCATGATTTAAAATCTGTCTGATAATTACGCATAGGTTTCACCGTACCAGACAGTTTCCTTTTGAGGTGCAGAATATGGACAGCGCAGAGACTGCTTTCAGCTCGAATTTTCAGGATCGTTTTTTCCGCGAGGGCATCTCGCACCTTCTGACTGACCAGTCAGAGGCCTGCTTCAGCGCAGTGCCTGAACAGAACAGAACAGAACAGAACAGAACAGAACAGAACAGAACAGAATGAATCCTCAGTCACCGAGAGCGACAACCTTCATGCTTTAAACCATCTCCTCTCCTTCTTTGAGCAGAGCTCCTTCTCCCAGCGTGACAAGGGAACCAAATTTGAACAGCTCTGCGAATTCTTCTTCAAAAATGACTCGGCATATAAAGGGCTGTTCTCCAATGTCCAGACCTATGCCGAGTGGGCAGCAGATCAGGGGCTTGACGGCAAGGACATCGGAATTGACCTCGTCTGCACTCTGAACGACGGCTCGTTTGCCGCTGTGCAGTGCAAGTTCTACCAGAGAAACTCATCAGTCCCCAAGAGCGACATTGACTCGTTCATCTCTGCATCCGAGAGAAGGTTCGCTCACCGCTTCCTGGTCGCAACCAACGAGAGATGGTCCGGGAACAGCCTTGCCACCCTCCAGAATGCCAGTCCCGCCGTAACTCTAATCACGCTCAAGGAGTTCGAGAACTCCGACATTGACTGGAAGGCGCTCCTTGCCGGTAAAAAGAAAATCATAAGGAAGAAGCTGCTCCGTGATTACCAGAAGGAGGCCCTTGACCGGGTAGTGAGCGGCTTCAAGACAAGTGACCGCGGCAAGCTCCTCATGGCCTGCGGGACCGGGAAGACCTTCACCAGCCTCCGCATCGCCGAGCAGCTGGCAGAAGACGATGGCGGCAAAGGCTTGGTGCTGTTCCTTGTCCCGTCACTCGCCCTTGTCGCGCAGACCATCTCCGAGTGGACCCACCAGGCGAAGCTCAGGCTCATTCCGTTCGCCGTCTGCTCGGACAGCAAGGTCGGTCAGACCAGAAACGAGGGCGATGAGGATTTCATGAGCACGAGCGATCTCCCCTTCCCGCCCACAACCGACCCCGTGAGCCTCGCGCGGAAGGTCAGCGCATCTTTCAGGAAGCTCCGGAAGGGCATGGTGGTGATTTTCTCCACATACCAGTCCATTGACGTCATCCACCAGGCACAGATGCTCTCCGGTGAGTCTGATGATGCGTGCATTCCTCCGTTCAGCCTGATAATCTCCGACGAGGCGCACCGCACGGCATCCGCGTTCCTCAAAAATGTCCAGCCTGATCCTGCTGCAGCAAAATTGTCAGATGCCGAATCAGAAAACGGGAATGCCGCAGCTCCTGATGCAGGGAAGAGCGAGCCGGAATCTCCATGCTTTGTCAGGGTTCATGACAATGACTATGTCCATGCGGCCAGGCGCCTCTACATGACCGCGACGCCGAAGGTGTTCGGAGTCGAGGCCAGGAAGCAGGCTGCCGATGATCCTGATGACGTGGTCATCTACTCGATGGATGACGAGCAGGTCTTCGGGAAGACCTTCTACGAGATCTCGTTCGGCAGGGCCGTATCGCTCGGCTGCCTTGTCGACTACAAGGTCATCATCCTCACGGTGCCCGCGGGGGTGGCGCAGAGGTACATAAGTCCCTATGCGGCTGACACCGACATACTCCCTGCGTCACATGCCGCCAAGGTTATCGGCTGCTGGCGCTCCCTTTCAAAGCTTGACATCAGCAGCGAGAAATCCGTAGGCGATGACCTTCAGCCCATGAGGAGGGCTGTTGCCTTTGCCCAGAGGATAAGCATGGAGCCGGATGCTGTGAACCTCGCGCATCCCAAGACCTCATCGAGGCAGTTTGCAGCGCAGTTCACGAAAACTGTCGAGGCATACATCAAAGGGCAGAAAGACTCTGCCGCAAAAGACGGCCGGAAAACCACCCCTGCCGAGGATCAGCTCTTCGGCTTCAGGTGCGAGACAAAGGATATCGACGGAGGCATGAACGCCGTCGAGAAGCAGAGCCGCCTCGACTGGCTGAGGGCAGATCCCGGGGAGGAGTCCTGCCGCATCCTCTTCAACGTGAGATGCCTCTCCGAGGGCGTGGACGTCCCCTCTCTTGATGCCGTCATATTCCTCTCCCCGAGAAAGTCCCAGGTCGACATCGTGCAGACCGTGGGCAGGGTAATGAGGAAGGCTCCGGGGAAGAAGAGAGGCTATGTCATCATCCCGCTCGTGGTTGCTGATGACAAGTCGCCTGAGGAAGTCCTCGAGAGGAACAAGGAGTTCAGTACGGTCTGGCAGGTCCTCACTGCCCTTAAGTCTATTGACCCGAACAGCGTGCTGGTTGACGGAACCCTTAAGAAGGTCTCGGACAAAATCGAGATAATCGCCATGCAGGACGGCCCGATCGGTAAAAAGAGCGGTCAGGGAACATCGCGCAGAAACCCGAAAAAGACCAAAACGCCAAAAACGCCTGACGGGCAGGGCGAGCTTATGTTTGACCATGATGAGATCCTCGAGGAGAGCATCAGGGCCAAGCTCGTGAGGCATGTCGGGAACCGCCGCGAGTGGGCGGACTGGGCAGGAGAGGTCGGCGAAATCTGCCAGGCGCAGGCCGAGAACATCAGGAAGGCACTTGATCCTTCCAACCCCGCGAACACTGAGTCAATCAAAAAATTCCAGAGGTTCAAGGCTGAGATCGCAAGGGCACTCAACGACAATGTTGAGGATGACGTGGTCATCGACATGCTCTCGCAGCACATCGTCATCAGGCCCGTCATATCGGCACTCTTCAGCAATTACCCGTTTGCCGAGAAGAACCCCATCTCGTCTGCCATGACCGCCATGCTGGAAGCTCTTGACTCAACAGGGTACATTCTTGCTACGGATCGGCTGAATGACTTCTATTCGGATGTTAAGAGGCGCTGTAGCAGCATAAAGACGCTTGATGATCGTCAGAAAATCGTTGTCGAACTCTTTAACAGCTTCTTCAAGCTCGCCTTCCCGAAGCAGCAGGAGAAGTTCGGCATTGTCTACACTCCGATCCCCATCGTTGACTTTATCGACCACTCAGTGTGTGACATTCTCCAGAAGGAGTTCGGCGAGAGCCTCGCGGATGACAATGTCCATATTCTTGATCCGTTCACGGGAACAGGAACGTTCATCACGCGTCTCATGAAGCTTATCCCCAAAGACAGGCTCCCGTACAAGTACTGGCATGAGCTTCACGCCCACGAGATCATGCCGCTCGCCTACTACATCGCTGCCATCAACATCGAGTCGGAGTTCTACGCGCTCTGCCCGGAGGAGTCCCTGAAAGGCTATCAGCCGAACAGGATCGCGGTCTGGACTGATACCTTTGCCGGCAGGAAGAAGAGTGACGCTGACATATTCACGACAGACCTAATAGACAACCAGAGGAGAATCGACTCGGAGAACGAGCTTCCGGTCCGCGTCATTATCGGCAACCCGCCTTACTCGGTCGGGCAGAAGAGCCAGAATGACGACAACCAGAACGACAGCTATCCGGAGCTTGATGAAAGGGTAAAGGATACTTACATAGCTGGTTCTGCCAACAAGGGCAACAAGAACTCCCTGTACGATTCATATATCCGGGCATACCGCTGGGCATCCGACAGAATAGGTGACCGGGGAGTAATCGGCTTCGTCACGAACGCCGGCTGGATAGACTCCGCCTCGTCTGACGGCATGAGAAAGTGCATGGAGGAGGAGTTCAGCTCCATCTACATCTATCACCTGAGAGGAAACTGCAGGACGTCAGGTGAGGAAAGGCACAGGCAGGGAGGAAACGTATTCGGGCTTGGCAGCCGCGCGCCTGTCGCGATAGTCACACTCGTGAAGAACCCTGACTCAGAGGCGCACGGGAAGATCTATTTCCATGAGGTGGCTGATTACCTGACTGCCGAAGAGAAGCTTGACGGCCTCAACAAGGATATCTCGGTTATTCACGCCCAGATGCAGGGTCTGAAGCCAAATGACAGGCACTCCTGGCTCAATCAGGAGAACGAGGACTTTTACCGCTTTTTCAGGATAGACGGCAAGAAAACTGACGAGCCTGCAATTTTTGAAAACTATTCTAGAGGCTTACAGACGGGACGAGACACTTGGGCGTATAACTCTTCAAGACTGACAATTCAAGAGAAGATGTCAGCTCAGATAGATGAGTACAACCGGCAGCTGAAACTTGTTCAATGGGACAATCCTCAACCTTTTAGCAAGGATTCCACAAAAATCAAGTGGTCCGGAACATTGCTGACACAATTTGCTGCCAGGAAAATATCAGGACCATTTAGTGAAGAGAGCTGCTCTGTTTCTGCGTACAGGCCTTTTGTAAAACAAATTTTGTACTACAACCGAATGTGGAATGAGGGCAGTTATCAGATGCCCTCAATTTTCCCCACTGGCAAAGAGGATAACCTGCTCATCTGTCTGAGTTCGATTGGTGATCAGGAGTTTTCGGTCCTGATGACAGATTCAATACCGGATCTTCATTTTGTCGCAACCAGCCAGTGCTTCCCTCTCTACCTCTACGACAGAGATTCCGTTCAGAAGTCTCAGGATCTGTTCTCTGAGTCCGGCTCTTCCGGAAAGGAAGGCCGGCACTATGCCATAACCGACACAGCGCTCACTAGGTTCAGAACTCAGTACCAGACCGATGAAATCTCGAAGGAGGATATCTTCTACTACATCTACGGCCTGCTGCACTCAGAGGACTACCGGAAGGCCTTCGCGAACAACCTCATGAAGGACCTTCCGAGGATACCGCTGGTGCCTGACCTTGGGATGTTCCGGACCTTCACCGAGGCAGGGAGGAAGCTCGCGGATCTCCACGTGAATTACGAGAGCGTTGAGCCTTATGACGGAGTGACAGTCGATGGCGAGGACTCCCGTAACTACCGCGTCGAGCAGCTGAAGTATGGGAAAATTCCGGGGAAGACCGGCAACGCCGGAAAGGACAAGACTGTGATCGTCTACAACGGCAGCATTGTCATCAGGAACATCCCCCTGGAGGCGCAGGAGTATGTGGTTAACCGCAAGTCTGCCCTCGACTGGCTTGTGGAGCGCATCGGAGTGTCGGTTGACAAGGACTCGGGGATCGTCAATGACTTCAATAAGTTCGCAGAGGAGAAGGGCGAGCCGCGCTACTGCCTCGACCTTATCCTCCGGGTCATCACGGTGAGCCTTGAGACGCTCAGAATCGTGAGAAGCCTGCCGCACATCGACTTCGCGCAGTGCAAATAGGCCGGAGCTCCATCGCAGGGCGGGGGCGTTCCCGCCCGTTATCCATTGCCGGCTGCTCCCTCTGGAGTTTCCCTCGTGCAGAAAAACAAAATGGATGGCTCTTTTTGACGGAACCATCCATTTCTCTTTTCCAAAGCCTCAGAGCAGTCCTTTCAGCAGTTCTGTTCAAAGGCTTCAGGCAGGCAATTACCAGTTCTTCGAGATGCGGTCGAGCATCATCATCATGGCAAGGGCGAGGGAGTCGTTGCCGAAGAAGTCCTTGATGCCGATGATGTCATCGACGGTCGTTGCCTTGTAGTGCTTCTCCTCGTCATCG
>JAEEGJ010028353.1_pt1 | contig 11147 bp, 5 predicted proteins | sample 8958761 | NCBI WGS metagenome assembly JAEEGJ01 (sample SAMN16246546, study PRJNA631951) | gut metagenome | biome: gut microbiome; feature: rumen; material: RS-attached | host: Bos | place: Iran: Karaj | collected 2018-10
GACCTCTTTCCACTCGTAGCATCCGAGCTCTTCATTGTACACTTGTCGTGTCTGTGTCTTTTGTCTCATTTTTACTTTTGGTATTGTTCCCAAAAGTGTCAACTTTTTTCAGGTTAAGACAAATACATTATTTGGTGCAGAAAAATGTATTGTCGCCACACTTTTCTGCACCAAATTCTGTATGGACAACTCAATGGACGTGCATTTTACTATTAGGTCATCTAAAATTAGTCGGAGCGGGTGTGCCCGCCCCGACTGGGGAATTATTCATCAAAATTAAATCATTCGTTCCGGAGCAGTTGGGATGGGTTGGTCTTGGCTAGGCGGTGGCAGCAAAGGAGCACCACGACGCAGGCAATGAGGAGCACCACGGCTGCAGCCCCAACGAAGAGCAAGGGGGTGAGTGTGATTTGCTCGGCAAACTGTTGTAACATCTTGGTGGCCGCAAAGTATGAGCCTACGCACCCCGCAGCGGCCATCACCAGCGAAAACTTGAGCACGTCCCACACCAGCAGCCGGTGCACGTCGGCCGAGGTGGCACCGTTTATCTTGCGTATGGCAATTTCCTTGCTGCGGCGGTTGGTCTCGTCGCGTACGAAGCCGACGAGGCCCAGAATGGCTATGAGCATGGCGAAGAAGGAACCGATGAGGAGCGTATTGCGTATCTTGCGGCTGTCTTCGTAGGCCGAGCGGATTTCCTCCGGCCAAGAGACTATCGGGAGTTGGCGGCCGTCTAATGCAGTTGACAGGGCATGGGAGATTCGCATGGAGAGGGAATCGTCCATCTTCTGGTAGGTCTTGAAGATGAGATAAGGCATATATGATTTGCCGTCGCCGAGCACCCCGTGGAAATAGACACTGGGTCGTTCCTGCAAATCGTTATAGATGCCCATACGGACATCTCGGTAGATGCCCGAGATAGTGAAGGGGGGAAACTGTATTTCTCCATCCGGATGGCCGGTGATGAGGAATGTCTTGCCCACCGCTCCATCGCTCCAGTCGGCAAACTCTGCCATGCGCTCGACAAAGGATTCCGAGACAGCTACTTCGGAGGAGTCGCACGGTGCACGGCCTGCCACAAAATCGAAGTCGAGCATCTGGAAGAAACTCTCGGTGGCCTCGTAGCCGTCGGCCACGTTGAACAGCTCGCGGTCGTCGCCCGGCAGGTAGACGTTGTCGCCGCTGGGAGGCTCGAAAGGCGGGTTGTAGGCTGCACCCACGGCCTTCACCTCGGGAAAGGTGGAGAGAACCTCCAGCACTCGCTGCTGCGCCTCGTAGCCGTTGTTGAAGATGGCGACGGAATAGGTATTCTGGTAGTCGTAGCCATGGTCGGCATTTACCATCTTCCGGTATTGCAGCGACAGGACAATAATCAGTGCAATGATAAACACGTTGATGAGGACCTGAATGCCGAGAAAGGCTATCTTCCAACGGCGGGAGTTCTCGCTATAGTTGCGGAAAGCCACTGAGACGGGGATGCGCAGATAGAGCTTGGCTGGAACGACGATGGAAACAAACAGTACCAGCATCAGCACCAGGCCGATGGCCACGAGGCTTTGAGGGACGAGCAATGTTTGGAACGGCACCCCCAGCAGGTTCTGTATCACCCCTCGAGCGGCGAAAATAACAGCCGTCGCCAAGGCGAAGGAGAGGAGCAGATGCACCACCGCCTCGCGTGCCAGAAGGGCATAGATGTCGGCAACGGTGGCACCATAGCATTTGCGCACGCCTATCTCCTTGGCACGGTGCACCATGGAGGAGATTACGATGAGGATGTAGTTGAGGAGGCTGATGGTTATCAGCAGAGCAGCCACGATGGAGAGCAGTATCACCATGAAGCGGACCTCGGGCTGATGGGTGTGGGCTTTGATGAGGGGTGTGAGCGTATACCATAGTTTTGTGCCGTTTTTCTCCAACTCTGCCAATGGCTGGTGGGACTGCTGCATCTTGTGGATGGCGGGGGCAAGCGTGGTGGGGTCGACGTTCGGTTGCAGTTTCACGAAGCCCATGTAGCGGTCGTTGCCCACCCAGTTGTCGGTGCTGCTTTTTGCGTAGCTCTCCAAGGACATGATGAGGTCGAAGTCGATGGAGCCGTTCTTGGGGAAGTCTTCGAAGATGCCTTGGATAGTCATCTTCAGTTCGGGTTGGTCCTCGTTGAAAATGGTCTTGCCGACACACTGCTCCACGCCACCCATCTTCTCGGCAAAGGAGCGCGACACCATGAGGCCTAAGGGCTTTGCCAGTATCTCGGTCGGGTTGCCGGAGAGGATGGGGCGGTCGAAGACTTTAAAGAAGCAGGTGTCGGCAAGGGCAAAGCTCTCGGCGGCAATGACATTATGATCCTCGTCGACGAAGTTGAGGTTGCTGAAATAGAAGGTGGTGCGGGTGGCCTCTTCCACGCCGGGGACATCGGTCTTGAATCCTGGGGCCACGGCTCCGCTCACCTGTGGGAATTCACTCTTCTCGCCCTGTAGGTCGACACCTGCCATAATTGTATAGATGCGGTCCACGTCGCGGTAGAAGCTATCGTAGGAGAGTTCGAAGCAGACTTTGGCAATGAGCACTATGCCTATGGATAGGCCTACTCCGAGCGAGAGAATCTTGAGGATTAAATCACTTATTCTGTGCATAGTATAGTGTTGTATAGTGTACACTATTATTATAGTTCATTGTTGAGGTCTTGGACTATCTGGCCGTCGAAGAGGTCGATGGTGCGCTGGGCTATGGCGGCGTCTTTGGGGCTGTGGGTGACCATGACGATGGTGGTGCCTTCGGCGTTGAGTTCAGTGAGAAGGCTCATCACCTCGCGGCCGTTCTTGCTGTCGAGGTTGCCGGTGGGCTCGTCGGCAAGGATGAGCTTGGGGCGGCACACACAGGCGCGGGCGATGGACACGCGCTGCTGCTGGCCGCCGCTGAGCTGCTGCGGGAAGTGTTGGGCACGGTGGCTGATATTCATACGCTTGAGTATCGCGGTGACGCGCTCCTTGCGCTCGCGGGCACCCATGTTGAGGTATTTGAGCGGCAGCTCCACATTCTCAAAGACGTTGAGTTCGTCGATGAGGTTGAAGCTTTGGAAGATGAATCCGATATTGCCCTTGCGGAAACGGGTGCGGTCGCGCTCCTTGAGGTTGCCCACTTCGGTGTCGCCGAACCAGTAGTGGCCGGCGGTGGGGTTGTCGAGGAGCCCCAGGATGTTGAGCAGCGTGGACTTGCCGCAGCCCGATGGACCCATAATGGCGACGAACTCGCCGTCTTTGATTTCAAAACTTACGCCGTTAAGGGCGATGGTCTCAATTTCTTCGGTGCGGAAGATTTTCTGGAGGTTTTCTACTTTGAGCATATTTTTAGATATTTAATTATACGATGTTATTTCTCGGCATTGAGGATGGAGGCGGGATTGGCACCCACGGTGCGGATGGCTTGGAAGGTGACCGACACGAGGGCGACAAGGAGTATGACGATGCCTGCGAGGGCGAAGATCCACCAGTAGAGGGGTATGCGGTAGCTGAAGGTTTCGAGGTAGAAATGATTCACCACCCAGTAGGCAATGGGCGTGCCGATGACGAAGGCCACCAGCACCAGCTTCATGAAGGAACCTGTCAATTGTCGCTGCAGCAGTTGCCGCTCGGCTCCGAACACACGGCGCACGGCCACGGTGTGGCGTTCCTGTTGCATATAGTAGGTGCTCATGGCCACAAGGCCGAGTGCGCTGACCAGCAGGATGAGCAGGGTGAAGAGGGCCATGAGGCGGCTGAGACGGGTCTGGGGAGCGAAGAATTCGGCTATCTCGTCGTCGAGGTAGATGGCGTCGAAGATGTCGTTGGGGTAGAACTCGGCGACGATGGCTTTGACTCTTTCGTAGGCCTGGCGGTCGTTGCCGGTGTTCTCCACGAGGATAGTCCAGGGAAAGCTTTGCGCGCTGAATTCGCCGTGATTATAGATGAGTGCTTCCTTGTTGGGGGAGAGAATGTCGTAGAATTTGAAGTCTTTGTAGTAGCCGCCGATGGGCATGGACTCTTGTTCGAATTGCAGGGCTTCGGAGTCGAGGGTGAGGCCGAACTTTTTCATGGCGAATTCGTTCAGCCACCAGTGTTTAGGATTGTGGTTGTCGTGCAGGGGTTGGAAACCGAGCATGTTGAAATAGTTGCTGTCGCCTTGGATAATCTGGAACGAGGCCACCTGGCCGTCGGCGGTGTTCATGGTGTTGTTGTTGGTGCCGCGGAAGGGGGTGCCTTGGCCGAAAGCCACGTTCTTGATGCAGGGTTCCTGCAAAAGGCGTTCGCGCAGGGGCAGCAGGTCGGCGGCACGGCCATAGTAGTTGTCGAAACGGAGGATATGGTGGGTGTTGTAGCCGAGGGGGGCATTGACGATATGGTGCACCTGGAGGAGCATGGTGAGGGCAGTGACAAGCATAACGACGGCCACGATGTTTTGCAGGATGATGAAGATTTTGCTGTAGACTTGCTTTGTCTTGGTGCGGAGGGTGCCGCGAACCACCTCGATGGGCTGTGCCCGCTGGATGATGAGGGCGGGGACAATGCCAGCCACGAGGCCGGTGAGCAGCACGAAGGCAGCGGCCAGCAAGATGCGCGGCAGGGTGATGCTCTGGAAGATGGAAAACGGATAGTCGAGCATGCGGCTGGCGGCAGGCGAGAGGGCTTCGGCCAGCAGGACAGCCAGCAGCATGGCCACGGCGCACATGAGGGTGCTTTCGGCTATCATCTGCAACGACACACGCCAGCGTCCGGCTCCCAACAGGCGGCGGGTGGCCATCTCTTTGGCACGGCGGCCGCAGAGGGCGGTGGTGAGGTTGACATAATTAAGCAGCGCGAAGGCCAGCAGCACCAGACACATGGCGGTAGCCAACGCCACAAAGCTGCGGCTGCCGGCATTGATGCCCACGGTGAAGGTGCTTTTGTAGTTGTCGAGGAAGTAGATGTTGAGCAGAGGGATGAGGTTGACTTCCTGGCGTTCACCGTTTTTGTACGTCCAGTTGATTTCTTTCATGAAGCTGAGCAGGTCGTCCTGCTTGGGGGCGAGGTCGGCTCCGGAGCGGGTCATGACAAAGGTGAGGCAGAAGCCGCTATTGCGCATCTGCTCGTCGTTATAGGGATTGTAGTGGACGCAGTTTTCGCCGCGGACGATGACGTCGGGCTGCTTGAGGGTGCTGTTGCCGAAGTCGTCGAAGACGGCGGCAATGGTCAGCTCGGTGAGGTCGCCCTCGTTGCCGTAGCGGAGAGTTTTGCCTATGGGGCTCTCCTCGGCGAAATGGGCGTTGGCAAATTGGCGGCTGATGGCGCAACGGTGGTCGGATGCTTTCCATTCGGCCACGCTGCCCTCGACCAAGGGGTAGGAGAAGATGTCGAAAAAGTCGATGTCGGCGTAGGCCATATTGGTGTTTATGGCCTGCTCGCTCGTGCCGATATAGAAGGGAGACTTTTCGTCGTAAGCCCAACTGGTGGCGGCCTCTATCTCGGGGTAGCGGTTTTTGAGGTGGTTATGTAGCCAGTAGGCCGAGACAAGGTTCTCGTCGTTGCCCACGAGGTAGATGCGGTCGGCGTTCTGCTGGAAGCGGTCGGTGGTGCGTTGTCGCTGCACGTAGACGGCCAGCAGCAACACGAAGGCCATGGAGAGGGTGAGGCCAATCAGGTTGATGGCGGCATAGAGCTTGTTGCGAGAGAGGAATTTGAAGTAACTGTTCATATTGTTGATTTGTTATTCGTTTTCGTTTGGGTTAATCTATTATCAGCACGTCGTTGTCGCCGTAGTGGTCGTAGCTGCCGGTGAGGACGCGTTCTCCGGGGCGGAGGCCTTCGAGGACTTCGTAGTACTGCGGGTTCTGGCGACCGATGACGATGGTGCGTTTCTCAGCTCGGTGGGGGTCGGTGAGGACGTATATCCACTTGCCGCCGGTGTGCTGGTAGAAGCTGCCGCGAGGGATGAGGACCGCCTCTTCGCTTTGGCCGAGCTGCAGGTTGAGGTAGTAGGTCTGTCCGGCGCGTATGTTGTCGGGCAGGGTGTCGCCGAAGAGGAAGTCGGCCTTGAACTTGCCGTCGCGCACATCGGGATAGACTTTGCGGAGCCGAGCGCTGTAGTGCTGTTCTTGACGGTCGAAGGTGGCGTGGAGGCCGGCGGTGACGCGGTCAATGTAGTGTTCGTCTATCTGGGCTTGAATCTTGTAGCTGTCGAGGTTGTTTATCTGGCCGATGGCCGCCCCGGGGATGATGTTCTGCCCCAGCACCACGTCGAGAAGGCCTATCTGGCCGTCGATGGGGGCCTTGACACTGAGATTTTCCTTGCGGCGGCGTATCATGGCCATGTTGAGACGCATATTGCTCAGGTTGTCTCGCAGCTGCTGAAGCTCCTCGCTGCGGTAGAGGCTGTCCTGCCGCTCGCGCTCGCTGACCACCTCCAGCTTGTCGCAGGCCAGCTGGTAGTCCTCCTGTGCCTTGAGGTATTCCTCACGGGCTATGAGACGTTCGTTCCACAGCTGCTGGCTGCTTTCGAATGCTCGCTTGGCGCGGCGCACTTCCACCTGTAGGGACAGGCGTTCTTGGCGGACGGAGAGTTTTTGCTGCTGCATGCTGATAAGGGTGTTGCGGAGGATGTTCTCTTTCTCGGCCAGCTCGGCCTCGGCGTTGAGGATTTGCAAGTCGAGGTTTTCGTTACTCAATATCAGGATAACGTCGCCAGCCCTGACTTTAGTGCCTTCCTCGGCCACAATCTGCTGAACTATGCCCCCTTCGGTGGGGCTAATCTGAATGGAGGTCATGGGCATGACGGTACCATTGACACGGATATAGTCGTCGAAGTCGGCGCGGAGGACTTGGCTGACGGAGAGGGTATCGCCGCTGATGCGTTGGGTGCTGCTGTGGGGTCGCACGATGAGGTAGAGGACGAAGAGCACCACAATGGCGGCAGCCCAGAGAGGGAGGGCTTTGCGGGTGAAGGCGCGGCGGAGGCCTTTGGGGGGTTGTATGGGATGGTCCATTTTTTTAGATTTTATAGATACGAAAGAGGTGATAGATTTTATAGAATACCAGTTTGGCGGTAGCGGAGCAGGTGGCGTTTTAGGCGCAGCTGTAGTTGGGCGTTGAGGCTTTCGGCTTGGGCTTTGAGAAAGGTTTGGGAGGCAGTCTGGTATTCGATTGCGCTGATAAGCCCCAACTCGAACTGTCGGCGGCTGAGTGCAAAAGCTTGCTGCCCCACCTCGGCCATGCGTTGTGCCTTGAGTGCGGAGGCCTCAGCGGATTTGACATCGATGGCGGCCCGGCGGAGGGCATTGGTGTCTTCGCGCAGGGCTTGTTCCAGCCGCACTTGGGCACGGTGGCGTTGGTTCTGGCTTTTGCGTAGGGCGAGAGAGCGGGTGCCTCTGCTGTAGAGGGGGATGTTTAAGGTGAGCTGGATGTACTGGCCGCCGTTGGCGCGCCATTGTTGGGCGAAGGGGAGAGGGGTGTATTCGGGGAGGTTGGGATAGGTGTAGTAGGTGGTGGACCATCCGGCTCCCAGCGAGAGTGTGGGCGACCATGCGGCGCGTGCCTGACGGACTCCGATTTCGGCCTCCCGCAATTCGGCTCGGGCAATCTGAACGGCAGGGAGCTCGATAGGGGAGGTGGGGGTGGCGAGGGGTTCCAGCTCCTCGGGCTCGTCGGCGATGATGAGACGACGGTCGGAGGGCCAGCAGAGGGCCTCCTGTAGTTGTAGCAGGGCTTGGTCGCGCCGTCCTTCGGCATCGGCCAGCTGGTATTGCCGCTCGGCCAGTTCCGACTCCATCCGCACCACATCAGCATAGCCTTTGCGCCCCAGCTCCTCCTCACGGCGGACTTTGGTGAGGGCGCTGTCGGCTGTGGCGCAGGAGTGTCGCAGCACTTCGGCCAGCTGGCGGTAGTATAGCAGTTGGTAGTAGGCCTCCATAACGGCGATACGCACTTGGTCGGCACATTGCTGCTCGTGGCTGAGACCCTTCTGCCTCTGGAGGTAGGCGAGGCGTATCTTGCCCAGGGCTTGGAAGCCTTCGAAGAGGGTGATGCTTCCCGAAAGGGAGTAGCCATTGTGGAAGGTGGTGAAGTCAGTGTAGGTGTTGGTTTCGGGGTCGAGGTTGCGGCCGTATTGGTTGTAGGCGTAGCTTTGAGCCCCGACGCTGGGAGTAAAGGCATCGAGGAACGACTGGCGATAGGCTGCCAGCTCGTCGCTGCGGTCAGCGGCACAGAGGCGCATCTTTGCCGAGTGGGCGACGGCATAGTCCATACATTGCCGCAGGTTCATGGGCTGGGCCATGAGGCTGCGGCCACAGAGGGCAGCACATAGCAGGAGGATGAGTTTCGATAGGCGGTGGGTCATATCTTTACATTTTTATTTCCATAATAATTCCATCCAAGAACTGTGCCAGGAAAGCTAAACGGTTGAACGGTAGTGAATAGCCGTTTTCTCGCCCGAAGGAATATGTAAAGAATGTTTACAGACAGTGTAAAGTATACAGAGATACTACCTGACACAAATAACCGAATTTACAAAATCTACTCATCTTCCCGCCTAAAAAACAAGAATCCCCACGTTTTTATACAAAATGGTAAAATGATGATAATTCGTGCCTTACTATTTTTATTTCATGTGCCTGTGTTTAAATCCAAAGTATTTATGTATATTTGCATCATGTTAAGACGGATAGCATTATACATCCTCCTCCTGCTTCCGCTGGGGCTCTTTGCCCAAAGCGGTCAGGAGCGCCCGTGGGTGCGCTGGTGGTGGAATGGCGACAAGGTAGATACCTTGGAGCTGAAACGCGAGCTGCTCCTCCTGTACGAGGCGGGCATCGGTGGCGTGGAAATCAACCCTATCGAGTTCCCGGCCAAGCGGTGCGACAGCCTCGGCGTGGCTTCGCTCACCTGGCTCAGCGACGAGTGGCTGGAGGCGCTGGCCGCCACCCTGCGCGAGGCCAAGCGCTTGGGCATGGGCTGCGACCTGCTGGTAGGCTCCGGCTGGCCCTTCGGCTCAGAGACTATCCCCATGGAGGAGCGGGCACAGGTGATGCTCACCTACGCAACTGAAATCGAATGGAGCAACAACACCAACAACGAGCCTTTCGTCATCACGCGGCAGCAGATTTTCGATGCCGTCGACCCCAAGGTGACCGTGCCCAATGCCGACCGCCAGTTCGAGCTGGTGGACCTCTTCCTTGTGCCCGACTCGGTATATAGCATCTACCAACGCAACGAGGTCTATCACCTCGGCGACACCATCAAAATCTATCCCCTCAACCAGATTACTACCGGCTGGCATCCCTCGCCCAACAACCGATACATACTTTATGCCTTGGTGCGCTGCACCTCCTTTGCCAGCGTCATCAATGGCGCCCCTGGAGCCTCGGGCCCCATCCTCGACCACATGAACCAGGCCGCTGTGCAGCATTTCCTCGACTACATGCGGCAACGGTTGGAGGAACACTTGGGCTCCATGAGCCGATGGCTACGTGCCTATTTCGTCGACAGCATGGAACTGGAGGGAAGCAATTGGACCGGCGACTTTGCCGAGGAGTTCCGCCGCCGCAACGGATACGACATCATGCCTTGGCTTCCTTTCATCATGTTCAAGACCGGACGGCTGGGCGAAGTGGTCAGCTATGAGTATGGCGCCAAGCAGTCGCCCGACTTCAAACGGCGAGTCCAGACTGTACGGTTCCACTTCGAGCGTACTAAAGCAGAGCTCCTCTACGAGCGATTTACCACCGTCTTTGCCGACTGGTGCAAAGCGCAAGGGGTACTCTCTCGCGGACAGGCCTACGGGCGCGGATTCTTCCCTCTCCTGAGTTCCACTGCCTACGACATCCCCGAGGGCGAGAGCTGGACCACAAATTACCTGCGCCACCGCATCGGCGAGGAGATGCCCGATGGCGACTACCGCCGCGGTCGCGCCTACACCATGATTAACAAATACGTCTCCTCTGCTGCCCATCACAGCGGCCGCCGCCTGGTCAGCGCCGAGGAGATGACCAACACCTACCGCATGTTCGAGACCACGCTGGAGCTCCTCAAGCTGGGCAGCGACATGAGCGCCATCAGCGGCACCACCCACTCCGTGTGGCACGGATTCAACTACTCGCCACCGCAGGCGGGTTTCCCCGGATGGGTGCAATATGGCAGCTACCTCAACGAGCAGAACACCTGGTGGCCCTATTTCCACCTCCTCAATGAGTACCGCAGCCGCATGAGTGCCATACTCCAAAATGCCGACATGCAGACACCCCTTGCCATCCTTGCACCCACAGAAAAGATGTGGGGCGAAATAGGGGTGCAGACTGAACCCTTCCCCAATTACCCCAAGGGCAACGGCTACGACATTACACCCTTGCTTTGGGAGGCTATACACAAGAACGGCTCTGGCGCCGACATCGTCAGGTTCGACTGGCTGCTCGATACAACGGCCAGCGGTGAGTTGCGCTACAAGGCTGTCTTCCTACCACGTATCGATACCCTCGAAGGCGAGGACATCCGTTGGCTGCTCTCCTATGCCGACTGTGGAGGACGAGTCTTCTGCATCGGCACACAACTAGTCGACGATGACCGTTTCATCCTTCTGCCAGAACCCGACAGCAACCGCTATCTTGAATGGTACGCCGACGTGCAGCGGCGCCATAACCTCCCCCACGCCGTCGCGATAGAGAACCCCGACCGCTACTTGCTGCAAAACCACTACCGCAACGACCAAGGCGACGACATCTTCCTCTTTGTCAACGCCTGCCTACGCTGTGCTGTCAGCTCCACCTTCATCTTCCCCAAAGAGATATGTCAAGGCCGCACCGCCTGGGTCTACAACCCCGCCACCGACGAGAAACAGCTGCTCACACTCGAAAACGGCTCCGCCTGGCTCTACCTACCCCCTGCCGAAAGCCTCTTCATCATTTTTGAAACCCCTGATGCCCAAGCGGCCGCCCAAGCCTCTTTATGGGAACCCGCCTACCGCGAAGGGCAGCATTATTTCCCCATCCACACCCGCTGGCACGTCTCACTCCACCATGCCATAGAGGGCTGGACCCGCGACACCGTCATGCAGCAACTCTGTGACCTCTGCCAAACCCAGTTCAAGGACTTTGCAGGCACTGTCACCTACACCACCCATCTGTCCCTCGACAGCCTCGGATCCGACCCTAT
>JAEEGJ010028354.1_pt1 | contig 11147 bp, 14 predicted proteins | sample 8958761 | NCBI WGS metagenome assembly JAEEGJ01 (sample SAMN16246546, study PRJNA631951) | gut metagenome | biome: gut microbiome; feature: rumen; material: RS-attached | host: Bos | place: Iran: Karaj | collected 2018-10
TGCTTGGTGAATATATTGCCCATCAAGACGCCAATTTGAATGATCCCGTCTTTCATACTCCTCTCCCAAAACACATAATGTATATCAGAAATAGCCGAAAAGCTTCTTCTTAAATCCCGCCGCTATTTCCTCATAAGGTGCGTAGGATATATTGCACCCCAATATCTCATTCCATCTCTTCTTAACGGTCTCGGCGATCAAAGAAGCCGTATCCGCATGCTCCCCGGCAATCTTAAGAAGATAGGGAAAGAAATAATATATCATCATAAAGTTTAAATCCATCAAAAGTGCGCTCTTTATCCTGCCTCTTTTTGAGTACTTATCCTTAACCGCGCTCGCAAGTTCTGACGCCAGACTGTCGGCTGTGGCCGTCCTGTCATCACTCTTACCAACACTTTCAATGAGATTATCCATATAAGTGCCGTACTTACCCTCAAAGGCTTCGGTATTGCTCTCATATGTCTGTTTTTTTAGTTTTCTTAAGTAGGCTTCCCTGTCCTCAAACAGTTCAAGCATAGCCTCAATATCACAGTTCATAGTATTCCTCACGCTAAAACTCACATAAAATCAGTATAGCAGATATACACTTTTTTGTCTTTAATTTTATGGACATAAAAGGGCATAAAAATAGCCCCGATCTGATGATCGGGGCCACATAAATCTCAATGTCAAAACAATGATCAGCCGAGCTGTGCTGCAACCTCTGCTGCGAAGTCCTCGTTCTTCTTCTCAAGGCCTTCACCTGTCTCGAAACGAACGAACTTGGTGATCTTAAGGTTGGCATCTACGCTCTTAAGGTAAGCACCAACTGTCTGCTTGCCGTCCTCTGCCTTAACGTATACCTGATCCATAAGGCAGATCTCCTTAAGCTGCTTTGAGATACGACCGTCTACAAGACCTGAGAAGATCTTGTCTGCGATGTATGCGCCTCTGCCTTCCATAGCAAGGGCACCAAGCTTAGCCTTAGCCTCGTCTGATAAGAAGTTGAATAAGAACTTGTTGTTCTTCTCCTTCTCATATGCCTCGATATCCGGATCGCCCCAAAGCTTCTCACATACGGCTCTGTCTATAAGCTTCTGTAAGATGGGCTTAGGAAGTGAAGGTGCATCGTTAAGTGCACTGTCTATTGTAATCTCTCTAAGCTTATCAAGCTCAGCCTCAGAGATATCGTCTCTGCTTATGTACTGAGGATTCATGGCTGCTATCTGCATAGCGATGTTCTTAAGTGCCTCTGTAGCCTCAGCACCAACACCCTCAGCGCCTAAGATAACGCCGATTCTTCCGCCGCCGTGGATGTAATCCACAACAACAGGAGCCTCAACCTTCTCAAATCTTCTGATATTAAGGTTCTCACCGATAGTTGCAACCTTCTCAACAAGCGCATCCTTAACTGTCTTCGAACCGTCCTCGATCCAATTCTCAGCAAGGAGTCCTTCAACATCTGCTGCAGATGATGCAAGTGCCTGCTTAGCAACATTCTCAACGAATGTCTGGAATACTTCATTCTTAGCAACGAAGTCTGTCTCAGAGTTAACCTCTACAACAGCTGCCTTACCGCCTTCAACCGCTGTACGGCAGATACCTTCTGCTGCGATACGGCTGGCCTTCTTCTCAGCCTTCATAGCGCCGCTCTTACGTAAGAACTCTATAGCTTCTTCCATGTTGCCGTCACACTCTGTGAGGGCCTTCTTACAATCCATCATACCTGCGCCTGAAATCTCACGCAGTTCCTTAACCATTCCTGCTGTAATAGCCATATTATATATACCTCCTAGTCGGGAAACGAATTACTCTTCTGAATTCTCTGCTACTTCCTCGATGTCTGATGCCTCAGCCTCTGCCTGCTCAACATAAACAGACTCGCCCTGGTTAGCCTCGATGACAGCGTCTGCCATCTTACCAACGATAAGCTTAACGGCTCTGATAGCGTCGTCATTACCGGGGATGATGTAATCAAGATCCTCAGGATCGCAGTTGGTATCGCCGATACCGATAAGTGTTATACCCAAAGCCTTGGCTTCCTTAACGCAGATAGCCTCCTTCTTAGGATCTACAACGAAGATTGCATCGGGAATTCTGGTCATATCCTTGATACCGCCGATGTTCTTCTCGAGTTTCTCCCACTCTTTCTTGATTCCTATTACTTCCTTCTTGGGTAATACATCAAATGTGCCGTCCTCAGACATTCTCTCGATTGCCTTAAGTCTTGCTATACGTGACTCGATGGTCTTGAAGTTGGTAAGCATACCGCCAAGCCATCTCTCATTGACGAAGTACATTCCGCAACGCTCTGCCTCAGACTTAACTGCGTCCTGAGCCTGCTTCTTTGTACCTACGAAAAGAATTGTGCCGCCTGCATTGGCAATGTCAAATACAGCCTTATAAGCCTCATCAACAAGACCTACTGTCTGCTGTAAATCGATGATGTGAATACCGTTACGCTCCGTAAAGATGTAGGGAGCCATCTTAGGATTCCATCTTCTTGTCTGGTGTCCAAAATGAACACCTGCCTCAAGCAACTGCTTCATTGAAATAACGCTCATTTAATTTACCTCCATTCGGTTAAGCTTCCGCATCGGGGAAAACATCGAGCATCTAATGCTTCCTCATGCCCATTTCGCGAGGTAATCCCACGAACACCCAGGCCTGAACACCCGATACGTGTTTTTTAGTCAACTTGTGTATTATACAACGTGCTTGTTAATCACGTCAAGCATTTCATCTTTTTCTACGGGCTTTCTGATAAAATCAAGTGCTCCGAGCTTTAAAGCCTGCATTACCTTGTTCTTCTGACCTGCCGCAGAAATCATAACAACCTTAAGATCCGGATAATCAGATCTTATCTTTTCCAGAGTCTCAAGACCGTCCATAACGGGCATTGTAATATCCAAAGTCACAAGGTCGGGAGTAACGGTCTCAAAGGCCTTAAGCGCCTCTTCTCCGTTGGCGGCCTCACCTATAACTTCATGACCTGCTTCCTTAAGGGTACTGGTAAGTACCTTCCTTATTATTCTTGAATCATCTACAATAAAAATCTTTGCCATGTATTATCTCCTCTTTCCCACGGATATGTGACTATATCGAATAGTCCTCATCAAGTATCACCAAAACATCCAAATCTTTGCCGCATACAACTATCGGCAGTACCAATATCGATTTACTCTTCATGGTGCCGGGTGCATCGGTTGCCACCGGTGCAAGCATATCGATATCAACATCCTTATTACTCCTATCCGTAGCCCAAAGACCGTTAACGCAGTTAATGAGCTCGCACATTGCATCCAATGTGTCTTCAGGGCCTTCAACATTATCCGCACCGGCAAAAGCCACAGCCGCCTTCTTCATTGCATCATCTATATCGCCCGTAATTGCGGTTACTATTTTGTGATCTCCCGTAAGTTCCTGGAGCGAGAGACAGCTATAATCAACCGAATCAACTATTCTTGGCCGCCTAACGTATATGTGGTTATCCAGCAGTCTCATTGAGGTACGTACCATGACACCGCACAGATTCTGCACAAGTTCCGGTCTGTCATACAAGAAGATCGGCATTATCCTGTCGACGTTGCAGCTCTTTAATTCTTCCATATTCATGGGAGTAAGGTTGTTATCCTTCTGATAACTCATGAGCGCATCATCGAACTCATCGGCTGACATCAGGTCAAGATCTATGACAGCCTGCATAAATGCCAGGAAGGCATTGCCCTGCAGAACCAAAAGTCTTCCGACCTGTTCTTCGTTAAGATATCCCTCTGATATCGCTATGTCTCCGAATCTCTTGTCATAGATGGTCTGAAGTTCATTGACCTCTTCTACCTGCTCGATTGTCATTAACTTCTCGGATATTGCTATAACTCCGAGTCGGACATATCTCTTCTCCTGTCCGGTATAAATCTTATGAAGGTCAGCTTCTGAAAGCGCCCCCTTCTTAAGCAGGTAATCTGCGAATATTCTGTCAAACATAAAGGTCCTCCTCTATATCTTTGCCACCAACTGTAATTTATTACCTGTTACAGATTATCTTCGCTATCTCTTCATTGCCGGCTCCCTTGGGTATCTTATGGGTTCCGGCTGATATTATTCTGTCATATCCGTGTTGCATGAGCCATACGTCGTATTCATGTGCATTGGATACAAGTCCGGCCGATTCAAGCTTCTTGGCAACCGAATCCGATCCCATTCCTTTATCCACCGTTATCGTCACATAATCGCCTGTATCTGCGGCCTGTTCCTTAACAGGTTCCGGTGTGGGTTCGGGCGTAGGCTCCGGTGTCGGTTCGGGTGTTGGTTCAGGTGTTGGTTCGGGTGTCGCTTCGGGTGTCGCCTCCACAGCTTCATCCGAAACTTCTTCGCTTACCCCTTCGGCAGCATCCACAGGCTCTTCCGTCACATCGACCGCTTCCGTCTCCGGTATTATCTCTACAACCGATACCGTAGGTTCCGAATTCAGATCCGTCAGTACCGTAGGCTCCATCGTCATGCCTAACTGCTCAGCCCTTGCCATGATTTCATCATCACTCATCGGCTTGGCTTTATCCATTTTAAGTGCCGCACATATACATATTCCGGCGGCAATCATAAGTCCTATTCCTATTCCTCTTAAGTAGCTTCTCAGTCTCATCTTATTCCTCTCAGCCTATATCAGAAGCTCTTGAAAAGGTCAATTACAAGTTTAACCTCTCCCACTCCGAGTCCTAATTCCTTCGCAATGGCCATATTTGACTTACCCTCTTTATGAAGGGCAAGGATTCTGTCATTATTGTTCATACTGTTGCTGTCCGAGTCAAACATAAGCTCAACGCCTTCATTGCCGATGGGGCCGTCCTGCCTCTGTTCGGCGGCATGCTTCTTCTTTTCTTTCTTAGGCTCTTTCTTGGGTTCTTTCTTGTCCGCATCAGAAATAACAGCCGCTTCTTCAGCAAAAGCCGCCACATCTTTCGGAATCTCAACCACTTCGGGCTCTAAAGAAGTGAAGGGTTCACTTACACTGTCGGATACCATATCGTCTATGGCTTTGATCGCATCTGCCGTAACTGATGTGTCGACAACGGGTTCTGAAACCGCAGGCTTCTCCTGGGCCTTAACCGGTGCCGCCGAAGCCTTCTCAGGAATTGTCTCTGAAAGTCTTCTTACATCCTTCTCAAGCTGACCGAGCTCCGCAGCCGTATTCTTCACCTGACTGTGCTTATTGTCAATCATATCATATAAGAATACCGCTTCTTCATGATCCTTATGTATCTGCTTGATGACCGTATCGGAATACTCATTAACAGCCATCATCTTCTCATTGGTGAGTCTGTCCATGTAACGCTCAAGCTTATCCTTGCTGTCGCTTATGGAAAGCTTGGCTGCTTCGTCAATGCTCTCTTTGGCCTTGCGAACCTGCTCATCAACTATATCCTTGATAGCCTCATCATCTATGTGTACTCCGTCTTCAAAGCTTTCACTGCTTTTATCCGGCACAAAAAAACTTACTGTAGCAAGCAAAGCGCCCACTACAAGGATTATAATCATCGGTAACATACTGTCTGTCCTCTAACTCCTTGCCCTCAATTATATTTTCATATCAAAGCCCGAATACTTCGGAATTACTTTGCCGTCAGTATTCTGATCTTTTTTCTTACGATTCTTACCGCCGTCGCCGGTATATTCGTTGCTGCCTTTGTCTCTTGAGTCGAACTTTTTCTGCCTGTTGTTGGCATCTTCGCTCTGATTGACATCGATGCGCTTAGTCTCCATCTCCTGATCGAACTGATCCTGGAAATTCATGTGATCGACATTAACCTTGGCTTCCTGATTATGTCTGATATTATTAAAATCATTGATGCCTGTCATGGCACTGTTGAGTTCAACTATACCCAGAGCCATAATACACCTCCGTATCTGCCTTATCAGTTCATACCAACCATCTTAACATCGCCGCGTTCCTTGACAAAGCGACAATACTTAACGGGTTCCTTGATTATCTTGGATACATCGCTTATCGCAATCTTAACACCGGGATATACCGTATCCTTAACCACTACGGATGCCTTCTTCTCATCGGCAAGTAATGCCGTGATATCCTCAAGTTCGGCGTAGTTGTCATGCTGCTCTTTCTTCTTGTCTCTGACAACTCCCGCAAGACCCTTGATGTTCTCAGCCTGTTCCGGTGTGAACTGAATTCCTCCGGCAAGCTTTTCTTTGGCGGCTTCCAATATCGGAATCGCTCTGTTAATCGTCTTGTTATTGCTGTCTATGAGTTCTTCAAGTTCTTTATGACGCCTCTTGATCGTAGGGCTTATTCCTATCTCGACCACGGTGTCCGTTCCCATATCAGAGCCAAGTATTTTGGCTTCGACTAAAGTAGTAGCCGCAACTTTTCCGCCTGATATGAAGCCTCTCTTACCGCCGACGTGAACTTCGGTTCCGGCAAGTATCTGACTGTGCATTATGGAACCGGCCTCCACATAACCAGATGCTTCAACAGTGGAATTCTCTATAAACTGTGCTATGACATTCCCGCCGGCTTTAAGTACGCCTCGGCTCATGCCGTTCATTCCTCTTGCAATCGTGATATTGCCGCCGGCCTCGATCTCAGCACCTTCAACGACACCTCTGACCTCTACGTTACCCTTGGCTCTTATCACGAAGTTGGTGGCAACGTTACCGTTGACCTGAACATTGCCTTCGTATTCTATGTTACCCGTAGACGGATCAACATTCTCAACCTGCATTACATTACTTACGAACACTCTGCCTTCTACAAGGCTTACATGACCGTCACAGGTTGCAAAAATCTCATTCTTATCGTCCGACAATCTGATGTTACGTCCGAAACGCAACACTCTCTTACGTATATCCCTGGGCTTGGTCTTCTCGCCCAGCACAGAAAAACCATACTTGCCCGGCACTTCTCTGTGAAGCCTTGCAAGCAGATCTCCGTCCGATACGTGATTAATGATATTAAGATTGAAGAAATCGACAGATCCGTCTTCCTTAAGTGTGGGTCTGGCTTTAAGATCGGTATTGAAAAAATACTCAATCTCGGCATCCTGTCCCTGAACGGGTTCTTTGCCTTCTGCCAGAACTATGTCCGTAAAATATTTTCTGTTAGAAACGAATTCTTTAATCGCATCTTCCTTGATGCCGTATACCACGCCGAGGCTCTTAAGGCTTGCCATTATATCCGACACTTCATTAACCGAACCGTTCTGAGACGGCGGGAAAAAGCGTCCGACACAAACCATATTCTCATCTCTGAGTTCAAGACTTAAATGCTCGCTCACCGGCGGAGTCTCGACCAGATTGATCTTAATGGTCTTCTCCTCGGTAAGTTCGGCAACCGCCTTGCTTACTTCAGGAACAAGGAACTCGACTTTGGCAAGGTTAAGATAGTCAACCAAGGTACCTACTTCGATAGGCGCTCCCCCATCCGTCGCCGGCGTGAGCTTAAGCTTGGTTCCGTCCTTTTCACATATCAACTGAAATCCTGCGTCCATGTATACCCCCTGCACTGCAGAATGATCTATACTCCACTTGTAAGAATACCCATGTATTTGCCCATCTTGGTCTTCATACGTGACAGAGCCTTTGTATGAAGCTGGGATACTCTCGATTCGGATACCTCAAGTACCATTGCTATTTCTTTTAATGTCAATTCCTCGTAGTAGTATAACTCGATAACTCTGCGTTCTTTCTCCGTAAGGAGATCAAGCGCTTCTATCAAGACTTCTTTTAACTCACCTTCCTCATATGCCTCATCCGGTTGCATGTAATGTGAAGATGTTCCCCGTCCGCTCGGTATATCACTTCCCGATTCCATAAATTCATTAAGCGATATAACGTTCGTAACGTTAAGCTGGGTCTGCCAGTCAACAAACTCATCCGACGTAATGCCAAGTGCCACGGCAAGTTCTTCATCGGTGGCCTGTCTGCCATGTTCGGCTTCGAACTCCTTCATGGCTGCGTCAATCTGCTTCTGCTTCTGTCTGACGGTTCTGGGTATCCAGTCCATCTTACGTATCTGGTCCAATATCTCTCCTCTGATACGCAACGACGCATAAGTCTCAAACTTGTTCTGCTTGGTGTAATCATACTTGTCGATTGCATCGATAAGTCCGAATATTCCGTAGCCGACAAGATCGTCGTACTCAACATTGTATCCGAGATACATGCTTAAGCGACCCGCAACCACCTTGACCAAAGGTGAATATTCCAATATGAGCTTTTCCCTTAATTCCGGCGAGCCAAGTCTGGCATAATCTTTCCACAGATTGGCTCTGGCAGTTTCGTCCATTGCGTACCCCTCAAGACCTTACCGTATTACTTTTCCTGTTCATCGGCCATATCGGTCTGTTCGTACTCGGGATTCTCATCTACCGAATCCGATGTATCCTCATAAGCTGTGTTGTCAGCCGCCGCATCCTGCTCGGTTGCGGTGCCGTCCGAAGGCTGAACGTCTTTCTCGACGACTTTACCTTCCTGTTCGGCTCTTTCTATCTCTTCCTGCTCAACCTCTTTTTCAAATTTGAAGATTACCTTCTGAAAAACAGTGCCCAGGATATAGAAAATAATCAACACTATAAGAAGGATGAACAGAGCTTTTTTCACATCATAATGCAGCAAATATGTGATTATGCTTGTAAATGCTCCCGCAAGCAGCGTAATAAGCGCAGGCAGAAGCTTCATCCTATCACTCATTCCTGTATACTCTCTTATCTCTATATATGACAATAAGGTAAGACCCCTATATCGTCATCGGTTCCTTACCTATTGCCCTTATCAGATATTCTCCCGTCTCAGGATAGAATATCACCGTTCTTCCGTAATTATTGCCTGTATCTTCGGCAATCAGTCTGATACCCAGCTCTTTAAGCTTTGCCTTGACAGCTGCAACATTGCGTTCGCCGACTCTTAACATCGGTGAATCCTTGTTCACCGAGAACATCTGAGCTCCGCCTGCAATCTTTGCAACCATTCTCTCTCTTTTAGCACCCTTTTTGATCGCCATCTCTAAGACTGCATCAACACCGGTATCCGCAAACTTAGCAGGATTGTTGCCCACTCCGATTGTAGTACTGTCCGGTAGCATCACGTGCACCATTCCGCATATCTTGGTAGAAGGATCATATAATACAACACCTACACAGGAACCGAGTCCCAAGGTGATTATGCTGTCAGGGCTGGCACAGACATTCATGTCCGCCATTCCTACCTTTACTTCCATATCAATTAACTCTCCGGTCTGTTATCCACTTATGATTCCTAATGCTGACAATATCTTCTCGTATGACTCCATATCGGGAATCATGATAAAGAAACCGTCTATGTCGATATCATCCGATATCTGTGACTGAATAAGAAGAATCTTATCTCCCATGATTCCGAACTCGATGGCCGGCACACTTAAAATTGCTCCCGCCATGTCTATCGCCAGATCCGGGATAGACGGATATATGGTGAGGTTGGTAAGCGTAGCCAACGCATTAAGATATGATCCCGTGATAATGTTGGATATCTCCTTAAACGCCGAACGCTCCATCTCGCCGAAATCTTCAGAAGCCATGTCTCCCATAAGCTTCTTGACCAAATGAACAGCAATATCTTTTTTAACAAGGAAAAGGATACTTCCCGTTATATCGCCTTCTACAGCAAGGTATGCTCCTGCCATGACCTGCTCCTCGCCACCGAGGAGTGTACCTACATCCTTAAAGTCAAGAGTAAGTACCTGAGGCACCTTCATATCAACCTTACACTGTAACAGCGAAGCAAGGGCGGTTGTTGCATTCCCCGCCCCTATATTACCTAATTCCTTAAGCACATCAAAGTATTGCGTCGAGATACTCTCTAACGTTAAATCGCTCATGTGCTATTCCTCCTTCGTCGACTTCTCCATTATGACCATGTCGAGATCAAGCAGTGATACCAGGACTCCGTCAATCTTACCAACACCTGATACAAAGTGCGCAAGCTCTTCAGATGTGTCTACCTTAACACGCTCTATCTGGCTGTCTTCCAAAGCCACAACTTCCTTGACCGCATCCACGATAAGACCTATCTTGCCGTACTTCTCCATCTTGATGATGATGAATCTTGTACTCTTGGTCTCCTCTATCTCTTCAAGGCCCATCTTAAGCCTTAAGCTCATTATAGGGATGATCTCGCCTCGGATATTGATTACGCCCTTGATATAAGAAGCGACATTGGGTACTCTCGTAACATGCTGCGGTCTTACGATATTATCAACATAACTGATGTCGATACCGAACATCTCAGTACCCATCTCTATCTTGATGTATTGAACAGCTTCTGAATAAATCTTTACTTCATCCATTCTTCCATCCCTCCCTGTTAAATCAAAGCATTAGGATCAATGATGAGTGCAACCTCGCCGTTACCCAAGATCGTAGCACCACTGATAACCTTGCTTCTCTGAATATACTTGCCAAGGGACTTGATAACTATCTCCTGCTGACCCGTAAGTTCGTCTATTACAAGACCGGCCTGCTTGTCACCCTTCTTGACAATAACTACTACAAGATCCTCATCCTCTGCCTTGGCTGAATTACAATCAAGTATCTCATTCAGTCTGATGATCGGGATGATATTACCTCTTAAGTTAATAACTTCTTTCTGCTGTACAGCCTTAACTTCGTCGGGTCTTATGCTCTCGATTGTCTGTATGTTACCCAAAGGAATAGCATACTTCTCATCACCGACGATAACCATAAGGCTCTGTATGATGGCAAGTGTAAGAGGAAGTCTGATGGTCCATGTACTTCCTACGCCGAGCGTAGACTTAACATCAACTTCACCTGAAAGAGATTCAATCTTAGACTTAACAACGTCAAGTCCGACACCTCTTCCGGAAATGTCTGATACCTGCTTAGCCGTTGAGAAGCTGGGCAGGAACAGGAGGTTAATGATCTCCTTGTCAGACATCTGATTAGCCTGCTCTTCTGTAATAGTGCCTCTCTCAAGGGCCTTGGCCTTAACGGCCTCAACATCTATACCGTTACCGTCATCTCTAACTTCGATGACAACGTTGTTACCATCCTGGTAAGCATCAAGGAAGATGGAACCTTCTTCCGGCTTACCTCTCTCCTTACGAAGGGCAACGTCAGACTCGATACCGTGATCAGCAGAGTTACGTAACAGGTGCATCA
>JAEEGJ010028356.1_pt1 | contig 11146 bp, 13 predicted proteins | sample 8958761 | NCBI WGS metagenome assembly JAEEGJ01 (sample SAMN16246546, study PRJNA631951) | gut metagenome | biome: gut microbiome; feature: rumen; material: RS-attached | host: Bos | place: Iran: Karaj | collected 2018-10
CAACACCCCAAGAAAAACGTTTTCTTTTCATAAGATTTAAATTTAAGATTTTATTTTCACATACCTTAAAAATATATTTTCGAGATATGTATATATACTTATATATTTTTTAAAAGCAAAGTCAATAGAGGTTAAAAAGTTAATATTTATATCAGATTTCTCTTGTTTTTATTATTAAAAACTATAAGTTGGAAGTGGTTTATTTTTTATTATATAAGAAATGATGTTGTTAGAAAAAATTACGGAAGATTATAAACAAGCGATGAAAGATCATGAAGAAGTGAAAAAGTTGGCTTTAAACTACTTACTAGCGCAAATTAAGAATAAAAAAATTGAATTACGTGCAGATCCTACAGATGATGACGTGATAGCGGTTATTAAAAAGGAAATCAAATCGTTGAATGAAACTTTATTGTTTTTAGAAAAAGCGAATAAATCTGACGAAATTGTAATAGAGACTCAAAAAAAAGAGATTTTGCAATCGTATTTGCCTGCAATGTTGTCTAGAGAACAAACTGAAAGTTTGATAGATGAAACTGTTGCCAAACTGTGAATTACTGATTTGAAAACTCAGAGGGGATTACTTATGAAAGAGTTGATGGCGAATCATAAAAGTGAATTAGATTGATCTGTTGTGAATGATATTATTAATTCTAGATTGTAATTTGAATTAATTAAGAGTTTTATTTTTTTGTAAAAATTTATTTATATATGACAACTGAGAAACAACTTTCAGAAAAACAAACAATGAAAAAGAAGTTAGTTAATGATTTAATTGAATTAGCTATATGACTTCTGCTTTTATGGATGTCGTATGGATATCTTCAGACGCATCCAGCAGAGAAAGTTAGCTTTTTTTCATGATATAAGGTGATTTATCAACAGACTGAAATATTTTTTCAAAATGTGTTTGGTAAAAATGGAGAATGGTTAAAACAAAAGTATAGTCTAGAGTCTTATTATCAGGCGATGATTACTTTGTCAGAGGAAAAGCCTTGTATTGATGCAGATGTTATTAAAGATTTACATGAGACGTATGAAGCATTACTTGATGAACCTAAAAATACATTAGAGCATAAATTACAGTATTATATAGATAAACAATATGAATTTGATTGAAAATTGAGAAAAGAATGTCCAGTTGATGATGAAGAATTAGAAGTCCCAGAAGTAGTTGAAGAAGTTTCTCCAGACGCAGAAATTGTATGATAATATCCAAAATAAATAAAAAATCGGAAGATCAGGGATTCGAACCCTGGATTCGTATGAACGAATACACGTGTTCGAGACGTGCGCCATCAACCGCTCGGCCAATCTTCCTTTTTTGTATGGGTAATATATAAATTTTGTAAATATTTTCAAATTCTGTTTAGAAAAAACTCCTCTATTGAGGAGTTTTTATATGTTTATAGTGTTTTTTTATGCTGTTGGATTAGTTGGTTGCTGTGTGTCTCAAAGTTGAACTTCTGCAGGCTGTTGTGTCTGAGGTGCAGCTGGTTGCTCAACTTGAGGTGTGGCAGGCTGCTGAACTTGAGGAGCAACTGGTTGTTGAACCTGAGGAGTAGCTTGTTGTTGAGCTTGCACATCTGTTTCTAATGGAGCATTGATTTCATCCATTACTTTTTTTGCATCTTTACTAGAGAATCAAGATTTGAAATTGTCCCATAGTCAAGAAAAAAATCATTTAGCCTTTTCTCCTGTTTCCTGAATTGTTTCTTTTGCTTTTGCTCATAAATCTTGAGCTCATTGCGAAACTTTTTCATTGAAGTTTGCGACTCATTGAGCAGCTTGTCATGGTAAAACAGCTCATGCTATGTTGTTAACAGAATCTTTTACAACGTTTGTTGCTGATGTAGCAACGTTAGATACAGCTCAAACGGCTCAACTTACTACAGATGTTCATGTTTCCATTACATTTGTTGCCGCATTTCATACTACATTTGTAGCTGTCGAAACTGTTCATTGAACAACAGCCTTTCATGATTCTAAAACTCATCCACCAGAAGTGGCTCATGAAATTATATTTCAAAATCATTCTTTAATATCTTGTCAAACATTTTTGATTCATTCGATAGCGTTTTGAGAAGTTTCTTTTAGCATATCTCATCATTGTGCAAGAGTGTCTTTTACAGACTCTACTCATTGACTTGCAACATTTTGAACTCATTCAACTCCAGCTTTTCAGAATCATTTTATCTTTTGTACTCATGAAGAAAGTGCAGCACTACCACTATTAATTAGAGAATTAATAGAAGTTTCATCTATTGTATAATCAATAGTATGTTCTTCAGAGTTTGTTTCTTCGGTCATTGTTATATCTTCTGATTGGTTTTCAGAAGTTAAAGCATTTTTTTCATCTTCCACTGGATTAGCACTAGTATTCTGTGTTTGAGTTCCAGGAGTTTGACCATTTTGTTCATCTTGTGTTTGTGTCATAGTTTGATGTTTAATAAAATAAACTTAGTTGAAGTATAAATAATTTTTTTTGTAATGCAAATTTTTAGAGACTTTTTTATTTATTTTTTTTGACTTGTATAATTTTATTGAAAAAATAGATTAAAATCAGATTTATAATTATTGTTGTGATGCAAGAGATAATTTATGAATGAAAAGGATGAGAAAGAATTGATTCTCGATTGGGTTGACAATTTTCATATTCCAGGAATTTTTTTCATCATATTATTGAGAGATGAGGAATTCAAGTAAATGGGAAAGTTGTGAAAAAGTCATATAAACTTAAAAATTGAGATAATATTCAAATTGACGAATTGGAGCGTTATTTGTCTCCTATAATTTTGGATGAAGCAGAAGAAATTGATATTTCAATTGTTCGTGAAGAAGAAGATTATTTGATTTTAAATAAACCTAAATGAGTATTATCACATCCAAATAGTATTCGAGATGCAAAAAAACCATCAGTTGTAGCTTTTCTTTATCAACATTATAAGGATTTGCCTAGCTATGGAAATTTTATTAGGGCAGGTTTAGTTCATAGATTAGATAAAGATACAGATTGATTGATGATTGTAGCGAAAACGGAAAAGTGATTGCAGCATTTTAAATCTCTTTTTCAGGAAAAATCTGAATCTTCATCTTTAGAAGAAAAAGAGTTTACTCCTCTTCAAAAATATTATCGTGCTATTTGTGAAATTACTACTAAATGAGCAGAATTTCTTCAAGAAATAAAAAAAGTTTGATTGCCATATTATATTCAGGAAATAGTTGTGGCTAAAGTCCCTAATTGTACTCCAAAGATGTGAATAACTAAAATTTTAGACTTTGAGGAGGTGTGAAGTTGATTGGTAAAAATGCAATTACAAATCCTTACGTGAAGAACACATCAGATTAGGTATCATTTATCCAGTCGTTGATTGCCAATTCAGTGAGATTATTTATACGGGAAGGAGAAAGAAAACATTCCTATGCAGTTAACAGCTCGAAAGCTTGAATATTTGGATTTGAATTGAAAAATGCAATCAGTGATGATTTAATACAAATTCTCACATTGACTTAATTTATAAAATATTTATAGTATAAATATGTTTATATTAGATATTTTATCTAATGAGTAATTTTAAGTTGATTTTGTTGGTTTTTATTTCAGGATTCTTTTTGTTTTGAAGTTTTTCGTTTGCAGGAAATTGATTTGTGCGAAGTTTGCTTTGAACTCAATTAGAAATTTGATTGAATCAACGTTCAAATATCTGAGAATTTAGGGATTGAAGAGCGTGAAATTCCTTAGTTTTACAGCAAGAAATTTTATCTCAATGACAGTTTGATTTAATTTCAGAGTTGGATAAAGCTGGAACTGAACAAGAAAGGTTAAAAATCATAGATCAATATATTTCGTCGTTAAATAATTCTATATCTAATGGTAAAAACTTGTGAAATTATGAACAGTCGCAAATAGATTATTATAATAATGAGGCTAAAAAATGTGAGGACCCAATAAAATCTAAAAATTCTGAATTTTCTAATGCTGTAAAAAGTTACGACTATGAAAGAGCGGAATCTATATCCAAAGAAATAGCAGAATTGCGTGCATGTGTGGCTAGGAATGAGGTTTATGCTAAAGCTCATGCATCATATTCATCTTCTAGTAAATCATTAAATACTCTTCAAAAAAAGGTTGATTATTTGTCCAATAACAGGGAAAAAATTGCAAAATATTATGAGATATTAAAGCCAGATTTATTAAAAGAACTTTATGATATTTCCAAAACTGTGGAAGACTTTTAGTATTTAATTTGGTTTGATTTTTATTGAGATTATAATATAGTGAAATGGTGAAGTTTTTTATGTTGAAAAAGTTATTTAGAATATGGTCCTTTTGGTAATATTCTTTATGTTCACTTTATTTTCCACGTTTTTCTATTTGATAGGTTTGTGGTATTTAGCATTATTGCCTTTGGCTGTGCTTGTTTTTATGTTATCGCATTGAATTAAGAATATTTTTACGTGAATAAAATTGGAACTTTTATGGGAAAAATGGAGTTTGATTGTAATCTGGTTGATTACGATGATTTGACTTTCTTGAATTCTGTTTTTCGTTTGAATTAAGGAAATTTCTGTATATTTGCTGTTACTTATTCTCAATATTTTGTTGATATTTTGATCACATATTTTTGATTATGAGGATGGAAAGTTGATATTTGAAATATGAGCATGGTTGATGGTAGTGGTAATCCTTTGAACTGTGTTGTTTTCATGAGGATTCTTTGAATTTTGTGATGCTATATTATTGGTTGCTAGTTTGATGCTTTCTGTTTATGCATTTTTGCAATTCATTATATGAATATTTTTTCCAACTGAAAAAAAACGACTTTACATAATGGTTATACTTTGAGCAATTGTGATTTGATGAACTATTATTAATCGTTTTTATCCAGCAGAATGGGTGTTTGGTTTGTCGTTCTTCTTGTTGGCGTTGGCGTTTTGTGGAATATATATTGTTCAGCAATGGGAGATGCCCGCAAAACAAACTACGAGAATTTCTCTTCGTAGGATACTAGCAGGCGAAAGAATATTTAAAAAGCTGAATGTTCCTGAGTGGAAAATTATAATTTATGAATGGCTAGAAAACAGTCCAAAATGGTTTGATCGTATTTTTGAGTTTTTAAATATTGGATTGCTGATTTTTCTTCTTTTGTTCTTTTTTTGGTGAATATTTACATCATCAGAGGTGCATTTATGATTATGATATTGGTTAGGAATATCATTATTTTTGATAAATACATTTCTGCTAAAAAGAATTTGATATGCGACAGATGTGTCTAGATTTGCGTTAGCGTTGATTGCAAATTTTGTATTATATTCTGTATTGTTGATAACTGGATCGAGTATTGAATCAGTTTTACCTTTCTTGATTGTATGGGGATTCTTATGTCAGATTGCGTTATTCTTTGTGGATCGTATAAACCTGACATTGTTTTCAGACAAAGATTTTGTGTATTGGATGATTGTTACATTTATTGCGTTTGTATGTAACATAGTATTATTGTGTCGTGTGGATTTGCCAGGGCAGTTCTTGTTCTCAGTAATATTTGTATATGTTGGAGCTGAATTAATGTTGGTATATTACATATTTAGATTTTTGGCTGAAAGGAGAGCTGCGATAGAAAATGCTGAACAGGAAGAAAAGAAGATCATTAAAGAATTAGCTAGTAGTGGTACTGAGTAGACAATTAAAAATTATTATTTAGAATGATAATTTATGTATGATAAAAGCCCCACAATTGGGGGCTTTTTGAAATTTAGTCTATATTTATGGTTTCTACATTAATTCACAGTGAAGTTTTACTGTTATTTTCTTTTAATCTATCTCGGTTTAGTTTCTTTAAGTCAAGGATATCAGTTTTGATAATTTCGTGTTTAAATGCTGTGGTGTTGTAACTATTCCTAGCATCTCTAAGGAACCATCATTGAGTAGATGATTTATTGATATAAATTAGAAACACGAAAATGCAGAAAAATATTAGAAAAACCAGTCATCAAATTTCAACCAAAGAAACAAATTCTTTCTTAACTCTATATTTAGTTAACCAACTTTGATATACTTGGTGGAATTTTCACTCACGAAAGAGAACCAATTTCTTAATTAAACCACGACTTTCCATTAAAATATCATAACAGGATTATAAATCAGATTTTTTATTTTATTGCATAAATTACAGATACATCTAGTGTAAGTTTCATCTCTCATAATTCAATAGCTCATCATCACATATCAGCTTCTTCTTCGACATTGTCATAAGCCATTTTTGCCATTGCGTAATTCGCTGTGCTTACAGCATAATCATAGCTTCTATTTTCAACGATTGAGATTGGATCACCAAGTTTTACATCTCCATATTCAGCTAAATCTGCTGCCTTTTGATGAGCTTTTTCCATGGCAAGTTTTCTAGCTTCTTTGTAGAATGGAGCTTTATCGTAAATATCATAACTAATATTATTCATTAAGACTCCACCGATTTCAGAAACTTCTGAAATAATTTTTGAAGCGATTCATTCGTTTTCGATGTTTGCTTTCCTGATTTTTACTTCTAAAGAATGGCTGGCTGTATATCCTAGAGAAACTCTTCCGGAATCTCTCCGATCATATTGTTCATAAACGTTTGCATTAGTAGTTTTAATGTCTGCAGAGTCTACATCGTATTGTTTGATAATTTCTTTCACTTTATCAATTTTCTCATTTGTATTTTTTTGTGCCTCTTTCGTTGTTGGAGCAGTTTCCTCTACACGAAAACTTAGAATTAGAGTGTCAGGAACTACATAAACTTCTCCATCTCATTGAACTGAAATTGAATGTTCAGCTTTATTTGTGTTTTTACTAGCGAGGAAACATCCTAAAATAGTCAGACAGATAATTAGAGTAGGAATAAGTTTTTTCATGATTATTAGATTATAAAATAAAAGTTTAATCTAATATTATTAACGAATTGATTTCCGATTTTGTGGCAAGAATTTTTAATATTCTATTTTATCATTTTTTTCTTTCCATTCTTTGAATACTTTTAGGGCATTCTCACTTTCAATGCGGTGAATTGGTAGACTTCTTTCTTCCATTTTTTTCTCCAATTCTTGATAAATGAAATCATCATCAAATCAGATTCATGCAGCATCTTTTCTATCATTACCATAATATACAGCTTTTGGTCTAGCTCGATAAATTGCTCACATACACATTGGACATGGCTCACAGCTTGTATAGATTATACAGTCATCAAGCTGAAAACTTCACAAATTTTTACAAGCATCTCTGATAGCCACTACTTCGGCATGAGCAGTTGGATCATTTTCAGATGTAACATGGTTGGCTCATTGTCATACGATTTTTCAGTCTTTTACAACGACAGCTCAAAATGGTCCACCTTTTCAGGCTCTCATATTTTCTAGAGAAAGTTCTACGGCTTTTTGCATAAAATCTTCGTGATTCATTTTTAATATTAGTTATTTAATAAATAGAAAGCGATAGTTAGATAAGATGCAAACAATATCCACAAAATATAAGGTATCTGAAGTAATCAAGCAGTTTTATCTTTTTTGTACATTTTTACTACCATCCAAATAACTAATGCATCAAGCAATAGAATCCAGAAGAACGAGAATAATCTCCATTTAAGTACGAAAAAGAATATGGACCATAATGCATTTATTCAAAGCTGAACATAATATAGAATATTCAGATTTTTATCAAGTAAATTCTTATCTTCTAATCTTGCATAGGATATTCACATTAAAATATAGAGTATAGTCCAAACGATAGGGAATGCTATACTTGGTGGTGCTAGAAATGGGCTTTTGAGAACTTCATAATCGATAAATGATGACATAATTCGTCCAACTATTCAACCAACTAGCACAGGTATTAAGATTCATTTTGCATAAATCCAAACTCTTTTTTTAGAAATTTTAGGGTTCTTCTTTTGCATGAATTATGAGTAAAAAATAAAATATGTATCTATACTAATAATACGGAAAGTTAAGTCAAATATTTTCTGTTGCCTTTTTTGGTAGTAAATTTATAAGAAAGAAAATTTTATATAGCAAAATATTCATGAACATATTTGAAATTATCGGAATAATTGCATGATTATCTACTGCAATACCATCAATTCCACAGATTATTCAAACATTAAAAACAAAAGATGTGAAATGATTATCATCTTTGACGTTTTGGATATGGGCGATATGATGAGTTTGTTGGATAATTTATGGTTGGTATTTAGGGTCTTGGCAGATGGAATTTTTCAATTCGATAACTACGATTTGTTCAGTGATAATGTTGGTATTGATTTGGAAGTATTCGAGGAGGAAATAATTATTTTACTCTTTCAATAATTCTTAACTTAGCACTTCTAGCAGCTTTATTAGCTTCTACTTCTTTATAATTAGGCTGAATAACTTTTTTATTTACTAAGTGGAAATTTCCACTTTCTTCAAGCTCTTTGAATGCGATTTTTGTCATTCTATCTTCAATACTGTGATATGTCATAATCGCACATCTTCCACCGATATTCAAACATTCTCCGAAATTTTTCAAAAAAGTTTCAAGCTGATCTAATTCATGATTAGTTTGAATTCTGATTGCTTGGAAAATTACAGCGATTCTTTTATCTCAAAATCAAAGTTCGTGTAGAGTAGTAGTCAAGTCACTTGTCGTTTCTATCTGACTTTTTTTTCTTTTTTCTATGATTCATTTGACTACATATTCAACATTTCTGGGAGTAAAATCTCCATATTTTACTAGCATTTCTTCTAGTTCTTCTTTGCTTCATTTATTGATTAAATGAGATGCCGTCTCTCATTTTGAAGTATCGAATCTCATATCAAGTGGAGCATCGGATTTTATGCTGAAACCTCTACTTCCATCTTTGAAATGTTCCAAATTCACTCATAAATCTAGTAGCATAAAATCAAAAAGTCATTCTTTCTGTGAAATCTCTTTGATATTTGCATAAGAAGAATGGTAAAAGCTGATTTGATTTGATCGTGCGGATACAAATTCTTTTCATTTTGCCATTACTTTTTCGTCCACGTCGCAAGCCACGATTTTCAAATTCTTACATTCTTCTGGATTATCCTGTTGTAGGTGTGTGAAAAAATATTCCACATGTCCACCATGTCAAAATGTTCCATCAAATGAAAGTTTGAGTGGATGTGGAAGATTTTCGTATGTTTCTTTTGCGAGTACTGGATGATGTCTAAGCATTATTTGGATAATCAATAAATCTTCAACTATTCATTTTATTAATTTATTATTTTAAATCAAAAAGAAATGGGATATTAATCTATTTCCTTGAATAAAAGGGGGAAATCATTATATTATGCATAATAAATAAAATGTCAAACAAATAAAAATAGGAGGTTATTTATGAATGATCAATTGGCAAAAGGTGCGATTTTCGGACATGAGAAAACTCGTTCTGCTTTGGAGACAATGGATGATAAAGAAAAAGATGTATTATTTTTACATTTTTATAATTATTCTAAACAGTTTTTTTTCACCAGAGAAATAGATAAAGCTAAAATAATCTATACGGTTAAGGGGTTTATCTCTACTCTCAAATTCAATTCTGATGATGTGAATCGCCTTGTTGAGCTCTTCTTCCGTTGGAAACAGTATTTTGATGGATTTGAAAAGAAAGTTTTGGACATTCTTTCAAATAATCCTGGATCACAAGAGTACCTATTTCTGAGATCTTCAACATTTCTAAAAAATAGAGAATCGTGGGAGAAAAAAGGAATAGATGATTCTGAAGACGAAATTATAAAATCGTATTCTGATTATCTGAATCGCATCTATAGGGCTGATGAATCTTTGGGAAAATATTATGTTATTAAGGATAATTATGATTCCAAGATTCTTGCGAATAAGTTTACTCATCAGCTTTACAATCTGAGAAAAACGATGGTGGTGTCCGGATTCGCAAGTGGAGAAGGATTTTCTTTGGTTCCGCTCATGATTAAGTACGAAGATGCGTATGAAACTCCAATTGAAGAGCATAAGACTTGGAACGAGGAACTTTAAGTTTATCAAAAAAGGATGCTGAAATTCAGTGTCCTTTTTCCTATTTTATTTCATCCATAATTTCATCAAAAATTTGATTTTTCTCAAATCCCCCTGCCTTCGGCTTCCCCCTTTGTCAAGGGGGAACATTTTTCTCCCCTCTTGATAAAGAGGGGTTGGGGGAGATTTGCTTTTTGTGATATATCTTCCAATAGGCAAAAAATCATAATCAAATGAATAAAACTACCAATACATATTTCTTCCGAGTATCTCCACTTTGTAGGAATATTGCATATTTTGCTCAAAACTGAGATAATCCGTAAATGATATTCATGAGTAGTTTTTCTGGTCGTATTCGAATACTTCGTGGAATTATTAATGATAAAATCAGACTAATAAATCCATAAATTGTTACTATTGGGATGATTGGAACTATGATTACGTTTAAGAGTATTCCGACTAGATTTACTCAATTCATAAAAAATATCAGAATTGGTGCGGTTCATAAACTGGCTCAAATTGTCGGAACTAAGTATTCTTTCCAGAATTTACAATCAAAAAAGTCTGATTTTTGTTTTTTATCTCACTTCTTTTTCTCTTTCCTTTTTTCAACCAAGTTTTGCGAGAATTTCTGGAATAATACAATTCAGATTATGGCTCCGAAACTCAGAATAAATCCGATATCGTATCATAAACTAAATGGATTGAAAATCAGGATTGTCATAAATGCGTACATCATTGACCTTCGGATTGAGATTTCTCTTCCTCGGAAAAGTGCGATTAAAGTCAAACTTCACATTACAGCTGCTCTGAAAACACTGGCATCGCTTCCGCATATCATTGCATAGAAAATGATTCACACGATTAGAAAACCATTTCTGACATAGAATGGCAGGAATGACAAAAGAAAAGAAAGCAGAATCAAAACCATGGCGATATTACCTCCACTTACAGCGATGATATGGACGAGTCAGCTATCTACAAATGTATTATAATTATCGCTTGGAATCATGGATTTGTCTCCGATAAAAAGTCCGAGCAACAATCATGAATATTTGTTTTCTCAAAAAATAGAGATTACTGTATTTTGCATTCGAGCACGAATTTTGTCTATCTTCCCAAGTGGCTCAAAATGAG
>JAEEGJ010028358.1_pt1 | contig 11145 bp, 9 predicted proteins | sample 8958761 | NCBI WGS metagenome assembly JAEEGJ01 (sample SAMN16246546, study PRJNA631951) | gut metagenome | biome: gut microbiome; feature: rumen; material: RS-attached | host: Bos | place: Iran: Karaj | collected 2018-10
TGTCGATGTTCACCTCAATGGTGACCTGAATTGCTTCGATGCCGAAAAGGGCACATCCAAATGTCTTTACTAGCATAATACTTTGTTTTTAAAGTTTCATGCCGCAAAGATGCAACCCTTGTCAAGAAAAAGCCGTTGATTAAACGTTTGTAGTCGACAGTAGTCGTTTGTTGTCGTTTGCTGTCGGATATGTTTTTAATAATCAATAATATAAAAAATAATGGGCAGACACACGGGTCTGCCCCTACTCTAAACTCTAAACACTCAACTCTAAACTATTTCCTGGGCTTATAGCCCGAATCCTGGAAAACATTCTGCAAATCCTTGCGTTGCATCAGATCCTGAAACGAAACCTCATTGTTCGAGAAATAAGAGCGTGAAATGTTCAAGCCGAAGAACTCGCCCAAACGCGAAGGCGCATCGTTACTGTAGGCTTGAGTGAAAGGCCCATCCCCGAAAAACATCATGTAGGCATCCAAACTTGCATCATAGAGTCGGCGGTTGCCTACAATATCGGCCCACACTTGTCCTTCGTTTTCCACAGCCCACTGCCATTGTTTCGACGAATAGCCGAGCAATACGCTGTCGGGCAACTCGGGACACATCGCCTCGACGAAAAAATCGCGGCGACCGTAAAACACCATCTCACCTACAATCTGACCTTGCTTGCGCCATTCGTAGAGGTAATACATATAAAGCTGTTCGGCAACTTCCTTTGCCAAAGTCGACACATTCCTACGCAACGACATGTATCTTGGCATTCCGATTTGGTCATATAACTCTTCATCGTCAAGATACCAATCCAAGGAGATCACCAGCTGGTCATCGATGATTTGAACAGGTGGCTCATCAGGGTGAACTCCTGTGATGCAAGTAAAAGCCTTTTTAGGCAGTTCAATTTCAGGATAATAGTAATGGAAATGCGCAAAAACATCCTCAACCACAGGTTCAATATGTTTCAAGTCGGAAAAAACGGCCTTCACATTTTCATAAAGTGTGATGCTGAACGGGTCAGTGGCGAAATCCTTTAGGTATTGCACCGCATCAAGATTGTTGAGGTCGCCACTGAGGAACACACGGTAGCGGTCTTGGACATTCATCAGCTCCGCCTGGAAATCATTGGTATCCAAGTTGAAGAGCACCTCTTCGTAACGGTCAAATTCGAGGTTATAGGGTTTTGGGGTAATGTCAAGTTTAGCCTTATAGGCAGGATCGTTTTTTTGACAGGAGGCCATCATCAGGCAGATGGCGAAGATGGTTAGTATTCTGTTCATGTTCTATGTGTGTTAAATGCAAGGACTTACATCACTTGCTTATCTTTCGCCCCTACGGGGCTTGGGGTAATCGATTATCTGTTGCCGAAGCATCTCATACGCCGCTATCGTGGCGCGGTTAATGACATTCTCGCGGTCCTTACCGAAGTTGAAGCGTTTGGAAACGACACTCGAAGGCGATGCCACACCTATCCACACTGTGCCTACAGGATTTTCCTCAGTTCCACCACTTGGTCCCGCAACACCCGTAGTGGCCACGCCGAAGTCGGCTTCCATCAGGTCGCGAACACCTATAGCCATACTTTCCACTACTTCCTGACTTACGACACCGTACTTTTCAATCATCTCGGCTGGTACACTCAGCACTTTAGTTTTCATCGGTGTAGCGTATGTGACCGCCGTCCCCTTGAACACCTCCGAACTACCTGGAATCAATGTGATGACATGAGCAATGTTGCCACCCGTACAACTCTCAGCCGATGCGAAAGTCATACCTTTACTTTTTAATAAATCGAAAACAGTACGCTCGATGGGCTGGTCTTGCATGGCAAAGATGTACTCGGAAATTAAGGCTACTAGTTTTGCCACTTCACGGTCCAATGTCTCATGAAGCAACCGTGCATCCTCGTGCCTGCCGCTCAAGCGCAAGCGCACCATCCCATATTGTGGCAGATAGGCCAAAGAAAGGAACTCTGGCAAGGCATCTTCCCAATCCTTTATCTTGTCGGCCAGAAACGACTCCCCAATGCCCGTAGTCATTATCACGCGCTTTTCGTAAGGAACAGAATGAAAACGTTCTTTGATGCGAGGCAGCAGCTCATCGGTGAAAATGCCCTTCATTTCGAACGGCACACCAGGCATAAACACAAAAACTACTCCATTCTTTTCCAACCACATACAAGGTGCTGTGCCGTAGGTGTTTGGAACATACTCGCACGATTTGGGCAGCATCGCCTGACCACGGTTGCGCTCACTCATCTGGAAACCACGACGCTTGAACAAGGACACCAAATTATCGTAGGCCGCCTGACAAAACTCAAGCTCGGTATCAAAGAACTTGCAGACCGTCGGTTTAGTGATGTCGTCGGCTGTAGGCCCCAGTCCACCCGTGACCAAAACAAGGTCAGCATCCATGCAGGCATCAAAAGCATCGAGAATGGCCTTTTCGGAATCGCCTATTGTTAATGTAGAATCCAGTTGGAAACCAGCCTCCGACAGGTGTTCACCAAGCCATGCCGCATTGGTGTTAATCACCTGACCAATAAGTAGTTCATCACCAATTGAGATGTTTTTTATTAGTATTTCTTTCATCTTCAATCAAATTTGCGCAAAGATAGGTCATTTTTCGGCTATCATTACGAAAAAAACGTCATTTCAAAATAATTCGTATCTTTGCAGCTTCAAAATGAAAAAGATATGAATCAACCTATTCCTGCATCGCAACTTGTCCTCAATAATGAGGGTGCAATATACCACTTGAACCTCCATCCTGATCAACTCGCCGACGACATCATCATGGTAGGCGACCCTGGCAGGGTCGACCTGATTGCCTCATTCTTCGACAAGATTGAGGTGAAACGTCAAAACCGTGAACTCATCACCCGCACTGGTTATTTCAATGGCAAACGTATCACAGCGCTTTCTACCGGCATGGGCACCGACAATCTTGACATTGTGATGAACGAACTTGATGCCTTAGCCAATATTGACTTGAAGACAAGAATGCCCAAAGAGGAACATCGTTCGCTGAATTTGATTCGGCTCGGCACTTGTGGTGCACTTCAGCCTGAAATAGAAGTGGAAGACAATTATGTAGCCACCCGTTATGCGATTGGCTTGGACGGCCTGCTCTATTTCTACGAAAAGCACAAAGAAGTGAACGAAATCGCCATGCGTGATGCCTTCATCGAACAGATGAATTACCCAAAAGACTTGCCTCTACCCTATGTCGTGGAAGGCTCAAAAGATTTGTTCGACCGTTTGGCCGAAGGATATTATCAAGGTGTAACAGCCACAGCGCCAGGATTCTATGGACCACAAGGCCGCACGTTAAGAATGCATCTCGCCTATCCAGAAAACAACCGAAAGATTGAAGCTTTCGAATATCAAGGCATGCGCGTGTGCAACTTTGAAATGGAATCGTCGGCACTGTATGGACTCGGAAAAATGATGGGACACAACTGTCTGACCATTTGCGTGGTTGTCGCCAACCGCGTGACCGAAAAGTTTGCCACAGACTATCACCCATACGTCAAAAAACTTGTTTTGAATACTTTGGAAAGGCTCTCTGCAAACGAATAAAGCTCAAAAACAAGATTTTTTGCTTTTTTTCACTATTTATTAAATAGGTACGGAAAAAATGTCTATTTTTGCCGCCGATTTAGTATGGTCACTTATCATAGATATGAGAAAATTGATAATTAACAAAAATAGAACTACAAAAACAATGAAAAAGTATTTTATTACATTGGTTGCAATCTTAGCCTTTTCAACTTCTGTGATGGCTGATGGTCATGTGGATTCAGTTCGTTACCTAACGACCAAAGCATGGAAGAATTGGTTTGTAAGTGCTGAAGGCACCATTGACTGGTGGCAAGGCTCTGACTTGAATCCCAATGGCAACTACACAGCGGTTCAATGGGGGAAACCCTCATTTGGAGCTGGTCTCAGCGTTGGAAAATGGCTCAACCATAGCCTTGGCCTTCGTCTTTCATATGACGTGAATGGCGGAAAAAGTTACATTGATAATTACTATCCCAACCGTGACCATTTATTTGGTTTCCTCTATGATGACAAAACGGATCCGGATGAGAACGGCTATTACAAAACATCTTTCATTTATCATGATGCCCATTTTGATGTTTTGTTCAGCCCCATCGATTTCTTCCAAGGCTTTTACAATCCCGAAAGAGTTTGGACACCTGTTTTTTACGTTGGTATGGGTGCTGCCTCTATTAGCGAAAACATCTTGATCAACCCCACTTTCATCAATAATGTTAGACACAGATTTCATGATGGTGAACAAAAAGGTCTTAATTTTGAGTTTTCTTTCAACGCCGGCTTGATCAACAATTTCCGTTTGAACGATCATCTCGACCTCAGTTTGGCTTTCAAATGGTCGACCCAAGAATGGCACATTGATTCTTGGTACTATGAGTTAGGTGGCATGTCCAGCGACCAAAGTCTTGCTTTTTCAGGCGGCGACCGTATCCGTCCGAAGAGAGCCGACAACAACTACTCCGTCGGCATTGGCCTAGTTTACTACTTCAGCAGAGAATACGACCTGCCCATCGATTGCTGCAAAGAAATGGACATCATTCCGCAGAAACTTGACACTATTGTGAAGTTCGTCAACGTCCAAACCGAAGATATGGAAAGCTATCCTTTCTCCATCTTCTTCAACCGCGACTCATATGAGCTGATGTCGAGAAGAGACATCGTCAACTTGAGAGAAATTGCCAAGGTGGCTATGGAAAACGGCTACAAAATCCGTCTGACGGGTTCTTGCGACAGCGCCACTGCCACTCCTTCCTACAACCAAACTTTGTCTGAAAACCGCTGCAACAAGATCAAAATCGAACTCCTTGAGTTAGGTTTCCCGGAAGACCAAATCATCATCGTGCCCGTCGGTGGCGTAAGACATCTCGACCCGACGGAATATGACCGCCGCGTGCTTGTCCAGTTGGTTAAGGAAGGCCAGCAAGAATAAGCAATCCTTGCTCAAACACAAGAAAGCCTGACGGAATTCCGCCAGGCTTTTTCATTTGTGTCGCAAAAGAGGGCATCAATGCATAATGCCTACCTCAATGCCAACGTAGTTGTTGCGCAAGATGCTACCCGTCTGCTTTTCCAATGAATTGACGAAAGCATTAGAAAAAGCATGGTCGAAAGTCAGCTGGGCAAAAAACGACAAATTCCTGTTGATTTCGTACTCAGTACCCAAGCCAAAAACCATAGACAGCTGCAACGGACGATATTGGTTGGTGCAATCTACAAAACTTTGGCCTTCAGAAGACACCCAATAATAACTATAGCTATCCTTAGCATAGTCCTTGAAATTGAGGCTCAGACCAGCACCTGCTTCTGCGTAAATCAAAAACGAGTCGAAAACTTCATACCTGATTTTGACTTTCAGCGGAATCTCAATATTGGAGGCTTTCAGACGACGCGACACTGAAATGTTGGTTTCCTCCAGAAAATCCTCAACCCTCCTGTAATCGATAAAAGAATACTTCAATCTAAGGAAATTGAAGTTTACCCCCGATGAAACCGCAATGTTGTCAGCAAAAAAATAATCACAAACCAATCCTGCATTGCCTCCCAACCTTATGCCATCATTAGTGACAGCGGTAGAGCCCGAACTGGCCCAATCTACGGCAGGCCCAAGTTTTAAGCCAAGCCTGACATTTCCCGTTTGAGCGTTGGCATCAATAAAAATAGCAGATACCAAACTGATAATCAACAATATTCTTCTCATAATAACAAATTTTAGACCTACAAAGATAATTTATTTTGCTGAGATTTCCTTAAAATCCGAAAATGATTCTTAATTTTGCTGCCAAATTGATTGTATCATTCACTAAATCACATCAAAATGAAAAAGACGTTTTTACTGATTGCAGCCCTGTTGATGATGGGCAGTGCAGCATTCGCTGGCGGCGGCTTTGATATCGCCATCGGCCCGAAAGTCGGTTACCAGACCGCAAAGCTATCCTATCAGAAAGCCGACATCAAGTCAAGCTTCTCCAACCATTTCACCGCAGGCCTCTTTGGCCGTGTGACCATCGGCAGACTTTATGTACAGCCTGAAGTGTTGTACTTCAAGACCTCCAACATTTTCGATGGACATGTCACTGGCGTAGAAAGCAATAACCTGTTCAACCTTCCTACTGGTGCCAATGTCAACATAACGTTGAACCAAATGAACCTTCAGGTACCTGTTATGATTGGTGTCAACATCATTGACCTCGACATCGTCACTCTGCGTGCCCAAGCCGGTCCCACTGCCAACTTTGTCCTAAAGTCACAGACTTTGTATGACAAAACCTACACCCTTGATGGTCAACAAAGCGAAATAGAAAACACAACTACCGACCAGAGTTTCGACACCAAAGCCATCTCTTGGGGTGTTCAAGCCGGCCTTGGGGTTGACGTGTTAAAGCGCATTACTCTTGACATCAACTACAACTTTGGCGTGAGCAAGATGTTTGATGCTCTTAACGAGACCACTCTTGGCGAAACCTTCGACTTCAGCAAAATTGACAGCACCAAACAAAGAATGTTCATGGTGACTTTGGGCATCAAATTGCTCTAATTCACACAACAACATTAATAAAATGAAAGGGAGCGACTCGTCGAGCCGCTCCCTTTTTGTTTGTATAACTGACGGTTTAGAAGAAGATTCCAACTTCAACACCGATACGGTTTTGCAGAACATTCAGCTTGAGATCACGTTCACCCAAGTCCTTGTTACCAGCATAGTACTTCTCGTAATTAGAGGTCACCAAAGCACCTCTGCTAATGCTGTTCAGGAAGTCATGAGAGAAATAGATACCGGCGAAAACACGAGTTGTCTCCAACAAAGTGTATTCTGCACCAGCACCAATACGCAACGAGGCATGGAAGGGGTTGTACTCTCCATCAGTGGCTCTGTAAGCATCATCTTTAAGATTACCCAAAGAGAAAGAATCCATTACCTTTACGCGTTGTGTGTAGCCAAAAGCGCCACCCACTTGCGCATAAGCATGAAGCGGAAGGTTGCCAAGTTCAGGGGTAACCAATTTCAGCATCAACGGGATTTCATAGATAGTGGTCTTGAACTTTCTATCAACTGTACCCAGTTGAAAATCGTTGATAGTGTCAACACTCACATTGCGCTTGTCATCGAATTTATATTGACCATTTACAAAGTCAACATTAACACCCGTGACAATAGCATAGTTTTCAGCGAAATAGTACTCAGCGACAAGACCGACATCAAAACCAGTCTTTGTGCGTTGATTGATGGCAGCACCTGTTTTTGAACCAGTCCAGTCAAAGCTAGGACCTACTTTAAAGCCAAAGGAAAAACCTTTGTACTGTGCTGACGCGGTCAGCGACATGGCCATCAAAAGGCCAACAATAAGTAAACTTTTCTTCATTTGATTATAGATTTAGGTTAGTATTTAACTTCGTTGAAATGCTCCGCATTGATTTCATCGAATCTTCGATTTCGGCGTAGCCAATTTTCAATTTGGGGACAAAGGTAGTCTTTTTTTTGATTATGCACATAAATCATGGAAAATTTCTATCTTTGTAGGACTAAAAAGCAACACCTTATCATTATGAATAACACTATTCCCAACCGACTTTTCGTTAGAAACAGAGCCAACTTTGCGGCACAACTGGCCCAAAAATCTGTGGCAGTGTTCACCGCCAACGAAGCCATGCCGCGCAATGGCGACGAGTTCTACCCCTTCAGACAACAATCGGATTTCTTTTATCTTACTGGCATCAACGAGGAGAACGCCTATCTCATCATTGCACCTGATTATCCAGATGAAGCCATGCGAGAAATCCTCTTCATCGAGCCATACGATGAAGTGAAAGCCACCTGGCAAGGCGAGATGCTCGACAACGCACATGCCTCCGAGCTATCAGGCATAAAAACCATCAAAGGCAGTGATGCCTTCTGGATGACTTTGAACGACATTGTTTTTTCGGGTTATGGCGACACCATTTTCTTGAATAGCTACGAATATCCGAAATATGAATGTGCCGTTGAAACCATTCAAAAACGCTTTGTCAAAAGAGTCAAAGAGTTGTACCCAATGCACAACTATGGTCGCACTGCCCCGATTCTCAATGCCTTGCGAATGAAAAAGTCGGAAGACGAAATCACCATTACGAAGCAGGCATGCGATATTACTGCAAAAGCCTTCCGTCGCTGCTTGGATACCGTGAAACCTGGCATGTATGAATATGAGGTGCAAGCTGAAATCGAGTATATCTTCAAACAGAACAATGCCACAGGACATGCCTACGCACCCATCATCGCTGGAGGCAAGAACGGCTGTTGCCTGCATTACTCCAAGAACCAAAGTCTGCTCAATGATGGCGACCTGCTGCTCTTCGACATCGGTTGTGAGCTGAAGAACTACTCCTCTGACCTCAGTCGCACCATTCCAATCAACGGAAAGTTCACTCCGCGACAAGCCGATTGCTACAATGCCGTACTCCGCGTGATGAAAGAAATCACCAAGCTCTACCGTCCCGGTGGCACCATCAACGAAATCAACGAGACCACCCACCGACTGATGGAGCAGGAAATGATCAAGCTCGGTCTCTTCACCGCTGAAGATGTGAAGAACCAAGACCCCGAAAAGCCTCTGGAACGCAAATACCTGATGCACGGCATGTCGCATCACATCGGCCTCGACGTGCACGACAGCATCGACAAATTCAAACCTTTTGAGCCAGGCATGATACTCACCTGCGAACCAGGTATCTACATCCGCGAAGAAGATATCGGCATCCGCATCGAGAACGACCTGCTCATCACAGAAGGCAATCCCATCAACTTGTTTGAAGGTCTGCCAACGGAAATCGAAGAGATTGAGGCGGCGATGAAAAAATGATTATTTTTGCAGAATCCTTAGGAGACGCATAGATTGACTACGTCGAATGCAGAGCATTTCCATGCCACCGCACCACCAACGCAGGGATGACATGCGTCTCAACAATTAAACAATTAAACAATCAACAAATCAACAACAATATGTTCGCAAAAGATGTTTACAGTGGCCGTCGCGCCACGTTGAAAAAAATGATCTCGAAGGGTATCGCCTTCTTCCCTGCCAACAACGAGGCTCCCTTCAACTACCCTGACAACACCTACATCTACCGTCAGGACAGCAACTTCTCCTATTTCTTCGGCCTCAACCACCCCGATTTGGTCGGTGTTATCGACTTTGAGACGGGCGAGGAAATCCTCTTCGGTGTCGAGGTCACCATCGATGATGTGATTTGGTGCGGCCCCCTGCCCTCGCTGAAGGAACAAGGCGACTGCATTGGCATCACTGATTGCCGTGATTTCAACAAGTTTGGCGAGTATATCCAACAAGCCATCGCCAAAGGTCGCCAGATTCACATACTGCCCACCTATCGCGCTGATACGAAGATTCAATGCGCCGAATGGTTAGGCTGTAATATTAATAAGGTGTCAGACTATGTCAGCCTTGAGCTTATCAAGGCCGTCATTGCTATGCGCGAGGTGAAGAGCGAGCTTGAAATCGCCGAGATGGAACGCGCCGCCAACACTGCCTATTACATGCACACCACCGCCATGAAGATGTGTAAACCTGGTATGATTGAGCAAGAAATTGCCGGTGTGGTGGAAGGTCTGTCGCTGTCAGGTGGCGGCCCCGTGTCGTTCCCCGTCATCCTTAGCGTTGATGGTCAAACATTGCACAACCATGGTCACCACAATGTTTTAAAGGAAGGCCGCATGATGGTTTGCGATGCCGGTGCCGAGACGGAAAACTATTACGCCTCTGACTTCACCCGCACCACCCCTGTGGGTGGCGTGTTCAACCAACGCCAGCGCGAGATTTATGAAATCGTACTTGCCGCCAACCAAGCCGTAGCCGCCAACACGCGTCCTTACATGCCTTACATGGTGATGCACACCCTCGCCTGCCGCACCTTGATTGAAGGCTTGAAAGGCGTCGGTTTGATGAAAGGTGATACCGAAGAAGCCCTGTTAAATGGCGCCCACTGGCTTTTCATGCCTCATGGCCTCGGCCACATGCTCGGTATGGATGTACACGACATGGAAGGCCTAGGCGAGACCTATGTAGGCTATGACGACATCACGCCACGCTCCACCAAGTTAGGCTTTAGCGGCCTACGCTGCGGCAAGACCTTGAAACCAGGTTTCGTGGTCACCGACGAACCGGGCATCTACTTCATCCCCACACTTATCGACATGTGGAAGGCTGAAGGCAAGTTCAAGGAGTTCATCAACTACGACAAGTTGGAAACCTATAAGGACTTCGGTGGCATTCGTATTGAGGACGACTTGCTCATCACCGAAGACGGCTGCCGCATCCTCGGAAGGCCGATCCCAAAGACCGTCACCGAGGTTGAGGACATGTGTGCTCAAGGCCGTGAATGGATCAAGATGACTGCTATGTATTGATGACCACTATCACAAAATGGAAAAAGCGAGGTGTGCCTCGCTTTTTTCGTTTTAAAACTCCATCACCAACTTCACATTGACATACCTTGGCGTCAAGTAATTTGGTGCGCCATAATATTGGTTGTCCATGTATTTCACCCAATTATAGGAAATCACATTCGGGATGTCAAGCAAGTTGAAGACATCCACACTCACGAACATATTCCTTACATAGCGTAGCGGGTTGCCTTTACTAAAGCTGGAGGCCTCGCTGATAAGCTGCTTGCTGAAGCCAATATCAACGCGGCGATAGGCTGGATAGCGGCTAGAAGGGGAATAGAAGTCTGAGCTGTTTTCGTTGACGGGCATACCCATACCGAAGGTCAAAGTCATATTGACGCGCCAAGTTGGGGCATTGGGGATGTAATCTTGGAAAAACAGCGAGAAGTTGACCAACTGGTTGGAGGGTCGGTAATGCCATCCCAACGCAATGGTATCGGCCACTTGATCGTCAGTGTGGTCATAGAATGGCAGACGATCGCCCTCGAAATCCACCAAGTAATAGTCGCCTCGGATATCTTCCTTTGTCTGCATAATGGACAAACTCGCCCAACTGTCAATACCCTTCACAAACTCACCGTTCACCTTGAAATCAAGACCCGTTGCATAGGCTTTTGCCGACTGGTCAGCATAGTAACGGATGCGCACGTTGTC
>JAEEGJ010028359.1_pt1 | contig 11145 bp, 7 predicted proteins | sample 8958761 | NCBI WGS metagenome assembly JAEEGJ01 (sample SAMN16246546, study PRJNA631951) | gut metagenome | biome: gut microbiome; feature: rumen; material: RS-attached | host: Bos | place: Iran: Karaj | collected 2018-10
GAAGACGAATACCCTGACAAGGCTATCGTGCATAGTCCCGCCAGCAGCGTGTTCTTACTGAAAATTAGATTCATACGTAGTTTTTTATTAGTTAAATAGTAAAATATAATATTTGGTTTCCGTAGTTTTCTGATGCAAAGATAAATTAAAATTTTGAAAAAGACTTTGCTTTTTTTGTCTTTTTTTTGTACTTTTCGTGAATAGTGTCAGTGTTGAGCAAAAAAGTATCATATTTATTCCAAGAAATATTATATCTTTGCAACAGATTACTAACACTATTGAACGAAATATGAATAAAGTATCTTTGTTGCTCTTGTGGATGATGCTTGGCAACGTATTGTCGCTACAGGCGCAGATACGTGGTAACAGCATCGAAGTGAAGGTGGTTCCCGACCATCAAGACTGGCGCTATGATGTTGGTGAGACTGCTACGTTTAAGATTAGCGTAACCAATTCTAATACCTTATTATATAATATAAAGGTTGACTATGCCGCTGGTCCGGAAATGTATCAAGATGTAAAAAAACAGAACGTTTTATTGAAAGACGGAACCTTGACGGTGAAGGGCAAGATGACGAAGCCTGGCTTCTATCGGGTAGATGTTACGGCCCATGTAGGCGACAAAGAGTATAAAGGTGCCTGCGCGGCAGCTTTCTCGCCAGAGAAGATACTGCCCACGACGATAATGCCCAAGGACTTCAGCGACTACTGGCAGCAAGCCATTCAGCAGGCACGTTATACAGACCTGATGCCTACTAAGCGTTTGCTGCCTGAGCGTTGCACCAAGGATGTCAACGTCTATGAGGTATCATTCCAGAACGTGCGGTGGAACTCGCGTACCTATGGCATCTTATGCGTGCCGGTGAAGGAGGGCCGCTATCCTGCCTTGTTGCGCGTACCGGGAGCTGGCGTTCGTCCCTATCAGGGCGATGTGTGGACGGCCTCGCAGGGCATCATCACACTTGAGATAGGCATACATGGCATCCCTGTGACGATGGAGCAGAAGGTCTACGATGACCTTGCCAACGGAGCCTTGAACTGCTACTGGAACTTTGGCAAGGACAACCGCGACCAGAGCTACTACAAGCGCGTCGTGCTGGGCTGCATCCGTGCCATCGACTACATCGAGCAGTTCACTCCTTGGAACGGTCAGCAGCTTGGCGTAACGGGTAGTTCGCAGGGTGGTTTCCTGTCGTTAGCCACCGCTGGACTTGACCATCGCGTCACGTGTTATGCTCCCGTTCATGCCGCCCTATGCGACCATACCAACTCGCTGCGTGGCATTGCCTGCGGATGGCCGCACTACTTTTATACGGGTGGTGAGAAGAAAGAGATAAGAGAAAATAGTGATGAGGTGGTAACCTCACGCTACTACGACGGTGTGAACTTTGCCCGCCTTATTACCGATAAGCAAAAGGGATGGTTCTCTTTCGGCTACAATGACGACGTGGTGCCACCAACGACGGCATGGGCCACCTATAACACGGTGACGGGGCCGAAAGAAATTTCGCCCTATCAGGCCACTTGGCACTTCTGGTTCCAGGAGCAGTGGGACGAATGGCAGGCCTGGCTTCTCAAAGAGCTGATCCAACAACGTTAAGAAAACGGTCCAATACCTGCACCATCCGCAAGGACATCACGTTCGAAGCGAAAAAATAGCGCCATTTACCTCTCCCTTCCTTTGATCCTTGAGCGCATGCTACGGACTGACGTGCGCTTAACGTCAAGGGCGGCGGCGATGGACTCGTCGTCGAAATGCAGGTCGTCCTACATGATGAGTAAGATGTAACCCAAGTCTTTTTCCGTATATTTTATCGTATTTCTCAAACGTTTTTATCTTATTTTATCGTATTTCACTTAAAAATATTCTGCATTTTATCGGAATTCAAATTATTATTTGTATCTTTGCAGGCGTAAATGCAAATACGTTAAGATATGATAGACGAGAAGATAATACTTCAGGTACTGGCTGAGCAACAGGAGGAAATCAAGGGCTACAAGCCTCAGAAGTGGGTGGCTCGCAAGGAGGAGTCGCTTTTCGAGTTCGACACGAAGATGGCTCAGGTTGTTATCGGTGTGCGTCGAAGCGGTAAATCCACACTCTGCCACAAGGTTTTGCTGGAGCGCGGCATCCGCTACGGCTACGTCAACCTTGATGATGACCGTCTGGCAGACATGAAGACGGAAGACCTCAATACGGTGCTTTCGTGTGTATATCAACTCTATGGCACAGACATTCCTTATCTGGTGCTTGACGAGATACAGGATGTTGACGGGTGGTATCTGTTTGTGAACCGCCTGCTACGAACCGACCTGCATGTCTTCGTCACGGGCAGCAATGCCAAGTTACTCAGCGGCGAACTGGCTACGCACCTCACAGGGCGTTACAACGAGATACACCTCTATCCATTCTCCTTCCTGGAATATTGCCAATATCACAAGATTGACATGCAGGGCATCACCACCAAGGCCGATGCTGAGCGCAAGCGGGCCTTCATGGACTACATCCACGATGGTGGCTTTCCTGAGATGCAGGGACTTCGTAACAAGCGGGCCTACGTGCAGAGCCTGATAGAAGCCATCCTGCGTAAAGACATCCAGAAGCGCTTCAAGATACGCAACATCGAGGCACTGCGTAAACTCGCCCATCACCTCATCAACAATGCTTGTCAGGAAGTCAACTATGATGAGATGTCCGATTTGCTCGGCATTACCGATAAGACGGCGAAGAAATACGTGGACTATCTCTGCCAAGCCTTCCTGATTCAGTTGCTCACCCGCCATTCCTTTAAGAGTAAGGAACGCATACGCAACCAGAAGGCGTACATCGTCGATACCGGTTTGCAGGGAAACCGCGATAACGTACTGGCTCCCGAGAACCTTGGCTGGCGACTGGAGAACGTTGTCTATATTGAATTGCTGAGACGTTGTGCCTACGATTTCTATGATGTATATTATTACAAGTCCGCGCCAAGGGCAAAGGAGATCGATTTTGTGGTCTGCGACAAAAGCAGAGCCGTGGAACTGATACAAGTAGCCTACGAGATTGACAGCCCACGAGCGTATGACCGTGAGACCTCATCGCTCGTTAAGACATCCGATGCGCTTTCCTGCGACCGTTTGACTCTTATTGCTTTCACACAGACACGCGATGTTGAGATTGACGGAAAGACGATACATATTATTTCGGCATTAGATTGGTTATTACGATATGGAACAGAGGGTGAATAGCGCCACTTACCTCTCCCTCCCTTTGATCCTTGAGCGGATGGTGCGGAGGGAGGCGGGCTTGACGTCGAGGATCTGGGCGATAGTGTCGTCGTCGTAGTTCAGGTCGTCCTGAAGGATTAGGAAGACGTACTGCGCTGGCGTGAGAGGATTGTATGTGTGCTCCCACTGCTGCCATCGCTTCGGGCGCAGTTGCGCGAAATAATCTATCAGACACTGGCGTTCCTCTGCCGTCATGTCGGCAACAGGCTCCTTGCGCTGCAACTTCACAAACTGCCGCGTACCCGTCAGTAGTTTGCTGGCGATGCGCTGACGGCTATCCTCTATCTGCTTCTTCAGGTCGGCGATGGTCTGTTCACTGGCCTCGCCGCTCTGTTGCAGCCGCTCTATCTCCGCCTGGTTCTCCGTAATCCGCCTGGCATTCTCGTCCAGTTGGAACCCCAACTTATTCATTCTTCTGCGATGCCACCAGATACTTATAGTCAATAATAGCACGATGATAATAACAACCACAGCGCCCATTTTCATCATCCGCTGCTGCGATCTCTTTTCCCAACGCTTTTCATCAAACTTCTGTTGCCAATCGGCAATTAGCAAGCTGTGATTGGCAGTCATGACGGAGTCGTCATACGCCTTCAGTTGCTTCCTCATTTCCAGCGACTCACTCTTGTCACCCGTCAGTTCATATAGTTCTGCCAATAACTCCATCGAGTTGATACGTACTATGGGGTCTTTCTCATTTGTGCATTTCCTCACTTCCTCTATGGCCTCCTCATAGCGCCCTTGTGCCTTAAGCAGACGTGCTTCCTCCAAGTGTCCCTTATAGACGTTTTTTGCTCCATTATTATTACATAAATCCAAATACTTCCTGGCATTATCATCATCACCCTTCTCCAGGTACATCGCCGCTACATTATAGTAGATGTCGGTCCGCAGAATGCTGTCAGCCAAATCTATGTAATCGAGGCTTTTGAGAATACAGAGATAGGCACTGTCTCTCTGCTGCATGGTGGCGTATGCTGCTGCACACATGTGGAGACTCCTGAGAGTCATGAGACTGTCTTTAAGTTCCATACTACTCTCATGGAATTTCTGTGAATATCTTAAGACGAGTAGAGGGTTGATGCAATAGTAGTTGGCAAAGGCCAGATTCTCATACACCATGTTCTTTAGCAGTTCGTCATTCGCATCCTCAGCAATCGTCTCTGCCACCTTATAATCCTTAATGGCATCAAATGTGCTGTCGAGTAAATGCCTCCTGATACCACCCCTGTAATAGTATGCCCTGCCGCGGTGCCAGTCATCGCCCTGTTGGTCGTAGTAGTCCACACACGTCGTAATGAGCGAATCCCCTTCCGTCTGATGCAACACAATATAATCCGTCATAATCTTCAGCAGACGGTATTCCATCCTACCAGCCTCAGAGAGTGATGCCGTGTCCACCTTACTGATTATTACGCGTGCTGAGTCAGGGTGTTGATGGACGATGTCTGCCGCCTCCTTCAACAAAGGATGCCGCGCCTCACTACACCCTGCTATCATAGCGATGACTACCAGTATCCAAGCGATTTTCTTCATGACTATTTGTTTTGTTGACAAAGGTAAATATTATCCTTGAAACAAAACCGACCGATTGGTATTTTTAAAGAATAATTCTAATTTTTTAAGTTTGATGAATGTATTATCAAAATATATTTGTATCTTTGTCCCGTCAAATGATAAGACTGTATGAGAAAGAGCCATAAAGAGGAGCTGTTTGCTACGACATTCCGACTATTCATTCTTCACGGATATGACGGTGTCAGCTTTAGCGATATAGAGAAGGCTACGGGAATGAGCAGGGGCGCTATCTTCCACTATGTTAATACCAAACAGGACCTGTTTCGTCAGGTTATCAAGATGTTTGTCATTGACAAGCAGAGTATTGACATGAAGATTAAGTATGGCAAAGACCCCTCGCTTCATGACTTTATTGATGCCTATATAAAAGGTATTAAGCAAACCATGAAAGAAGTGAAGCATCTTATTGGCGATGATGTATCGACGGCGGTGTGCAGCCGTGCCTATCTCAATATTATCCAGCAGGTGGCATCCATTCTTCCGGATTTGTTTATGAGTTACCAGCAGTGTATGGACAGAGAGCAGCAAGTGTGGCAACAGGTTATTACCCGGGCAATAGAACGGAGAGAGGTACAGTCAGGAATAGATGTTGATCTGTTAGCTCAGACGTTCAGTACTCTTTTTTATGGTCGTGCCTATAGGGATTCACTAACGAAAGTCCTCGATGCTGATCTTCTAAAATGCCAGATGTTGCAGCTTTATGAACTGATTGCAGTCAAATAAGCGTTACAATCTGATACTTTTTTTACAGCAGTATTTTTGCTACATTGTTTATTATCAGTGTTTTAAGCCCAAAAACGCTGTAACACCCCTGTTGCGTGATTCTCTGCCTTTTCCTTGTGCGTGTCAGTTAATAGGAATAACTTTGCATCCTGTGAGGCTTTTCTATAAGTCTCTCTCGTTTTATATATTATCGGCAGCATCCGTCGGGATGATGTGTTCTGCTTCAAAAAAATTAAAAACAATAACAAATAAAAAAATGAAGCATCTGAAAGTATTCCTCTTATTATTGCTTGTTGCGCCATCAGCATCAGCACAGACAAAGACAGCAGAAGTGAAAGCGGATTCTTTGCTGTTATTGGTACAAGCTGGCGACAGTTGCATGCGACAATATAACACCTTTGAGGCATTGAAATACTATCAAGAGGCGTATGCCATTGCAAAAACACGAAGTCAGCAACTGGCTGTAGAACAGCCTGACCTTCCTCTTGACAAGTTCGATGAACTGCCTGAGGAGAAACAGGATGAGATTATCGAGCATCTAAAGCAATCTGCAGAAAAGAGTTCGATAGTTGACTGCATGGTCCAGATGAAACTCGCAAATTGCCATTACAAACGTGCCAACTATCGCCAGGCATCAGATATACTAAAGCTCGTGCCAGAGGACAGTCTGAGCCACGAATCATTCCGACAGTTGGCTTTCAGTTATCAGAAGCAAGGCGACAACGACTCGTTCATCTACTGGGCGAGTCAGCTGACTAACCGTTATCCTATGGATAGCGAGGTAGTTGCTAATCTGATACTCGCATATGCCAAAGCCGATCAACCACAAAAAGGTATCATCTGTGGACTGAAATACAGTCTGAGAGACTCCACGAATATCCCAGTGCACAGGGCGTTAGCTGACGCATGGGTTATGAATCGTGACTTCACAGCAGCAAGCATGGTGTATAGTCATCTGCTCGAGTTGGGCGACTCCACCTTCAAGACTCTTTACTCTGCCGGCCTATGCTATTCACAAATCAAAGACCTTGAGCGTGCCTATACACACCTGTCAGCAGCTTTAACCCTTTCCCAGATGCAACACGCTGGTGCAGCCTGGCGCCTTGGCGTGGTCTGTGTCGACACCAAGCGTTATGAAGAAGGACTGGCTTACCTGAGTCTGGCCAGGGAACTGCTGCGTCCTGACACCACCGTGATGAAAGCCATCACCCTCTCCGAAGGCGAAGGCTATTATATGACAGAACACTATCAGGAAGCCATCACAGCATGGAAAGAACATTTGGCATATAACCCTACATCCATCGCTACCTATTACAATTTAGCTAATGCCTATCTCTACTGCTCACAAGACGGCAGACAAGCCAAGGAATACTATGAACGTTTCCTTGCTCTTGCACGTAAAGAAGAGAAACCTACTGAGCAACTCTCAGAAATGATTGAAAAAGCAGATAGCCTCTTGCGTCATACAAACTGGGGAAACGTCAAAGCCCAAGGGAATAATAATCATAATGAATAAGATGAAACACTACAGAAAATTTCTGCTCTTGCTTGTCATGTTTTCGACAGCGACATTAGGAATGGCTCAGACTGACAGCACAAAGGTGCAAAACGATTCCATTACCTGGAATCAGGAATTAGAAGGCGTAACCGTTAAGGCCCAACGCCAATTGATTAAACAGGACATCGATCGTATTGGTTACGATGTCCAGGCTGACGAAGAGTCAAAAACACAAACCGTGCTTGATATGTTGCGCAAAGTGCCGATGGTAACCGTTGATGGCGAAGATAATATCAAGGTTAAGGGAAACAGCAGTTTTAAGATATACAAGAACGGTCATCTTGATCCCAGCCTTACCCAGAACGCCAAGGAAATCCTAAAGTCAATGCCTGCCTCTATGGTAAAGCGTATCGAGGTTATCACTGACCCTGGAGCACGTGAAGATGCCGAGGGCGTGAATGCCATCCTGAACATCGTCATGATGGATGGTCGTAGCTTTAATGGTGTCACTGGAGGGGTAAACTTTTCTTATGACACAACCAAAGCACCCAGTATCAATGGAAACATGACTACACAATTCGGAAAGGCTATTTTCTCTATTGATGCTGGCTATAACAAGATGACGGAAAAGAGTTCCGAGAGTATCCGAGATACGGAACGAACCTATCTGGAATCAGGCAGAACGTTGAAATCACATTCAGAAGGTTCTAACCCTGGCGATATCTTCTATACAGACCTTAGTGCCAGTTATGATGTTGATACGCTCAATCTGATATCAGCCTCATTTGGTGGCTATTTCTATAAGATCAATGTTCAGGGCGGTGGCCCGACAACGATGTACGATACCAATCAGCAACCTCTCTATAGTTACAACGAGCATTACTGGATGCCTGGCTATAAACATCATTCATGGAATGGCCGATTGGACTATGAACACAAGACCAAACGTGAAGGCGAAAAGCTGACTTTATCCTATATGCTTGCCCTGACTCGTCAGCGTACAGAACAGGAAAGTCATTTTACTGAGACAGTCGGTAACCCTTTCAGTTATACAGGCTATCTTATCAACAGCAAGGAGAACTTTACGGAACACACCTTTCAGGCAGACTATGTCAGGCCGCTCTGGAAAGGACATAAGTTAGAAGTAGGCGGAAAGTATATTGAGCGTCACAACAACAGTCATTCGACGCAGTCATTTATCCAGTCGCCTCAGCCACCTTCTTTTGATACAGAGTTTGAACATACCACACAGGTGGCAGCCGTATATACTGACTACCAGCTGACATTAGGCAAATGGTCTGCCCGTGCTGGATTACGCTATGAATACAGTTATATGAAGGCTCATTATCCTGATGGTAAGAGTACAGACTTTAGTGACCGATTGAACGACTGGGTTCCTCAGGCCAGCATCAAGTATCAGATTAACGATGCCAACTCACTGAAACTGAACTACACCACCAGCATCTCCCGTCCTGGTATTTCCTATCTGAATCCTGCTGTCTCTGAAAGTCCTGAAGGGGTTAACTTCGGGAACGACCATCTGACCAGTTCACATCAACAGTCCCTGACCTTATTATACATGTATGTCTCACCCCGCCTGACCTTACAACTGGCACCTATGTACCGATTCTACAATGGAGGTATTGGTGATATCCATTATGTCAAGAACAACAAAATCTACAGCACCATCGACAACATCGAACGCATGCGCCGCTATGAAGTAGAAACTTATCTGCAATGGAAACCTTTTGACAAGACAACCGTTGTCTTCAACGGAAATTTCCGCCATGACTGTTATAAGAATCCCAGCCTGCAATTAGAGAATTCCGTTTGGAGTGGATTCTATTATGCGTCCTTAACACAGAAACTCCCATGGAAACTGAGGCTGACCATTAGTAGCTACGGACAGATTGGTCATGAAGCTTATAATGTCTATGGCTATTCCAGTTCTTATTTCAGCTATAGTGCAGCCTTGCAACGCTCCTTCCTCAAGGAAGACCGTCTGACATTACGCCTCTACGCCAATATGCCCTTCAACAAGTATTACCATAACGAGTCTGTCACTAATCAGGGTGATTATACAGGATTCAGAAAGAACGATTACCTGGGGCGCAGATTCCAAATCAGTCTTTCCTACCGTTTTGGTAAACTCAAAGCAAGTGTGAAGAAGACCGAGACAACAATTGAGAATAATGATGTTGTAGGTGGTATCAGCAAAGGACAATAATCAAAGTAATTAGAAAAACTCTAAAACGAAGATGAACAAGAAAACTATCATCACCATCCTGCTTGCCCTCGTCGCAATGGCGGGGCAGGGGCAAGTGAAGCCCGATACGATTACTATCAACTTCCAACTCTCCAGCAAGGTGCAGGGTGAGAAGGCAACAGTAGTTTACCCCGACTTCATGACCTTCGACACCTCTGTCCTTCATCCTGTAACCGACAGCGAAGGACGGTGGACTGTACAGATTCCCGCCTACCGCCCACTTCACATCAAGATGTGGGATGACAACAAAATACAAGGAGTGGTGTGGGGAGCGCTCAACCTCTACTGCCGTCCTGGGACTGTTGCCGACATTCTATTGGATGACATCAACGACCATTGTATCTTCATGGGCGAGAATGCTGAAGTGCATAATGCACAGATAGCCTATCCGCTGAAGATTAAAGATTTCCATGGCAAGATGTTCGACATGCCGATGCAGGAGGCTGCGAAAGCCATCCGCAGGATTCATGAGCAGAACCTTCACCGCATTGATTCGCTCTGCACTGCATATCCCGACCTACCGCGCGGCTATGTAGAAATGCTCAATGCCTTGGTTGGCTATGGCTTTGGCATGGATATGACACAGAATGTGCTGGGACACTTTTCTGAGCGAATAGAAGACATCATGGCGCAAGGACTTACAACGATGCCAAAGGAATATATAGACCTGCTGAACGAAGTCGAAACTCACGAACTGTTCCATCCGCAGGGGATGATTTCTGGCGATGCTGTCACGTATTTCCGCGATGTCATCAGTCTGGAAAGCATGAAACAAAAAGGACTCATCGGCATCGGTGTAGATGATGTGGACGACATGGGATTGGAACTGATAACCCGAGTCTATCCCATCACCATCATTGACTCGCTGGACGTTTCCGACGACGTGAGGGAAATGATGAAGATATACTATTATCTGGACAAATGTGGTGACGAAATGATGACTGCCGAACGCGATGTCTTTCTACGAAAGCATCTAAAAGCGAATTCGTATGGGATTCTTATGGGATATTTGGAGAACAAGAAGGTGATGTTTTCGGCACCAGCGGAAGAAGACACTGAAACACTGACTGAGGCAACGCTGGACAGCCTGACGGAAGGACAGGAAATCTTCCGGAAACTGATTCTGCCTTACCGAGGACGTGTAATCTACATCGACGTGTGGGGTACGTGGTGTGGTCCGTGCCGAGAAGAAATGGAACACCTGCCGAAGTTACACGAAACGCTCAATGGTTTGCCTGTCACCTATATGTATCTGGCCAACAACTCACCCAAAGAACTGTGGAAGAAGTCAGCCGTGCGCTATGATCTCGACTGCACCGACTGCGTGAATCTTCGTCTGCCGAATAGCCAGCAGCAAGCCATCGAGGAATATCTTGGCCTTAAAGGCTATCCTACCTATGTGCTCGTGGCTCCTGACGGTACCATCGTCAACAACAATGCGCCTCGCCCCAGCGAAGCATCCAGAGTCCGCGATGAAATCCAGAAATTAACAGAGAAATCGAAATAAATATGAACAAGCAAACCATCATCACTATCCTGCTCGCCCTCGCCGCTGTGGCGGGACAGGCGCAAGTAAAATGCCACGTCGAAGGTACATTAGAGACCGACGCGTGGGGCGATGAAGTCATCATCTGCGAGGCAGGGACTGACCTGCGCGTTGTGGACGAACCACGCTTCCATGTGAAAGCCAAGGACGGACACTTCACCTACGACATTGAGACCGACTTCCCAAGACTCTATGTGGTATTCTTTCTGAAGCAATACGAAACGAGTAGTTGGTTCGAGGGCAAGTTCATCGCCGAGAACTGCA
>JAEEGJ010028363.1_pt1 | contig 11142 bp, 11 predicted proteins | sample 8958761 | NCBI WGS metagenome assembly JAEEGJ01 (sample SAMN16246546, study PRJNA631951) | gut metagenome | biome: gut microbiome; feature: rumen; material: RS-attached | host: Bos | place: Iran: Karaj | collected 2018-10
AGTTTTTACTAAATTCGCGGAGTTTAAGCGTACCAGTATCTGCAGGTAGCGTCAAACAAGTAAATTACAAACATCAAAATAAAGAATATCAGTATGATTAAAGACATTTTTGAGAGAATCAAAGAGACTCCGGGCCCGCTCGGACAGTATCAGGGAATTGGTGACGGTTACTTCATGTTCCCCCGCCTGGTAGGTGAGATAGGTCCCGAGATGGAGTTCAACGGCAAGCCCGTGCTCAACTGGAGCCTTAACAACTACCTGGGTCTGGCCAACCATCCTGAGGTAAGAAAGGCCGATGCCGAGGCAGCCGCCAAGTTCGGTCTTGGAGCACCCATGGGCGCCCGCATGATGTCCGGAAATACTGACTATCATATCAAGTTTGAGAATGACTTCTCAGAGTTCGTAGGCAAGAAGGCAGGTCTCTGCCTCAACTTCGGCTACCAGGGCATGATCTCAATCATCGACGTACTGACCAGCCGCAAGGACGTTATCGTTTACGATTCTGAGTCACACGCCTGCATCCTGGACGGTATGCGTCTGAGCCTTGCCAAGCGCTTTGCTTTCCAGCACAACAACATGGAGAGCCTTGAAAAACAGCTCAACCACGCCTGCAAGCTGGCCGATGAGCAGGGCGGCGGCGTGCTGGTAATCACCGAGGGTGTATTCGGCATGGCCGGTGACCTGGGTCACCTTGCTGACATCGTAGAGTTCAAGAAGAAATATCCGTTCCGCATACTTATCGACGATGCACACGGCTTCGGCACAATGGGTGCACACGGTCGCGGTACAGCCGAGCATTACGGCGTAATCGATGAGATCGATGTAATATTCGACGCCTTTGCCAAGAGTATGGCATCAATCGGCGGTGTAGTAAGTTCAGAGCCCGAGATCATAGACCATCTGAAGTGCAACATGCGTTCACAGATCTACGCCAAGTCACTGCCGCTGCCGCTGGTTATCGGTAACCAGAAGCGTCTGGACCTGATCAAGGCTCACCCCGAGTACCGCGAGCATCTGTGGGAGGTTGTAAACGCTCTGCAGGGCGGACTCAAGGCCGAGGGCTTCAACATCGGCGTAACCGAGTCACCTGTAACACCCGTATTCTTTGAGGGTGGTATCAACGAGGGAACCAACGTGGTTGTTGACCTGCGTGAGAACTACGGAATCTTCTGCTCAATCGTTACATATCCCGTTATCCCGAAGGGCCAGCTGATGCTGCGTATCATACCTACTGCATCACACACTTTGGATCATGTTAAGCGCACCATCGAGGTCTTCAAGGATGTCAAGAAGAAACTTGACGCCGGCTTCTACGAGGGCGCAATCCAGGATATGAACGTATTCAAGCGTGCTCAGATAAAGAGATAATGGGATATCAGCTTGTCTGCAAGAAGTGCGGCAAGGTAATAGGTGACTTTGCCGCCTGGTTCAGCCAGGACCAGCTGTGTGAGTGCGGAAGCAACCACGCAGAGGTGGTCTATGATGCCGATTACCGTCAGCTGGATGAACTCTGCAAGCCCGGCCAGGAGGTAAGCAACCTCTACCACTACCTGCCCTTCCTTCCCATTGAAGGGGCCGATGAGCAGGTAAGTTGCGGCGAGGGTGCAGTTCCCATTGAGGAGTGGGAGTTCCTGAGCAGATACGCCAAGGACCGTTACGGAATAGACTGCAAGGTAGTAGTTGCCCGTAATGACCTTAACGGAGGCAGCGGCACATTCAAGGATATAGCCGCATCACTGGCAGCCACACTGTTCAAGAAACACGGAGTAAAGGAGTATTGCCTGGCATCGACAGGTAATGCCGCCACCGCCTACGCCACCTATCTGGCCAAGGCGGGCGTCAAATTTGACGTGTTTGCTCCGCACGATATGTACCCCGAGACCCAGCAGGCCATCCGCGCCACCGGTCAGAACCTTCAGGTTTCTGAGGGCGGTTACGGTCAGGCCAAGGCCGAGGCTGCCGATTTCCATAAGAATCAGAATGTAATGATATCGGCCGGTAACATTGACCCGATTCGCGTAGAGGCCAAGAAGACACTTGTCTTTGAGTGCATGCGCCAACTGGGCCGAATCCCCGATGTCTATATGCAGGCAGTAGCCGGAGGCACCAGCCCCATCGCATTCGAGAAAGGAATGCGTGAGATAGCCGATGCCTATCCCGAGTATAAGATGCCGCGTATGCTGCTGGTTCAGCAGGACACCTGTGACCCCATGGTCCAGGCCTGGGAGTGGGCAATAGAGAACGAGTTCCCCCAGGGCTGGAACAAGCACTTCCCCACTGTGGTACCGCAGACCCGTATATCCATCCTTACTGCAGGCACCCCGGGTATGTACCCGCTTGTCGGCCCCATAGTAAAGAACAGCGGAGGTTGTTTCCTGCGCGTCAAGGAAGAGGGTCTGGAGCGTTTCGGCCGTATGGTCAAGGATAATCAGGGCATCTACATGGGTCCCGCATCGGTAGTATGCATAGCCGGATTCTTCAAGGCACTTGAGGAGAACAAACTCAAGAGCGGTGATCTGGTTCTGCTCAACACCGGCGAGGGCTGCAATCGAGCTCTCTGGTTTAAAGAAGCTATAGACAACTGCAAATGAACAAGTTCAAGGATAAGGTAGTCTGGATAACCGGTTCGTCATCGGGCATAGGTGAGGCAACCGCATATGAGTTTGCACGCGAGGGTGCAACGCTCATTCTCACTGCACTTGAGGCCGACCTTCTGGAGAAGGTAGCCGCACGCTGCATTGAGTTGGGTGCTCCCGATGCCAAGCCCCTACCCTTCGATCTCTCCAAGAAAGATGAGGTCGCAGAGTTGGCCGAGCAGGCATGGCAGGTTTTCGGACACATAGACGTGTTCTACAACAACGCCGGCATAAGCCAGCGCGGAACCACCTGTGAGACCGAGATGCGTGTCATCAACAAGGTCATGGACATAAACTGGTTCGCACCCGTTATCATGACCAAGGTGATACTGCCCAAGATGATTGAGCGCGGAGGCGGCCAGCTGATGGCAACCACCAGCATCAACGGACGGTTCGGATTCCCGCTGCGTTGCGCCTACAGTTCATCCAAGCACGCCCTGTACGGATTCTTTGAGACCGTCCAGGCCGAGTACTACAAGGATAACATACGCGTAACCCTGGTATGCCCCGGACGCGTACAGACCCGCATATCGTTCTACGCACTTGAGAAAGACGGAAAGCAGCACGCCAAGATGGATGCCGGTCAGGCCGGAGGTTGCACCCCCGAACAGGCCGCCCGCAAGATAGTCAAGGCCGTGTACCGTAAAAAGCGTGAGGTCCTTGTGGGCCGAAAGGAACTCCTGATGGTCTACATCAAAAGGTTCTTCCCCGGACTCTGCGCCAAGATAGCCCGTTCCATTAATCCGATGTAAATAACAAAAACACATAAAACTATGAAAAAAGAGATCCAATTCAGTCTTGTTTACCGTGACATGTGGCAGTCATCAGGCAAGTATGTACCACGTAAGGACCAGCTGGCCAAAATTGCTCCGGTTATTATCGATATGGGCTGCTTTGACCGCGTTGAGACCAACGGCGGTGCCATGGAGCAGGTCAACCTCCTTTACGGAGAGAACCCCAACCAGGCAGTCCGTACATTCACCAAGCCTTTCAACGAGGTAGGCATCAAGACCCACATGCTTGACCGTGGTCTGAACGCATTGCGCATGAACCCTGTTCCGGCCGATGTACGTCAGCTCATGTATAAGGTAAAGCACGCTCAGGGTGTTGATATAACACGTATATTCTGCGGTCTTAACGACCCGCGTAACATTATCCCCTCAATCAAGTGGGCCAAGGAGGCTGGCATGACCGCTCAGGCAACCATGTGTATCACCTATTCAAAGGTACACAACGCCGAGTACTACATCAACCTGGCCGAGCAGCTCATCGAGGGCGGCGCACAGGAGATTTGCCTTAAGGATATGGCCGGCATCGGTCGTCCCGCAATGCTGGGCACCATCGTTCGCGCCATCAAGGAGAAACATCCCGACATCATCATACAGTACCACGGCCACAACGGACCCGGTTTTGCAGTAGCCTCAATGCTTGAGGTTGCCAAGGCAGGCGGTGACGTTCTGGACGTAGCCATGGAGCCCCTGTCATGGGGTAAGGTTCACCCTGATGTAATAACCATTCAGGCTATGCTCAAGGATGCCGGATTTCTGGTTAAGGATATCAACATGAAGGCATACATGGAGGCCCGCAGCCTTACCCAGAGCTTCATGGATGATTTCCTGGGTTACTGGATAGACCCCAAGAACTCACTGATGAGTTCGCTGCTGGTAGGTTGCGGCCTGCCCGGTGGTATGATGGGATCACTCATGGCCGATCTGAAGGGTATGCACGCCGCCATCAACGCCAACCTCAAGAAGAAGGGTGAGAAGGAGCTGTCCGAGGACGAGCTGCTTGTTGAGCTCTTTGACGAGGTACAGCGAATATGGCCTATGCTCGGTACTCCCTGTCTGGTTACACCGTTCAGCCAGTACGTAAAGAACGCCGCTCTGATGAACCTGTACAGCAAGTCCATGGACGAGAAGCCTTTCACCCGTATGGATCCCGCCATGTGGGGTATGGTTCTGGGCAAGTCAGGTAAGCTGCCCGGCGAGCTGGCTCCCGAGATCGTGGAGATTGCCAAGGAGAAGGGATTCGAGTTCTATACCGATGATCCTCAGGTACTCTACCCCAACGAGCTCCCGCGCTTTGAGAAGGAGATGAAGGAGAACGGCTGGGACCGCGGCCAGGATGATGAGGAGCTCTTTGAGTTCGCCATGCATGAGAAACAGTACCGCGAGTACAAGAGCGGCCAGGCCAAGGATCAGTTCAACAAGGATCTTATGGAGCGTATGGAGAAGGCACAGGCCGGCACCGCAGGCGCACCTGTCAAGCACTTCACCGCAGCCGATAAGCGTGCCATCCTGCATCCCGATGCAGAGCCCATCGAGGCAGCCGTCAGCGGTCGCGTAATCTGGGATCTGGACTACATGGATCAGTCAACCAATCCTCCCTTCGGCAAGCAGTACAAGAAGGGTGACTGGATGGTCGGCATTCAGGCTAGCGGCAACAGTTTCATCGACAACGCCACCGCACCCTACGACTGCCACCTGGCAGCCGTCGAGAAGGAGCACGGCTCACTCGTCTCGAAAGGCGAAGTAATCGGCTGGATAGAGAGGTGACATTGGGGACGGTTCTTTTTGGCACCGTTTTGCTAAATAAGAAACAGCGGCTTAATTGTAAGTCGCTGTTCTTTTTTTATAGCCTTAAAAAACGGTGCCAAAAAGAACCGTCCCCAATGTCACCTCTTCACGATTTGGATACTTAGCTCGTATAGGAGGTAAATTGGTAATGTCACAATGGTTAGTGTGAAGATATCGGTAGTTGGGGTGATAATGGCAGCGATGATCAGGATTACCACAATGGCGTGACGGCGGTACTTCTTCATAAAGGCGGCGTCTATTATGCCCATTTTACCCAGGAACCAGGCCAGGATGGGAAGTTCAAAGAGGATACCCATCAAAAGTGTAAGCGTAACCAGCAAGTCGGTGTAAGACTCCAGCGTGATTACATTGGGAATGCTTTCACTCACCTGATAGGTGCCCAGAAAGCGGAACGCCAGCGGGAATATAATAAGGTAGTCCAGCACTATGCCCACCATGAAAAGTATGTATGACCACACTATGACCTTGGTTGAACTGCTGCGCTCGTTCTGGTGCAGCGCCGGGCTTACAAACCCGAACAGGGCATAAAGCGTGTAAGGAAGTATCACCACCAGACTCACATAGAACGCCATTTTCATGTGAATCATGAACTGCGCGGTAAGCGTGGTGCTGAACAGGTCCACACTGAAATCCCTCAGGGCAGATGCATCCACGCCCATATAACCCGCTACGGCCGATATCCACCTGTACAGGATAAAATCCGGACTGCTTGGGGCCAGAATAAGATTGAAAAGCGGCCCCTTGAAACAGAACGCCACGACAAATCCTACTACTGCAACGGCCAGAACGCGCAGTATAACATCCCTGAGAGCATCCAGATGGTCCCAGAATGTCATGGGCTTATCGTCGGGAGCTGCCATGACAGAATAAGAAAATGTTACTTGGATTCGGTCTCATCTGTAGGAGCGTTGATCTCCTTCTCAACCTCCTTCATACCCTCCTTGAAGTTCTTTACGCCCTTACCCATGCTTTTCATGAGGTCAGGAATGCGCTTGGCTCCGAACAGAAGCAGGAAAACCAGAACTATAAGTATAATCTCACCGGTTCCAAGACCCAGAAACAGAGGAGTAAGTTTCATAGCTTTATACCTTTGATTTTGTTTTTGACAAATGTAGTTATTTGTTTTGAAACGGGTTGGAATAGCCGCATAAAATGATTAATATTGCACTTTAAAATATCAGATTATGGAAGAGAGAGATTTCTTTATCACTGGAATACAGCAGGTGGGCGTAGGTACCACATCAGTATATGACTCATGGAAGTGGTTCATCAAAATGTTCGGTGTCGATATCCGCGTGCTTGAGGATGACACCGTAGCCGAGCGCATGCTCCCCTACACCGGCGGACACCCCCGCAAGCGTCACGCAGCCATCGCCATTAACCTGCAGGGCGGCGGCGGATTCGAGATCTGGCAGTACTCTGAGCGCAAGCCCAAACCCGTGGATTTCCAGATCCAGGTTGGTGACCTGGGCATATTCTGCGCCAAGGTAAAATGCCGCAACGTGGAGAGCGCCCACAAGTTTGCATCAGAGCGCTGGGACAAGGTAAGCCCCATAGTAACCGGTCCCGACGGCAAGCAGACATTCTACATAACCGACCTTGAGGGCAACTGGTTCCAGGCCGTACAGGATGACTACCTGCTGCTGGATGAGGGCAAGGAGTTTGGCGGAATGATAGGCTGTATGATTGGCGTGACTGATATGGATAAGGCCCGCACCGTCTATTCCGACATCCTGGGCTACAACAAGGTAATCTATAACGAATACGGTCATTTTGATGACCTCAAGCCCCTGGCAGGCGGTGACGGAGAGTTCCGCCGCACGCTGCTCAAGTGGTCACAGCCCAACAAGGGTGCATTCGCTCCCATCTTCCCCACCGGTTACATAGAGCTGGTGCAGTGCCGTGACCGCGAGCCCCGCAAGATATTCGAGGGCCGATACTGGGGAGACCCCGGATTCATCCAGATCTGCTTTGACGTAACAAACATGGACGCTCTGGGCAAGTGGTGCGCCGACCATGGCTACCCCTTCACCGTAGACAGCTGCCCCGACGGCAAGCAGTTCGCAATGGGTGATGCATCGGGCCGATTCACATACATCGAGGACAATGACGGAACCCTGATCGAGTTCGTTGAGACCTACCGCATATCGGTTGCCAAGAAACTGGGCTGGTACATCAACCTGCTCTACCGCAACCGCGAGAAACCGCTCTCCAAGCTGCTGTTCCGCGCCATGAAGATGAACCGCAAGAAGTTTTGAAAAGTAAACAATGGGAAACCTTATTGATATCATCAAGTCCGATGTCCGATACGAGGACTCGCTCAAGGCATGTATGAACTGCGGCATATGCACCGCCATCTGCCCTGCCGCCGAGTTCTACGACTATGACCCCCGCCGCATATGCGACACCGTACAGCGCGGTGATGAGGAGCAGATAGAGAAGCTTCTGCGCTCCGACACCATCTGGTACTGCGGTCAGTGCATGTCGTGCAAGCCACGCTGCCCACGCGGCAACATACCGGGAGCGGTAATCAACATACTGCGCAAGGTATCACAGGATATGGGTTACTACAAGGACAGCCACATGGGCCGGCAGCAGGTTGAACTTATGGGTGGCGTAGGCAGCAACATCCTTAACATAGGTTACTGCGTACACCCTGATGTGGTATTCCCCGAGAAACACCCCGAGCAGGGACCTGTCTGGGAGTGGTACCGTAAGAACATCAAGGCCGTAGCCCCCAAGTTCGGAGCCAACTATAACGGTGAAGGTGCAGGCGCACTGCGCAAGATTACCCCCGAGACCATGGAGGAACTGCGCAACATATTCCGTGTAACCGGAGGAATGGAGTTCCACGATACAATTCTAAACGGCCCGCACAATGAATAAGTTCGGATTCGCCATAAAGACTCCGCGTTCCGAGAACATGGACAAGGTATCGCTGGAGCGTTACCACATGCTGCTGGACCGCGAGCCATCGTTCAAGCGCTGTTTCCAGTGCGGATGCTGCAGTGCCACATGCTCTGCACGCCAGTTTACCGAATTCAGCATACGCCGCGTACACACATCTTTCCGTCGCGGAGAGTACGAGGGCCTGGATCAGGAACTCCAGAAGTGCATGCTTTGCGGCAAATGCACACTGGTATGCCCGCGTGGGGTAAACCTCCGGTCGCTCATTATCAATATGCGTCAGATCCTTGACGAGACAAAACAGTAAGCCGCCATGAAGATACACGCATATCCGTATAATGACTTTGTGATACCATTCCTGATTGGTACGGTACTGCTGTTTGCCATCATTATCTACAAGTACATACGCTGGATCAAGAAGTTCAGCCCGGAGCAGCGTAAAGTAATACGCAGCAACTGGTACTCCTGGAAGATATTCCCCGCCATCTGGGAGATGATACGTGAGGGATTGCTCCATGTACGCATTCTCAAAAAGAACCTGCTGCTGGGTATCATGCACCAGGCATACGCCCTGGGTTGGTTCCTGCTTATAGTAGTGGGTGCCATAGAGAGCCGCGACGCTTTCTACACCATGCAGCATGAGCAGTCTATCGAGGCCGTGCATGAACTGCAGCAACAGAACGGCTGGCACATCTACAACACCGGCCAGGACAAGAACCCCGAGTACCTGAACCAGCGCCGTTACCGCGTTGAGACCGAGGACGGCATAGCCCGAATCCACTATCACCGCCCCTTCTACGTAGGTATATTCTACCGCTATTTCGTGCATAAGGCACCGGCATCGTTCCGTCAGCATAAGGCCTATTCCAACCTGATGGACGCACTGCTTCTGTACGTGTTCCTGGGTCTGACCATGGCCATCATCAAGATATTCTGGTCCAAGATACTGGGAATGCGCCGCACCACCAAGCACACCATCATAGACCGGTTCTCCAAGTTCTCGCTGTGGATGATATTCCCCATGCGTCTGCTTGCCGAGTCTATTACAGCCTGTCTGTACGGCAACGGCGGATTCTTTACCCAGGCTGTGGGTAACCTGTTCGACCCCATGATTGTACGCGGCATGGAGACATCGGTCTGGATGCTCTACTCGCTCATGCTGGGTGTGTTCTTTGTAACCATGCCATTCACCCGTTACATGCATATCTTCACGGAACTGCTCCTTATATATTTCCGTAAGATTGGTGTACGTGAGGAGACCGGCAAGACCGGCTACACACTGTTTGAACTCAACGCCTGCTCACGTTGCGGTGTCTGCATATCAGGCTGCCCCATAGACCGTGTGCTTGAAAATCATGAGATACAGTCTGTCTATCTTATCCGCAGTATCCGTAACCAGGAGCGCGGAAGCCGTATCCGTATGATTGCCGACAACTGTCTTATGTGTGACCGATGCACGGTCGACTGCCCCGTAGGCATAGACCTGAGCGCCCTGCGCCGTCAGACACGCGCCAAGGGTGCCATCGATACCACCGGCAATTACCAGTATCTGGACAAGAAACAGACTCCGTTCAACGCCATAGGCCGAGTAGCATACTTTGGAGGATGTATGTCACATCTTACTCCGGGCATCACCGAGTCAATGGAGCGCATATTCACCGCTGCCGACCAGAAATACTGGTACATGGATAAGCTGGCCACCATATGCTGCGGCCGTCCGCTGCAGCAGCAGGGATTCACCACCCAGGCTGCCGAGTTGCGCCGCAAGAACACGGACCTGATAGAGAAATCGGGGGCAACCATGCTGGTTACCTCCTGCCCTATCTGCTACCAGTCATTCAAGAAGGAGTACAACCTGAACATTCCGGTTGTCCACCATACCGAGTATATCGACATGCTCATCAAACAGGGCCGGTTAAAGGTTCGTCATGATGACCGCAAGGTATCATATCATGACCCGTGTGAGCTGGGCCGCGGCTGCGGAATCTATGATGAGCCGCGCAATGTACTCAGTGCCGTGACCAATCTGCAGAAAACCCGCTATCAGCGTGAGAAGAGCGTATGCTGCGGATTCAATCTGGGCGATACCAAACTCAGCATTGAGCAGCAGACCAAGATAAGGAACGCATCGCTTGAGAATCTTACCAGCAAGCCGGTCGATGCCATAGCAACGGCCTGCCCCATGTGTAAGAAAGCGTTCCAGCATGCCACTAACGACTATCCGGTAAGGGATATAGCCGAGATTGTGGCAGAGAACCTTATAAACTGAAAAGATTATGAACCGTTTTTGGAACGAATATCAGAAAGCCATAGCTGATGACCACTACTTCTACGAGCGCAGCTGCATCCGTCAGACCTTTTTCCCGGGTTCCGAGACTGCATTCCTGCGTATGCTCCGTGAAGAGTTGAACAAGGATATCTTTGACGATTTCCGTCAGCACACCTGCACCGGCATAGGATACCATACCGATGTGGTACCTCTGGAGACCACAATGACCGTGGTAGCCCGCCTGTTCTCACTCATGACCGAGCACGGCTATGAGAACTACGTACCCTCTTGCGTAACATCGTTCGGCGTATTCACAGAGATGGTACATATGTGGCAGGAGCATCCCGAGCTCTTGGAGAAGACCCGTGAGAACCTCTATAAGGCCTGCAAGCGTGAGTTCAACATACCCAAGAACATAGCCCACCCGTCGGACGTGATCTATCATTTCCGCAACGAGTTGGCAGAGAAGATGAAATACCGTCTGGTAAACCGCTTTACCGGCCGTCCTCTCAAGGTAGTTGAGCACATAGGCTGCCACTATGCCAAGATATTCCCCGACAAGGGTGTGGGTAAGGCTGAGTTCCCCTACGTTCTGGCCGGTATGATTGAGGCCTGGGGCGGTGAGGTTGTGGATTATCCCTAGCGCCGTCACTGCTGCGGATTCGGATTCCGCCAGTACCTGGTTCAGGAGAACCGCGGCTACTCAGTATCCAACACCAAGAAGAAACTGGAG
>JAEEGJ010028364.1_pt1 | contig 11142 bp, 8 predicted proteins | sample 8958761 | NCBI WGS metagenome assembly JAEEGJ01 (sample SAMN16246546, study PRJNA631951) | gut metagenome | biome: gut microbiome; feature: rumen; material: RS-attached | host: Bos | place: Iran: Karaj | collected 2018-10
AGACTTTCTCTTCCATGTAGGCCGGGAGGAAACGGTAATTCTTGAAAATGTCGGCATCCGGTTCAAAGTAAATTTCGGTACCGTTCTTTTCGGTCGTGGCGCATTCCTTGTAGTCCTGCACCAGAACGCCGCGGCAGAATTCGGCCTGCTTCATGCGGCCGTCGCGGAAACTCTTGACGATGAACTTCGTGGAGAGGGCGTTCACGGCCTTTGTACCCACACCGTTCAAACCGACCGACTTCTGGAAAGCTTCGGAATCGTACTTACCACCCGTGTTGATCTTCGACACGCAGTCGATGACCTTGCCGAGAGGAATGCCGCGGCCGTAGTCGCGCACGCGTGCTGCATGGTCGTCAATGTTGATTTCGATCTTCTTGCCTGCACCCATGACGAATTCGTCGATGGAGTTGTCGATAATTTCCTTGACGAGCACGTAAATGCCATCGTCCGGGCTCTGTCCGTCGCCGAGTTTACCGATGTACATGCCGGGGCGGAGGCGGATATGTTCATGCCATTCGAGGGACTTGATACTGTCTTCTGTATATTTCGTAGCTGCCATTAATCAATCTCTTCCAATACGGTCGCCTCTATATTTTGAGAGGCCCTTTCGTTTCAATAAACCGAAAACAAATATATAAAAAATTATCTACTGCACATAAGGGCAAGACCTAACGGGGCTCTATCAGGCAAAAATGGGTTATTTTTACGAATATCCCGTTCTACAAATCATCTTCGAGTGAAATAGATGAGTCATAATTGGGTTTACTGGGCTTATTATAATTAGGAAGTGGGGGATTATATAGGGGTTTTGTAGGGAATGCATCATCCCAAATGCGCTTGCGGTTGGATTCGAAGCGGTCACTTTGGATAGCTCTCTGCATGAACGACGCGTAATCTTCAATAGTTTGGATAGCCTTGTCGAGTGTCGGACGTAAAGCTTTACGCTTGCTTTCCACACGTGGCGTCGGTAACTGGCTTGCAAAATCCAAGGCAAGAACCTGAACGGAGTCAAACTTGCTCCATATTGCATCGAAAGCCTGACGAGCGCTATCGCGAGAAGCAACAGACACCATCGGCTTTTCAGTGAGGGATACAGCCTGATTCAAAGCATCAAATGCGTTCTGGTTGTCTTTCTTCATGAAGTAGCAGTAACCCATTAGGAGGTTGGCTTCAGGCACGAAGAAGGATTCCTGAAGGTTGTCAATAATCCACTGGGCCGGCTTGATAGCTTCGTCCGGCTTGTTAACCTTGAGAAAGCACCATGCAATACCGAGCATATCTTCGTCGAACACCGGAGATTCCTTATGGACCTGGAGATACATCCGAGCTGCGGCAACGATGTCTGGCTTTTCTGCAGAGAAGAATAGGTGACCGAGCTTGACCTTCGCGGCGTCCTGAATGTCGCGTTCGGACTTGTTAGAAACCGGCTGTTCCGTAACAGCGCGGAAACAGTTTTCGGCTTCGTCAAACATGCCCATACGGTTGTAAGCGATACCCATGGTATAGCGAGCGTAGAGGTAGTTGGCGTTACCCGGAAGAATGGAAGCGAGTAGGTCAACGGATTCCTGATAGAGACCCTGTTCGAACTTGATCTGGCCAGCAACGTAGTCAGCGTCAGCCTTCACGTCACTTTCACCGAACTTCTGAGCAATATTCTGGTATTTGGCCATGGCTTCCGTATATTTACCTTCCTTATAGTCGATGTTCATCAACTGGAAGTGATACTTGGCGAGTTGATCACTTTGCGGATAACGTTTGATAGCATCTTCATAGACAGCCTTTGCTGCCTTGTGCATACGAAGGTTTTCGAAGGACTTTGCCATGTAGAAAGCAGCTTGGTCCACCAAGCGGAATGACGGGTACTTCGTCTGGACCTTACCAAAAGCGTATGCGGCATCCAAGAACCGACGTTTCATGAAGAGAGACTTAGCTGAATGGTAGTCAACGAGCGGATTCCTTTCATAGATTCCTGCCGAGTCCTCATACATCCAGATGTTACTACCATATTCAGGAGACCAGCTGTCCTGCTGATACTTATTTGGCGTGTAGGAGGATGCAGCAAACAACTGTGTGCTGGCTACGGCAAGTCCAATTGCGCATGTCTTGATCAAACTAGTATGTAAGACCATTTTATCTAAAATTGAAAACTCTTCTAAAAAAACACTTCTTCAATATACTTCATTTTGTGTGGGAAACCCAATCGATTGGGCTTAGATTGCCTTGGCTCAGTCAAGGCAATCCATGTTTTTACAAAATTACCGCTTCTTTACTGTCTTGATGGCGGGGCTGAACTTCTGTTCGCCGGTGCCGAGGTAGCGGCCCTGCATGTTGTACACGCGGAAATCTTTGTTCAAGACGGGCAGGCTTGCGCGCCTTAAAATAGCTGTTGTATCGCCGGTACTGTCTGCTGGCGTCACGCTGGAAGTATCCGCTGTTTCGATAATCTCGAATTTGGAAAAATTGATAAAAGTGATATGGTTTTTCGCACTCCATGCTTCCACGAGTGCCTTGAGATCCACTAGCTTGCCCACCTTCATGCCGAGTTCTTCCCACTTTTTGAAGTGAGCGGTAATGTCGATGTGCCCGCTCTTGCGAGTGTTGCGTCGGATGTTGAAATACTGCTTGAATGACATATCGCCCTGGACTCCAAGCCCATGGTGAGGGCGATTCCTAAACCAAATATTTTCCTCTTCATGTTGTCAATATATATTTTTCGAATGTATATCTTAATCCTTTATGCAACGGACGGGGAAAAATTGTTTTTTTCCTTTGTTGTCTGGTTCCATAAATTTTGCGGTAGAATCCGTGATGCTGATGTATTTTTTGGAATCCAGCCAGAAGTATCCCGCTTCTTTTGTATACCATACTTGCGTGTCTTCGTAATCCATGGATAAGAGGGATAGGCCGAATTCGTCGGTCGCATTGGAAATCCCTGTTATGCGTGAAAATAGCTTCGGCAAATAGTCTCTTTGTTCGGTGGAGTCCATTTCGATCCATTTTATGACATCGGCTTCTTTGGGGAGGTGCCAACCTTCAGGACATACTTTGTGTATGATGGAGTCGGTGTAAAAACGCCCATGTTGACAGCTGATTTTCATGTTTCGATTGCAGGTGCTGTAATCCCTGAAAAGAGAATCGTTTTTTTCGGTGTAATTGATATTTTCTGCCATCCAGACTTGATTCTCGTAAGTGATGGTTCTGTATGTCGTTCCGTCTCTTGGATCAATCATTGTGTCGTATTTGATGTCTTCATTGAAAAAGTATTCTTGAGGAACATCGCCAACGAGATTTTCCTTGGAAAAGTACCAATCGTTATTGTAACAGACATAAAGTTCTCCGGGAAAGGAATCACTCGGAAAACGGGTGTTGTTTATGACGCATTCCTTGTCGCGGAGTTCGTACTGCTTTGCAGTTGGGGTTTTCCATCCGAACAAGGTGCAAATGTAATCTTTGCCTCTATCTTCGCAAATGGTTTTATCCGAATTGCAATTGTACGTTCCGAATATGTAAAAGTTTGAAGAGGTGCAAATAGGGAGTTGCCCGCAAAGTCTCCATAAGTTTCCTATAACAGATCGATATTCTTGGTGTTTTTGCAGATCAATTGATTTTTGAACTGTATTTCTCTCGGTGAGTTTTTGCAACTTTTCAATTGGAAGGTTCTCGTAAGCCAGGCATTTATAGGTGTCATCAAAAGTATCGCCTTTGTTGAACCGTTCAATGAAATCGCTTCTAGTTTTAGAACTATCGTTATCTGGGGGAACCAATACAGAATATATAGTGCCGATTGTAGAAGCGTGTAATATTGTTGTTTGTAATAGCGAGTCTATAGAGAAAATAGAATACAATTTTAATTTTGTGTCGTTGAATGCTTTCGCTGAATCAATACCTTGTTTTATAAGAGAATCCACCATGCCTGTCGTGAGTTGCTTGATGACGCATTCGGGATCTTCGTAGTTTTCATATGGCGGGTTGTCTTTTTTGCTGACGATGCAACTGATTGGCTCGGAAATTGCAACAGTGGAACTGCTTGATTTTGCAGTTTCGGGCTGCGAGCTGGAAGATTGCGCATTGGATGAAGGGGCGGAAGACGAAAACTCGAAAGAAGATACCGGCGATGATTCGGAAGAAACGGGTGACTGCTCGGATGACGAAATGTAAATGTTTTGAGAAGATGATGAAATGGGGGTGCTCATGTCATCGCTAGACGGTGAATAAATCTCTGCTTGGAATGGCCCGCTACTGTTGTTTTCGCAGCTTGCAAAAAATACAGCAAAAGCAAGCGATGCTAATGAACCTATTGGAAAAAATTTTGTAAAAGTCATTAATCCCCCTTTGATGTACTTAATATACCAAATGAATGCGGAATTTGTTTGAATAAAAAGGTGGGGGTGAAATTTAGGGTTGTTCTATATGCAACGCGGTGTAGTATATAGAATATTTTTGTGAACTATTTTATAAAAATCTTTGAAATTTTTAAAATTTCTACACTTTTGTAGCATAAAATACTTGACTTTTCTAAAAAATGGTTTTATATTTTGGAGTATGAAGCCGATTGTTGAATATACCGATTTCCGCATGTTCATGCGAGACTTTTATGAAGATCGCAAACTGCGCTCTGCGTTTTCTTGGCGAGAGTTTTCCAAGAACGCCGGGTTCAGTTCGCCGTCGTACATGAAGGTCGTTTGCGATGGCAAAAGCAAGCTGAGCAAAATCGGTGTGGAGCGCACGGGCATGGCTATGGGGCTTACGGGCTTCGAAATGGATTATTTCAGGGCGATGGTCAAGTTCGGCCAGGCCGAAAAGGAAGAAAAGAAAAAGGCCGCCTACGAAGAAATGCTCGCCATTGCGAAGGTCTATAAAGTCCGCACGCTCGAAGGGGATTTGTTCCAGTATTATGATACGTGGCGTAACTCGGTGATAAGGGAGCTTGCTCCGATTATGCCAGGTGCGACTCCGGGTGAAATGGCGAAAATGTGCTATCCGGAAGTTTCTGCGCAAGAAGTTCGCGATTCTCTTGATTTCCTCACGAAAGCGGGCCTGCTAAAGAAGGAGGCGGGCAATTTTGTGCAATCGGAAACGTCGGTAAAAGGCTCGACGGATGCAACGAGGCTTGCCTTGCGCGGAATGCACCGCCAAATGTCTAAATTGGCGACTCCTGCCTTGGAACTCCCGAAAGAAGAACGTAATTTTAGCGGAGTGACCATGGGACTTTCGCGCGAATCGTTCGGCAAAATTGGGTGCGTGCTGGATGAATGCCGCCGTCAGATTATTGCTATTGCTGCTGAAGAAAAGAATATTGAACAGGTTTATAGGCTTAATTTGCAATTGTTCCCGTTGACCAAGAATGTTAAGGAGAACGAAAATGAAAAAGTATAGTTTGTCTGCGCTGATTGCTTTTGCAATGTTGTTTTGTGTGAGCCTTTTTGCCGGATGCTCCGATTCTACTGCTATGGGCACTTCCGAAGAAGGAAATGAATTTGCAGAAAAGGGTTCTTCGATTGCTACGGTTATTACGTCAAGTTCAAGCGGAGATTCTGATGAACTGCATATAAAATCAAGCAGTTCGCGTGCAGTTTCGAGTAGCTCCAGAAATCCGGGTACTTATGCGCCGGAAACCGGAAGCAGTTCTAGTGAAGATAAACTCGCCAATGAGGGCGCTGCTAAACCAAATTCCTTGAAGTATTATTTGAGCTTGCTTAATTTAAAATCGGATGCGTTTGACAATGCCGTTCTGTCTACAAAGCGTGATTACCATGGAGATGGTGACAGTGAAAGGCCGGATGCCAAAGTTTCGGAATTTGATGGCCCTTGGCCGCACAAGGTTGTAAAGCAGAATGTCGTTGTTTTGGAAAAGTTATTCCCGACGGCGGTCGATGATTATTCCGATATTATCACTGCGATAAAGAACGAAACTTTAGATAAAAAGTGCGGGCTTTATACGTTCAACGTTTATGGCGATGGAGTTTCGGCGGCCTTTGTTGTGGCAAATATCGCTAAGGATACGATTAAGGTTTTGGATATTCCGGCGGGCAAATGCAATTCTATATCTACAAATGAAATGTCCAGATTCCTTTTCTACTACTGTGGCGAACTTGATGGCTATCCTGAAATTGTACATGTCCCTGTAGAAAATAGTTTGTCTGTTAAATGCTCTGTGCTTAATAGTGAAATCGAATGGGTGAAGTAAAATAAGAATTAGGATTTAAAATTTCGAATTTCGAAAAAATGATTTAAAAAATGTTTCCCTGAAACAAGGCTGAATAGCCGTCGTGATAGGGCCTATGAAACTCTTTGCGCATGTAAAGAGCTTAGGGAAAATTTATTTATAAAGGAGAAAAATATGAATAAGAAAATAACTAAAATGTTGTGCGGCTTTGCCGTTACGTCGCTTACCGCTTTTGCTGTCGTAGCCTGTGATAACGAAGCTCTCAGCGGTCCCGACTTCAACAGCACCAATTCTTCGTTGGCTGAAAGTTCTTCATCGTCGGCCAAGAGTTCTTCGTCCGAGGTGCGTCTCAGCTCGATGTGCGCTGCTTTGATGCCTGAGTGTGGCTATACGGTTGAAGAACTTTGCCGAATGGGTGAAACCCATTATTGCAAGAATAATTCTTCGTCGTCGGCCAAGAGTTCTTCGTCCGAGGTGCGTCTCAGCTCGATGTGCGCTGCATTGATGCCTGAGTGTGGCTATACGGTTGAAGAACTTTGCCGAATGGGTGAAACCCATTATTGCAAGAATAATTCTTCTTCGTCTGGGGTGTTGTCCAGCTCCAGTTCCGCTGAAGTTTGTGCTAATATAACCACTACAAAATGCATGATGGGTTGCGATGCGTCGGTGACTCCTGAAATGAAGGACTGTGAAACTGGTGTCATGTTTGTTTGCAAAAATGGAACATGGTACACGAAGTTTTCTAAGGATGAGAAGTATGCGCCCAAATGCGATGATGGAAAGCTGGAAACATGCAGGCACATTTCCGATTACGATGGCATGACCGCTCAAGGCAATTGCGTGAATCAGAACGGAAGTTCGGCTGTGGACTGCGTGACTGGCGACAACTACCAATGCAAAGACAACAATTGGCAAAAGGTGGCTTGCATGAATGTCAAACCGACTGAGTGCAAACCGGGCATGGGTGGATGCGGTTACCGCCTTTGCGAACCGAATGGCATCAAGGAAATTGCCGACTGCGAAAATGGAGTCATCTATGTTTGCAATGGTGAAATGTGGGAAGTCAAGAAGACCGAAGAAAATCAGCATTGCGCTCGCGGCGAATTGGAATATTGCGATGCCTGCTTTGAAGAAGGAAAATTTGAGGGACGCTATAAATGCGAAGGCGGCAAATGGAGAAAGTATGGCATGGGCGACGAAATTTGCGTGCACATCAGTGATCTTAGATGCGAAAAGGGAATGGTCGGTTGTGGCGCCTGCGATCCGCTTTATGAGGGTTCGCTAGCAGAAGATTGCGTGACTGGGTTTACTTATGGTTGTCATAATGGATTTTGGACTGAAGTATCTGTGCAGCCGCCAGTGCCTTGTGGTGTGGGTGGTACTACAAATTGTGTTGTACGAGATCTCGTAGACTAACAAAACTGAAAAACGATGCTGAAAAAAATCCATTGGGCGGAGCGGTGCTCAATGGATTTTTTATTTGTGTTGGGGTTGGAGTAGTTTAAAGTTTTGGGCCTTTGGGGGCTGGCCCGCGTTCGCCGGGGCGTGGAACGTCAAATGGCGGATTTTCGGGCTTGAGCTTTTCGCGTTCTAAAGGGCTTTTTTCGTGAGGGCCTTTCTCTTTGTTAATCAGGTTGTTGCGGTTTTGAGGGCTATCCCAGTTTTCGTTGTTCTTTGCTTTTTGCTGGAAAAATTCTTCTTGAACGCCTTTAACTTCTTCTTTGGCGTTTGCCTTGATATCCGATAAAATTTGCTGTCTGGCTTGCTTGCGCTCTTCGCGTAAACGCTGCCAATCTTCTTTTTGCTTTTGCCCGAGGTCGGGTGCGCTTTGCGTTATTTCGGTCTTTTCTACGGGTGTCGCGATATCGGATTCCGGCTGCGCGAGCGGAACCGTCACGAATGCCGAGCCGGTCAAAAATGCGATGATTTTACTTGTGTTATTCATAGCGTTAACCTTGAAAAGACTCGGAAAAGATAGGCGACGGAATTTCCCCGTCGCCCTTTGATCGAAATTAACGATCCTTATTCAGCCTTTGCAACGGTCTTTTCTTCTTTTACAGATTCTTTTTCTGCTTTCTGAGCTTCCATTTCAGCTTTCTTGGCTTCCATCTCGGCCTTGCGTGCTTCGCGTTCGGCCTTCAGAGCTTCTTCACGTTCGGCACGCTGCGCTTCCATTTCGGCTCTCTTGGCTTCCATCTCGGCCTTGCGTGCTTCGCGTTCGGCCTTCAAAGCTTCTTCACGTTCGGCGCGTTGAGCTTCCATTTCTGCTCTCTTGGCTTCCCTCTCGGCCTTGTGAGCTTCGCGTTCGGCCTTCATGGCTTCTTCACGTTCAGCGCGCTTTGCTTCTTCTTCAGCTCTCTTGGCTTCCATCTCGGCCTTGCGGGCTTCGTGTTCAGCCTTCATGGCTTCTTCACGTTCAGCACGCTTTGCTTCTTCTTCGGCTTTCTTGGCTTCATGTTCTGCGTGTCTTGCTGCAATTTCTGCCTCATGGGCTTCGCGTTCAGCCTGGAGTTCCTCCTCTGTCTTCGGAGTCGGCGGTTCGATTTCCGGCTTCGGCGGCTTTATGGCAATATCGTCCTTGTCGAGCTTGATTTTGTCCAAAAGTTCCTTGCGAGCTTCCTTGCTTTCGTCGCGCAATTTTTCAAAATCGCTCTTGTCGATGACTTCAGTCGAAATTTCAGAGGAGATTTCGGCCTTGACACGCTTCATGTCGGAGAAATTGTTCCTTGCAGACGCCGTTGCGAAAAAGGCGAGCGTCGAAAGTGTGAGAATAGCAATGAATTTTGATTTCATGATTAATCCTTCCTTAATTAAAGTTGTTTTTTCACTCCTTTGCCCTAATGAGAGCAATAACCATGCCAAAATTTTTAAAGGTGGCGAATTTGCTTGAAAAACGCAAATTTTATTTTGAAAAACCAAAATAGAGTCTTGAAAACTGATGAAAAAACGAGGTGATTTGCCTCACTGGGGAGCAAAGTTCCGATTTTTTTTAGCCAACTAATCCATCATCTGTTGCCTAATTTTCACTAGATCCTTCGACTTCGCTCAGGATGACACTTCTTAACCACGGTCTACTTCCTACTATTTACTAACCACTAATCACTAACCACTAATCACTAACCTCCAATCACTAACCACCAACCACTAACCACCAACCACTAACCACTGCCTACTTCCTACTTCCTACTTCCTACTGTCTACTAATTACTATCTACTCCTTAGCCATAAATTTTTATATCTTTAAATCACTGTTAATTATATCGTTCCTTTAATCCTTTACTTTTATCCCGGGCAGGGGCCGCAATTATTCACGGGATTGTGAAACGCGGGCATGCGCATTTTAGGAGAAGCGTATGCTTCTGAGGATTCTGGGAATTTTCCTGACATTGTTTTTTGCCGTTGAGGCGTTGGCGGGTTCACCGACGATGCTGCGTTCGGAGCGTGTTCGTTCGCTGGATTCGCCGGGCTCGATGACGCTTGATTTTAACGATGTTCCGATGGCGGAAGTGGCGCGAACGCTTTCGCTTGCTTATGGCACGTCGATTTTGACGGATGATGCGGGCGATGTTCGCGTGACGTTTCATCTGGAGGGGGTGAGCCTTTTTGAAGGGCTTACGGCGCTGTGTGCGGCGAACGGGCTCGATGTGGTGCAAGTGGGGCGCGTTTACCATATTCGGCGGGCGCGAGTGCCGGGCGGGACAATCGCGCTTACGGATTCGGGCATTGTAATTGATGTCAAGAATATGAATGTGCGCGAGTTTGTTCGAGAATTTGGCTTGAATACGGGCGTGAACGTGTTGGCGGATTACGATGTGGACGGTATTGTTTCGGGAAACTTAACGAAGATGGCGCCGGAAATAGCGTTCCGCGCGTTGATGGAATCAAATGGGTTCAAGGTGCGCGGCGAGCGAGGGTGCTTGCGGGTTTTACGGAAAAAGTCGGGCGCGTCGCGGAATGGTTCTGGAGCCGAGAATTTTTTGAAAAATGCTGCGACGGGTGGTGGCTTTGAAAATGCGCCGGGTGGGGGGCGCGATGGTTCTGAAATCTCGGTGGAGCGTGTGGGTGACCTTTATTCGGTGGATTTGCAATCGGTTCCGCTGAAGGTTGCGCTCAAGGCTATTGCCGATGAGGCTGGACTCAATTTTGCCGTGTATGGCGATTTGAACGAGAAGGTGCAAATGTCTTTTAAGGATGTTTCGCTACCGGAACTTTTATCATCGCTTTTTCGAGGGAGCGCGTTTACGTTCCGTTTGGATTCATCGTCGCTTCTGGTTTCGGAAGAGGGGGCTGCAAAGGCGCTTGCCGATACGCGAGTTTATCCGTTAAAATATGTGTCGCCGGAAAAAGCGATGGCGCAACTTACAAAATTTATGAAGGGGGCTAGTATTAATGTTTCGGAATATCGGGAGCAGAATGCGCTTGTGCTGGGCGGATCGTTACGTGCGATTGAGCGGGCGGAAGATTTTTTGAAGATGATTGATGTGCCGCAAATGCAGGTGACGTTGGCGTGTGTGATTGTGGAATTTCGCAAGGGGCGCGGCTTTGCAATTGGCGTGCGGAGCGGTGCTGCGCGGAATGTGGGGGAGCGCGAAATACAAGTGCGTGGGTTCTTTGATTTCTTGGGAAAGGACATTTCGAAGTCGGGCGCGTTCGGCAAAATTGGAATTTTGCCGGATCGATTCGAACTGGAACTTTCGTCGATGGAAGAAAATAATGACGCGAAAGTTCTTGCGCGCCCGCGCATCACAACGCTCAATGGCAACAAGGCTGAACTGAATGTGACGAATACAGTCTATTACCTTGTGAGTCAGGTTTCTGCCGATGGTTACCCGATTACAGATTACCGCTCTTTTAACGATGGCATTTCGCTGGAGCTTACGCCAACGATGACGCAAGACGGTTTGATTACGCTTTCGGTGTCGCCAGAAATCAAGACGGCGGGCAGGAGTAGCGGCGATGGCCCACGTGATATCAGT
>JAEEGJ010028369.1_pt1 | contig 11141 bp, 8 predicted proteins | sample 8958761 | NCBI WGS metagenome assembly JAEEGJ01 (sample SAMN16246546, study PRJNA631951) | gut metagenome | biome: gut microbiome; feature: rumen; material: RS-attached | host: Bos | place: Iran: Karaj | collected 2018-10
ACCGAGCCAAACCTCCAGAACATTCCCGTGAGACAGGATCTGGGAAGACAGATCAGGAAAGCCTTCCATGCAGGCGAAGGCAGGATCCTCATCGGCGCGGACTACTCACAGATCGAGCTCAGGATACTGGCTCATCTGTCTGAGGATGAGGCTCTGCTCAGTGCATTCAACAACAACGAGGACATCCACCGTCTGACGGCCTCCAGAGTGCTGGGGATACCTTACGATCAGGTGACCCCCGGGGAGAGAGCCAAGGCAAAAGCGGTTAACTTCGGAGTGATATACGGCATGTCCGGATTCGGTCTTTCCGAGGAGATACACACCACCAGAAAGGAAGCTGAGGAATATATCAGGGAGTATTTCCTGAAGCACCCCAAGGTCAAGGAATATCTGGATTCCAGGATAGAACTCGCCCGCAGCAAGGGCTATGCGGAGACGATCCTGGGAAGAAAGAGGATGATCAGGGAGATCAGTTCCCCCAACTACATGCTCAGGCAGTTCGGGGAGAGGCTGGCCATGAACACACCCATCCAGGGATCTGCGGCAGACATAATCAAGATCGCCATGAACAAGGTCTACAGGGAACTTAAGGAGAAGTATCCGGACTCCAGGCTCATCCTTCAGATCCACGACGAGCTCATCATTGAGGCCTGCGAAAAGGATCAGGAGGAGATCGCAGCGCTTCTAAGAAGTTCAATGGAAGAGGCGGCGGAGCTAAAGGTGAAACTTACAGTGGATCTCAACAGATCCGCCAACTGGTACGATCTCAAATAAGGAGCGATCAATTATGAAAGTCATAGGACTTACAGGGGGTATCGGAAGCGGCAAGAGCACCGTTTCCGAGTACCTTGCAAGAAGGGGATATACCGTAATAGACGCAGACGCCATTTCCAGAGCGGCCACCGGCCCCGGCGGACCTGCGCTGGAACCCATACTCATGGAGTTCGGGGCAGGGGTATTCAACGATGACGGGACACTTGACCGCAAAGCCATGGCGGAGATGGTCTTCTCAGACGCTGACAGCCGTCACAGACTGGAGGACATAGTCTGCACCATCGTCAGGGACGAAGCCATGGCCAGGATCGAACATCTGAGGCAGGAAGGCCACGAGAGCCCGGTATTCTTCGACGCGCCTCTTTTGTTCGAAATGGGCCTTGAAAAGGACATGGACGAGAGCTGGCTGGTAACTGCCAGCATCGAGACCAGGACCTACAGAGTCATGAAGAGAGACGGTGTCACCAGAGAGGAAGTTCTCAAAAGGATAGCCAGCCAGATGCCTGACAGCGAGAAGGAGAAACTGGCTGATCACGTCATCACCAATTCCCTGGATCTCAGCTGGCTTTTTGAGCAGGTGGACGAGCTTCTTTCCATGTTGGAGGAGGGCTAAAATATTTTGTTGTTTTTTTACGATCACTGTGATAAAATGACTACGTTCGGAGTTTTGCCGGCATGATGGAATTGGCAGACGTGCGGGACTCAAAATCCCGTGGTGGCGACACCGTGTGGGTTCGACCCCCACTGCCGGCACCACAGGAGCCGATATAAATTTTTAACTGAAGGAGTTTTAACCCATGAGTCAGACAGCAATGCAACTTTTACCTCTTGTAGCGCTTGTTGCTATTATGTACTTCCTTATGATCAGACCTCAGAGGAAGAAGGATAAACAGATCAACGAAATGCGTAACAACCTGATGGTAGGCGATGAGATCGTTACCATCGGCGGTATCTACGGCAAGATCGTTAAGACAAAGGACGACACTATCGTCATTCAGACAGGTGCTGACAGAGTCAGACTTGAGATGGCCAGATGGTCAGTTTCCTCTGTTGTCAAGGACGCTCCCCGCAAGGCTGCAGCCAGAGCTGAGGCCGAGGATGTAAGGGAAGAGGATGCACCTGCAAAGAAGAGCATCAAGCGTCTCAGAAAAGAGACTGCTGCCGAGGCTGAAGAAGTTAAAGAAGAAGTCAAGGAAGCAGCAGCTGACGTTCAGGAAACCGTTGAGGATCTTACCGAGGAACTGGACGACTAAGCTTCCGGATTTATCTAGGCTTTAAAAACTCCTTGAAATCAAGGAGTTTTTCTTGTTTTTTGACATATGTGTTGATATAATATATTGTCTGTAATAATGCCTATCTATATGCATTTTTACAGAAAATATAGAAAACGAATTGTGAGGTCATTGTAAATGAGTCAGAAATTAAAAGCTGTACTGTCGATTCTCGTCATAATCGTCACCGTGTTCGGGCTTTTTGCCACGTTCCACGGTATCGTCAAGGATGACGAGGGTAATTACATCAACGGTAAGGACGCCCTGAAATACGGTCTTGATATCAACGGCGGCGTTTACGTCGTTATGGAAGCCCAGACCGACGAAATGAATCTGTCTCCCGCAGAACTGAGAGAACTGATGGAGCAGACCAGAGCGGTCATCGACAACCGTGTAAATGAACTGGGAGTCGCCGAATCTTCGGTAACTATAGAGGGAACCAACAGGCTGAGAGTTGAGATGCCCGGAGTTTCCGATGCAGATGAAGCTATCGAGGCCATTGGAACCACCGCTAAGCTGTACTTCATGCTGTCGGATGGAACTGTGGTACTTGACGGTTCCTATGTCAACGACGCTCAGGTGGATACAGACGGATCATATTACAAGATCCTCCTTGAATTTGATTCCGAAGGAGCGACCCTTTTCGAGGAGGCCACAAAAAAAGCATATAACCATGAACCCGAAGTTACGGTGGAAGGAATGAACTCTGACGAGATCGCCATCGTTCTTGACGGTACCGTGCTCACACATCCCCAGGTCCAGACAGTCATCTCCGGAGGAAGGTGCGAGATCACCGGAAGGTTTACTCAGGAACGTGCTACCACGCTTGCAGCCCTCATCAGAGGAGGCGCGCTGCCCGTGGAACTTAAGGAGATCCAGTCTTCAGTCCAGTCAGCCACCATCGGAGCCAACGCTCTCGACAAGTCCATCGTCGCAGGCGGGATCGGACTTATTATCATATTCGCCCTTATGATCCTGATGTACGGACTTCTGGGCGTCATTGCAGACATCGCTCTCATGCTCTACGTCGCAATGTTCATCTGGGCAATGGTTGGATTCAACGTAGTTCTCACACTGCCCGGAATCGCAGCTCTCATCCTTTCAATAGGCATGGCTGTAGACGCCAACGTCATCATCTTCTCCAGGATCAAGGAGGAGATCTGCGAAGGCAAGTCCATCAGAGTGGCTGTGGACAGCGGCTTCAAGGAAGCGCTTGTAACGGTACTGGATGCTCAGATAACGACTCTGATCGCAGCTATCGTTCTGTACGAGGTAGGAACCACCACAGTAAAGGGATTCGCCCTCACATTGATGATCGGTATCGTGTTCAGCATCTTCACTGCTGTCATCATTTCACAGCTGTTCTTGAGCTTCGTTGCCGGAACCGAGAGATTCTGCAAGAATAAGTACTTCGGAGTAAACGAGGACGGAACTCCGAAGCAGTTCATCAACAAAAAATTCAACTTCATCAAGAACAGGAAGATCTTCTACATCGCATCCTGCGCCATCATCATCGTCGGCCTGGTATGCTCCATGATCTTCGGCATGAACTACGGTATCGACTTCACAGGCGGTACCACCATCCAGGTGGAGATGGGAGAGCAGGTCAAGATATCCGATGTTGAGGATGCCATCAAGTCCTTCGACCTTGATCCCTCCATCATCTACACAGGAGAGGGCAATACCCAGATCCAGATCAAGACCATCAAGGCTCTTGAGAACGCAGAGAGGACCGAGGTATTCGGTGCCCTTCAGGAAAAGTTCGGACTTGAAGACAATGCGTTGGTCGCATCCGAGCAGTTCGGACCTTCAGTGGGAGACGAACTCAAGGCCAACGCCATCAAGGCAGTGCTCATCGCAGCCGTCGGCATGCTGATCTATATCATCCTGAGATTCAAGTCCTGGAAGTACGGATTAAGCGCAGTTGTGGGAGTTGCCCACGACGTTCTGATGGTTCTGGCATTCTACGCCATCTTCAGATACACCGTGAACAACCCGTTCATCGCCGCTATCCTCACACTGGTAGGATATTCGATCAACGATACAATCGTTATCTTCGACAGGATCAGATACAACAAGAAGATCTATGCGAAGAACAACAACGAGACCAACATCGACCTTTCTCTGAACCAGACGCTGAACAGGACCATCATGACATCTGTTACGACACTGGTGGTGATGGTACCGCTTCTCTTCATGGTAGGCGGCTCCATCGCACAGTTCATCGTGCCCCTCATGGTTGGCGTCATCGTAGGATGCTATTCATCCATCTTCGTCTGCGCTCCGCTGTACTACGACCTCAACAAGAAGGATGAGATGTCCAAGTACATGCTGAAGCAGCAGGAGAAGGAGAGAGCCGACAGAAGGAAAGAGAAGGCCAAGGAAATAGAGAAGGTCAAGGAGGCCGTCATTCCTTCAAAGGGCGGTGAACAGGCCAAGCCGAAGAACAAGTCCAAGGCAAAATCGAAGAAAAAGAGCAAATAAGCTTAAGGGTCAAGGGTTACAGTGCAAAAGACAGAAGTAAACAAGCTCACAAAAGAAGAGTTTATTGAGAATCTTCTTAAAATAAATCCCAACTACAACACCGAAAACATTGAGAAGGCTTTCGTTGTTGCCGACAGACTGCATGAGGGACAGTTCAGGCAGTCCGGGGATCCGTACATCACTCACCCCGTGAATGTGGCGTACATCCTGGCAAATCTCGGCATGGACGAGGACACGGTGATCGGTGGTCTTTTGCATGACGTCGTTGAGGACACGGAGTACACCGAGGAACAGCTCATCGCCGACTTCGGTGAGGAGGTCTGCGCTCTGGTGGACGGCGTCACCAAACTGGGAAACATCAAGTTCGAATCCAAGGAGAACATCCAGGCGGAGAACTTCCGCAAGATGTTCCTGGCCATGTCCAGGGATATCAGAGTACTGGTGATCAAGCTGGCGGACAGACTTCACAACATGAGGACCCTCCAGTTCAAATCACCTGCCAAGATCAGGGAGAAGGCCACAGAGACCCTGGAGATCTACGCTCCTCTGGCAGCCAGACTGGGAATCTTCTCCATCAAGTTCGAACTTGAGGACCTGGCTCTCAAGTTCCTCCATCCGGAGGAATATGAGGATCTGGTGGTGCGCATCAGCCAGATGAAGACCCAGCGCGAGACCGTGATCAACAGCGTCATATCGGAGATCAAGGAATCTCTGGATGACATGGGATTCAAGTACGAGATCTACGGCAGAGCCAAGCATTACTATTCCATCTACAAAAAGATGAAATACCAGCACAAGGACCTTGACGAGATCTTCGACCTGATAGCCATAAGGATCATAGTGGATTCAGTGAGAGACTGTTACGCTGTTCTGGGTATCGTTCACACCATGTGGACTCCCATTCCGGGCAGGTTCAAGGATTATATCGCCATGCCAAAGCCCAATATGTATCAGTCCATACATACCACGGTGATCGGCGAGAACGGAGAACCCTTCGAGATCCAGATCAGGACCCAGGAGATGCACCGCGTGGCTGAATACGGTATCGCGGCCCACTGGAAATATAAGGAGGGCAACACCTCCGGAGAGATAAATCAGGACGAGATCAAACTGGCGTGGCTCAGACAGTCTCTGGAACTGGAAAAGGACTCCGAAGACCCCAAGGATTTCCTGGAGAACGTGAAGATGGATCTTTTTGCCTCACAGGTATTCGTGTTCACGCCTCAGGGCAAGGTGCTGGAACTTCCCGCGGGATCCACGCCTCTTGACTTCGCATTCAAGATCCACTCAGACATCGGATACAAGTGCGTTGGAGCCAAGGTCAGCGGCAAGATGGTTCCCATCGACTATGTTTTGAACAACGGAGACATAGTGGAGATCATCACGTCCCAGAATTCATCGGGACCGTCTATAGACTGGTTAAAGATAGTCAAATCCTCCAATGCCCGCAACAAGATCCGCTCCTTCCTCAAGAAGGTCAACAAGGATGCCAACATTGAAAAGGGCAGAGACCTGGTGGAGAAGTATCTCAAGAAGAGAGTCCAGGATTATACCCTGGTATACAAGGAAGCCTACATCAGGCGGGCCATGAAGGACGCCAAGTTCGCCACTCCCGAAGAGGGCTGGGCACAGCTCTCCAACGGCGGATCTCTGGTCAGCAAGTTCTGCAACCTGCTCATCGGCTACTACGAAGAGGAGACCAAGCAGGAACTTCCCAAGACCAATGAGGAGATCATGGAGGATCTCAGAGCTCAGGAGGCCAGAAGAAGCAGACTTGAGCGCAAAAGATCCGGAAGCGCCGGAGTCATCGTGGAGGGTGCAGATAACCTGATGATCAAGCTGGCCAAGTGCTGCAGCCCGGTTCCCGGAGACGATATCATCGGTTATATAACCAAGGGAAGAGGCATCTCAGTCCACAGAAAGGACTGCACCAACATAGTCAGTCTTCCTGAGGAGGAAAAGCCCAGACTCATCAAGGTGGAGTGGGAGGACGTCAAGGAAGGCAAGTCCTATGACGTTGCCATCACCATTACAGGAAACGACAGGAGAGGATTCCTTTCAGACATCTCCAAGACCTGCGAGAATCTGGATGTGGACCTTACGGGAGTCAACGCCAGGACCAGTCCGGACGGCTCCATGACCATGAACATAGTCATTTCCATTTCCTCCGTTCAGGAGATGGACAGAATACTGAGAGCCCTTCGCAACGTTGAAGGAGTCTCCAAGGTATACAGAGCGAGGAGCTGAGATGAGAGCAGTAGTTCAGAGAGTAACATCCTCCTCCGTCAGCGTTTCAGGAGAAGTAAAAGGGTCGATCAGAAACGGACTTACTGTGCTCCTGGGAGTGGAGACCGGAGACGGTCAGAACGACCTGGATTACATGATAGAGAAGGTGTCAGGCCTCAGGATCTTTGACGACGAAAACGGCGTCATGAACCTTTCGGTACTGGACGTGGGCGGAGAGATCCTTTCCATCTCACAGTTCACTCTTCTGGGTGACGTGAGACGGGGCAAGAGACCCAGCTGGATAAGAGCCGAAAGACCTGAGACGGCCAATGAGATGTACATGAGATTCAATGACGGCCTGAGAGCCAGAGGGATCCATGTGGAGGAGGGCGTCTTCCAGGCGGAGATGTCCGTAAATATAGTAAACGACGGACCTGTCACCATACTTCTTGACAGCAGAAAGTTATTTTAGAAACATGAAGATACTTCACTACACCACAGGACCCATATCAGTAAACACATTCGTGGTCTACGACGAGGAGACCATGGACTGTTTCATTGTGGATCCAGGCGGATACAGGCAGGAGATCGCGGACAAGATCAGAGAGCTTGGACTTAAGCCTTCATACATTATTCTGACCCACGGTCACGGCGACCATATAGGAGGGATCGCCCGCCTGGAGCAGGAATTTCCCGACATCAAGGTAGTCGCCAACAAGAACGAGGTGGAGCTTCTGGAGGATCCCCGAAAGAACGATTCACTTGAACTTTTCGGAAGACCCTTATCCATCACCCCGGACGTCCTGACGGACGACATGGATACCATGAAGATAGGGAACATGGAACTCCTCTTCATCTTCACTCCCGGACACACTCCCGGAGGCCAGAGCATTCTGGTGGACGGCCATCTTTTCGCAGGAGACACACTGTTCAGATTCTCCGTGGGGAGGACCGACTTCTGGGGAGGAAGCTTCCCCCAGTTAAAGAAGTCCATAGTAGAGAAACTTTTCACCCTTCCTGACGATACGGTGGTGCTTCCCGGACACATGGGATTCACGACCATTGGAGAGGAGAAAAAATACAACCCTTTTGTCATATGAAAGGTTCCTGGGGAATTCTGACCGGCGTCAAACCGGTTAAGCTTACAAGAGAACTGTTCAGAGGAAATCCCTATAACGGAAGGCAGCCTCATCCCAGGGATGAGGTGAAAAGGATCCTCATGGAGGAGGACGGCCTTTCGGAGGACAAGGCGGATCTTCTGATCGAGATATATGAATACCAGCAGGAAGTCCTGAAGGGCGATAATTACACCGGCGCCGGGGTATACGTGGGCATACCTTTCTGTCCCACCAGATGCCTTTACTGCAGCTTCACTTCCAATCAGAAACCACACGAGGAGATCAAAAGATATCTGGAGGCTCTCCATAAGGAGATAAGCTACGTGGGACGCAGGATGAAGGAGACAGGGCTGGGTGTTGAGACCCTCTACATAGGAGGGGGAACGCCGACGACCCTGGATCCCGGTGAACTGGAAGAACTTTTTGACTGCCTGAGGTCTGAGATGGACCTTTCGGAACTCAGGGAATTCACCCTGGAGGCCGGAAGACCCGATACCATAGACAGGGACAAGCTCATTGCTGCAAAGGAAGCCGGGGTCACAAGGATATCCATAAACCCTCAGACCATGAAGCAGGAGACCCTGGATATCATAGGCAGACGACATACTGTGGAGGACATCTACAGGGCTTTCGAAGCGGCCAGGGATTCCGGCATCAGGAACATAAACTGCGATCTGATCGCAGGGCTTCCCGGCGAGACGGCTGAGGACTTTGCAGACTCGCTCTCCAGGGTCCTTGAACTGGGACCCACGGACATCACGGTCCACACTCTGGCCCTCAAGAGAGCGTCCCGCCTCATCGAGGAGGACAGCCAGTATCACCTGAGCCATTCGGAAGTCGCCCGGGAGATGATAGAACTGGGCGCGGAGGTTTTGCGCAGGGAAGGATACAGACCTTATTATCTCTACAGGCTCAAGCGCATGGCGGGAGCCCTGGAGAATACCGGATGGTGCCGTGAGGGCAGCGCCGGCATATATAACATAAGGATAATGGACGAGCAGCAGTCCATCGTGGCGCTGGGCGCGGGAGGAATGTCCAAGGTGTACTTTCCCGCTGAAAACAGGCTGGAGAGGGTGCCCAACGTCTCCAATTACGAAGTATACATCGACCGTCTGGACGAGATGCTTCAGCGTAAGGAAAAAGGGATCTTTGCCATGATCCCCGAAATATATAAACAGTCACAAGACTTAAGAAGGAGGTAAACAAATGCTTACTAATGCACCAAAAGGAACAAAAGATATCATGCCCCAGCAGGTGTACAAATGGCATTACATAGAGGAGAAATGGAGGAATATCTGTGAGAGATACGGATTCAAGGAGATCCGTACTCCCATGTTTGAACATACCGAACTTTTCCAGAGAGGAATAGGAGACACCACCGACGTGGTACAGAAGGAAATGTACACCTTCAACGATCACGGCGGACGTTCCGTCACTCTCAAACCCGAGGGAACATCACCCGCAGTCAGGGCCTTCATCGAGCAAAAAACTTACGCAGAGGTACAGCCCACCAAGGTCTATTATGACATTCCCTGCTTCAGATACGAGAAACCTCAGAGCGGACGTCTCAGAGAGTTCCACCAGTTCGGAGTGGAGACCTTCGGAACGCCCAACATGGTGGCTGACGCTGAGATCATCGCCATCGGATACGATTTCTTAAAGAGCATGGGCGTCACAGACCTTACTCTTGAGATCAACTCCGTAGGCTGCCCCAAGTGCAGGGGAGCATACCGTCAGAAGCTGAGAGACTTCCTGCTTCCGGTATATGATCAGCTCTGCGAGACCTGCCAGTCCAGATACGAGAAGAATCCCATGAGGATCCTGGACTGTAAGTCGCCCATCGACCAGGCTCTGGTAGTGGACGCACCCATGATGCTGGACAATCTCTGCGACGAGTGCAGAGACGCCTTCGAGGAACTGAAGGAGAACCTGGATGCAATGGAGATCCCCTATGTGGTCAACCCCAGGATCGTAAGAGGCCTTGACTACTACACCAAGACCGCTTTCGAGTTCGTTTCCAACTCCATCGGAGCCCAGGGCACCGTATGCGGAGGCGGAAGATATGACAACCTGGCAGAGGAAGTGGGCGGACTTCCGATCCCCGGCGTAGGTTTCGGTCTGGGCAAGGAGAGACTCCTGATGCTCATGGAAGCCAACGGCGTGGTGATCCCCGAACCTGCACCCTGTGACGCACTTATCGCCACCATGGGCAGGAACGCCAGACTGGCCGGCCAGAAGATCATGAGAGACCTGAGAGAGCAGGGCGCCAAGGTACAGATGGACGACCTTCAGAGGAACTTCAAGGGTCAGTTCAAATATGCTGACAGAATCAACGCCAGATACACCATAGTTCTGGGCGACAACGAGATCGAAAAGGGCGCTGCCACCCTCAAGAACATGGAGACCGGAGATCAGGTTGAAGTGAAGTTTGAAGATCTTTACGAAGCAATCACTAAATAGAGGAGATTCTTATTAATGAGCACTATCTATAAGCGCACATCCATGTGCGGAGAGCTTAATATCAACAATGTGGGACAGGAAGTTGTCCTGAACGGCTGGGTGGCCAAGAGGAGAAATCTTGGATCCCTCATCTTTGTGGACCTCAGGGACAAGACAGGTATAGTTCAGGTCACATTCGATGAGAACGTACCCAAGGAAGTTTTCGACCTTGCAGATTCCGTCAGATCAGAATACGTCATCGGGGTCAAGGGAGTGGTCCGTGAGAGAAGCGCCAAGAACGATCAGATCGCCACAGGCGACATCGAGGTGTTAGCCACCGACATGATCGTATACAGCGAATCCGATACACCGCCCATCTATATCAAGGATGATGACGACGCGGCCGACAGCCTCAGGATGAAGTACAGATATCTGGACCTGAGGAAGCCCCACATGCAGAGAAACCTTTCCTTCAGACACAAACTGGTGAAGGTGACCAGAGACTATTTCGATGAGAACGGATTCACCGAGGTGGAGACACCTTACCTCATCAAGTCCACTCCCGAAGGAGCCAGGGACTATATCGTTCCTTCCAGGACCTTCCCCGGAGAGTTCTACGCTCTTCCCCAGAGCCCCCAGCTTTTCAAGCAGCTTCTTATGGTTGGCGGCACCGACAGGTACATGCAGGTGGTTAAGTGCTTCAGGGACGAGGACCTGAGAGCTGACCGTCAGCCTGAGTTCACCCAGATCGACCTGGAGATGTCATTCGCGGATCAGGATACAGTCATCGAAGTGCAGGAAGGCTACCTCAAGAGAGTCTTCAAGGAAT
>JAEEGJ010028370.1_pt1 | contig 11140 bp, 7 predicted proteins | sample 8958761 | NCBI WGS metagenome assembly JAEEGJ01 (sample SAMN16246546, study PRJNA631951) | gut metagenome | biome: gut microbiome; feature: rumen; material: RS-attached | host: Bos | place: Iran: Karaj | collected 2018-10
GTAAGTACCAATCTTCTCAGTAAAACGACCATCACGTGGTGCACGAGCGTCGGCGATAACGATTCTGTAGAAAGCGTAGCCCTTACGGCCGCCGCGCTGCAATCTGATCTTTGTTGCCATAATTTTTTAATCTTTTAATTTTTTAATTTTTGAATTTAAACTGAATTTCATGCTCTTAACTCGTAAAAGCGGCTGCAAAGGTACACATTTTCTCGCGTACATACACACATACCCACGAACTATTTATTGTTTTTTAACGATAACAGACCTAAAATGAGGATGTGCATGTGAACACACCCTCATCGGAAACACCTTTTGTAATTTGTAATTTGTAATTTTCTACTAAGTCAACACCCGTACCAGCTTCCTGTACTTACCATGTTCCAGCCGCTCAACAATGCCGTCCTTACATAGGCGGGACATCATCGTACGGGCCGTGTTGATCGTACAACCGATGATATCAGGCACCTGCGACACGTCAAACTCATCAGGCAGCATCTGATAGGCCCGTTGCGTCTTCGACTGGCGGTTTCTCGGTATCGTCGGGTCGGCCAGCATATCGTCGAAGTACTTGCGGGCGTACTCCCCGAACCAGTGGTGCTGACAGCGGTACTGGATGTTCAGCACCAGCTCACACAGCGCCAGATCCTGCTCGTCGATGGCGAAGGTCTTCGTCTTCTCCCACTCGTCCCAGTGACGCATCAGGATGAAAGGCACGGAGATCGAGATGCCGTAGTAGGCCACACGCTTCAGCAACAACTCGTCGCTCTTGTCCTGATTGATCTCGGCGATGGCCATGTGGTCGCGAGTCCACTCCCAACAGGTCTCTACCAGCGGCCATACGGGCAGCTCACCACTCACGCCATCCAATCGGTATGCCCACGTCCTCAGTGTCTCATCCTCCTGATAGGTGGCGCGCGGCTGCATCAGTGCCATCATCTTGAAGTCGCTCGCTGGCAGGGGAATCACCGCCAGACGGGTGGAGAGACCTGATCCGAAGTTCCGTTCGGTCACCTTCCGGTGCAAAGACAAGGGCGTGCCCGTATAGACATAGTTCCAGTAGACATTAAACGGTCCCGTCACAGAGTCCACATTGCGGTACTGTTGGTTGTCCTCCTCATTATGGAAGGCCTTCAGTTCCATCGTCGACTTGTCGATCCACTGACCGCCCTTCGAGGCTGCCGTCGAGGAATCCAGCTCTGAGTCGAACGTGAGCATGTGCAGGTGCATCTCCTTGTTGCCTATCACGTCGATGGCCTTACACATATCCTCGATAAACACACCGTTGGCCGTTCTCGCACCATGGATGCGGATGATCACCTCGGGCTGTTTCAGGGCCTCCTTCTTCTGCTCTTTCGACGACGTACCACGCTCCTTCAACTCCTTCTTATAGCGGTTGATGGCATCGTTACCCACCTTGTCGGCTGCGATGATCGGCGCCAGGAGCAGCTTGTACAGCCTCGTGGCAAAGCTCTTTCCCGAAGCCGGGTCGCCGATGATATAGATGCAATAATTAAGCCTCCGTTCCTCCTCGGGTCTGTGATAGAAGTAATACCACGTCCTCGTCAGCAGCGTACCCATGAAGGCTGCCGCCGTGAACATCGCCGCAGGATAGGCCTCCCTGTGCAGTCCCTCGCAGATCTCCTTCAGACAAGGATACACCCCGAACAGTTTCTCTATCTCCCCGCCCCACTCCTTCAAAGGCACCTCTGCGGCGCACTGGGGGACTGCTGTGATGACCTCTCCCTGGCCCTCTCCTGTAGGCGAGGGAATGGTCCCCCTCCTACAGGAGGGGTTAGGGGAGGTCACAGAACCGAGTGCTCCCAGCTCATCCAGCGCCATCTGAAGTTCTTCCGGTTTCTTCCTGCCATACTTCAGCTTACAAGCCCCTTCCACCGTCGCCTCTACGGGATCGCCCTCAGCTATCAGATCCATCACCCACTCCTGCGTCTTCAGAGCCTCCAACACCTTCTTCGGCGAATTGTCGCACACGTACCTCAGCTGATGAGCCAAGTCCCGCATCTTATCATGACGGTCGCCCTGCCCTGGCACCACACCGCCCAGCAGTTTCTCAATAATCGCCGTCAGCTTTACACCATGGTATCTCAACTCTAAGGAGTCATTTCTATTTTCTAAGGAATCTTGGAATTTTGGAATTTCTTTATCGGAGCTTAGCTCCGAATCTCCTATATTCCTATATTCCTTAGACTTAATATTCTCCTTAGACATAGGTGTTGGCTGAGTACGACCGTCCCGATACATTGCATTATACTTCTCACCAAACGCCTTGTTCTCATACTCGAAAATCTCGTCGTCGATATACAGCAGATCCTCTTCCGTGGTCAAAAAGTGTCCCCTGCTACCGTCCTTGCATTTCTCGTCGATAAACGCCGAGACGCCCAAGAACTTCGCCATTTCCTGTTGGTTATCAATCAGGTTGCCCCATTCCATCCGAGCCTTGAAGACGATCTTCAGCCCGTCACCCGATGGAGAGATGAACGCCATCAGGATGCCGATCTCCTTCAGGTCAAGATGAGCAATGATCTGCAGCCAGTACTCACGTGCCGCCTTCCCGTCGTGACTCTTCACCACATGGTCGAGATCTATCACGCAGAGGCCGTTCAGACAGACGCCAGCCTTCTGCCTCCAACGGCCTACCACCTCCTTCTTGTTCGGCAGTTCCAGATAGTTGGCGATGAAGATCACCAGCGGCAGCGAACGCTTCAGACTGTCGCAGTAGGCCTCCACCTGCTTCTGGTCTGTCAGTTTGTTCAGCGTCGCCCGTTTCTCAGGCTTCAGCCACTTATACCAATCCTGATAGCCCGCCGTCACCAGCCAGTTCCGGGTAAATCCGCTGCTCTTGATCTGCCTGATGAGTCTGACACTCTCAACGACCCTCGGGTCTCTCATCAGTGTGTACAGCAAAGGCTGGCCCACGTTTTCCGTGGGCTCAGCAAAATTCCTTTGATAACAAAACGCCATCTATTTAAATCATCTTCGGCAATTTTTTGTTTACTGTAAACCGTAAACTACTTTCTCTTATGGAAGTCCGACCAATCCCTTACCTTCATCGGCTCCATCTCGTCCGCCTCGAAGAACCTCTTGGCCTCCCACGCCCTTCTTCTCTCGAGCCCTTTGAGCTTCTGTCCACCGGCCCACACCCACTTCATGAACTCCTGTTTGATGGCCCTCATGTTGCCACCCTCCCGGATCGTCTTCATGAGCGTGCTCGTCTTCAACTTCCAGAACCCGATGTTATACGCGAAGCTCACCAGTGCGTCAAACTGCGGCTGGTTGAAGTGTCCCAACGAGTCCACCTGTTTCTCCAGATCATACAAGTCCGCTTTCAGCAGATGTTCCGCCCAATAATCCGTTATCACATCCCCCTGTCTCACGTCCGGTCCCGTATGTCCGTAGCCGATCGTCAACCTGCCTCCCGGGCAGTAGTACGCCTTTGTCCTCAGCCCTTCGAACTCCTTGAGTTTCTCCAAGCAAATATCACTTACTCTCATCATAATTATATTCTGTCCTCTGTCTTTCTAAAAGTTCGGATACCCCAATTTCGCATTCAGGTAGTGCAGCCCTGCCATCGTCCACGTCATGTACGTACGTACTTTCTTCTCGCCCTTCAGCGAGTACGACACGTGTGTGCGGAGGCTCACCAGTCCGCGGTCGGCCAGGTCGTCGCTGATGTTCCACCGTCCGAACCGTCTGTACTGGATGCCCATGTCGCACAGCACGGCATTGAAGTCGCCGACCGTCATGTTGAACGTCTTGGCCACCTGTGTCGCCGTCAGCGTGTCCTCCGCCTCGGCGTTCACCATCCTCAGTCCCTCGCCGATGATGTGGTCGGCCATCGCCAGGATTTTTTTCGTGGAGGGTTGAATGAGATTTTTCGAGGAAAGAGGAAAGAGGAAAGAGGAAGGAGAAATGTCTGCGGCGGAGATGTCTGAAGGGATAATGTCTGTGGTAGGAGTAATCTCTTTCCACTTTCCACTTTCCACTTTCCTCGAAAACCCTCCACTTTCCACTTTCCTCGAAAGACGCTCCAGCTCCTCCCATCGTATCACCAGTCTCGCCCGAGCCTCGTCGTTGAACTTCGTGGCGATGTAGAGCGTCTCGGTCTTGGTCAGCGAGTAACAGGGAACTTCTCGTGTGCCGCCCTTAGGCTGGGCGATGGTTCGGGATGTCAGCCGAAATTTCGACCCACATGTTTTCTCCCAACCAATCTCCATCTTTCGGATGGCCTCCATCACATGTTTGTGCTGCTTGCCGGTAAGTTCGGCAATCTCCAGCGAGGTCATGCGCTGCTCACCGTTGTTTTCACTGTTGTTGAAGTGGTTGAAACAGTTGTTCATGCTCACTTCGATAGTTGTTGTTTGTTGCATAAGCATTGTTTTATTTTACGTCGCCCCCTTTCAGGCGACCTGTCGGTAGTCAAAAATAAATATGTAAAGAACTGCCGTATCATCGCGACAGGGCAGGTTGTGGCAGTCCGCCGACCGCCTCCGGAAAATTACAATTAGAGAAAAAAGCAAAAATCCAATAATCACAAAACCAGAAACACATAAAAATCAATTATCAATTATATTGTAACCAACATGTCAATGACCGCATCAGCGAGCGAAGAGTCAAATTCCGAGCGCTGACGATGCAAAATTACGCACGATTTCTGAAGGACGGATGGCTTTTAAACAACCCGTCTCCAACAATCTCCAAAAATCTCTGATTATCCCTGTTTATCTCCGTTTTTCTCTGATTTGCTCTCCGTAAGGCACAAAAAAGCACCAGAACCAACGATTCTGATGCTTACACTGACGGAACGAAGCCGTCGCTTATTTCTTGTAGTATTTCTGGAAGGTCTTCAGACTATAACCCTCCCCGTCGGGCATGCCCATCCTCACCAGTTCATTGTACGCCCGCTCGGCATTCTGCGGCAGCAGGATCTTCCGGTCGTCAGCCAGTTGCTTGAGATACTGGCAGATTTCCTGAATGCCCTGCCGGGTCACCAGCCGCTTCACCTCCTCGTGAATCTGCCATTCCTCACGACTGTCCACCGACGGATGGATGAAATGAAACAGCTCCTCCGCCCCATGGGGACAGGTCCCACCACAGGCCGTCTCCCCACTCTTCCCACCGTCAGCGCCAACGGGATCATTCTTCGTGGCCTTGGGTTCAGCCGCGAGTGTCTGAAACGTGGGGCTCTCCATCGAGCAGCCGATGTTGGCGACACCCCACACGTTAATCGGCGTCTGCTTCTGTATATCCTTCTCTTCCATCATCACTTTGATCTCTGTTGATGTCAAGGGCCGCAGGCAAGTCCGGGTTCACCGGCAGCACCATGAATTCCGTATCTTTCAGGTCGCAGCCCACGTTCGCCGTACTCCCCGCCTGAGGATAGACGATGTTTTGTGTCGTTGGCTTCTCGACCATCTTCTCCATCGCTTTTGCAAGCCTTCCCGTCTGATCACCCTCCAGCTGGGTTATCTCGTCCACTTGTTCATAGATCTGCTGCGGCAAGTTGTCGGCCAACGTATGGTGCAGCATGTGAGCGACCAGCATCTTCTGGCTGTTGTTCAGACCCAACACGTAGCTGATCATCTTAAGAATGTCGATCAGGATGTAATGCTCTACGATCATCAGCGTCCGTTTGTCTCTGGCCTCATCCTGACCATCCTCGGTCGTTTCGATAGTCATCACCAGCGATTCCAGCTCCTTGATCCGAGCATCCTTATCTGCGATCAGCTTGTCCTTCTCGGCCAGTTGCTTGTCTTTCTTGGCTATCACTTTATCCTTCTCCTTGAGCATTTCCTTCAGAGCGGCGATTTCATCGTCCTTCTTTTGCAGTTGCTCTACCATCATCGAATTCCGCGCCTCCATCATACCGCCGGTCTTCGCCAGGTCCACAATCATCTTCAGTTCATCCAGGTCTTTTGCCATTCTTCCCCTTTCCTTTAAATTGTCAGTTTAATATTCGTTTTTTAAGTTCACGTATCTCTCCTACCCTAGAATCAGGCCGAAAAGACCACAAAGGTATATAAAGAAAATGGATTGACCAACTGCTATCTGTTAAATGTTGTATAACTTGCACAAACAGCCGAAACTGTGCATTTTTTGCCCCCTGTTATCCAGACAAGTAACGGAGGGACGGTTCTTTTGTTATAGTAACGGAGGGACGGTTCTGTTATAACTTCAGAACCGCCCCCCGTTACACGTTTGTTTCATTTTCTAATTACTTTTTGCCGGTTCTGGATGACGATGCCGCGGGTGCTGGCCGTGGCGGGTGTGCCTTGCAGGGTGTAGGCAGGACCGTCGGTCAAGTGGGTCAGGGGACGGTTCTCTGACCCACTCGTCTTACGCTTCGACGTGTTCAGGTAGATACGGATGGCCTTCGATACATCGTCGGCCGATGATTTCTTCGCCACGCCAGCCGACAGTCAGCCATGGGGATTTCAGCCATGGGGACAGATTCTGCTTGGGTATGACCCAGTATCTGTTCCCGCAGCTATTTGGACATGTATATTTTTACCATCTCCACGATATCTGCGACATTGAACACTCCGTCATTATTGACATCGGCAGCCTTCTTGTCAAATTCTGCATCCGGATTGCCCATGATGAAATTAACCGGCTCGGCGATATCAGCGGTATTCACCACACCATCTCCGTTGGAATCGCCACTGATCGGCAATTTTACAATCTTCTTGAAATTCTTCCAAGGCGCCTTTCCTTTGTACAAGTCAACAGAAGCTTCAGGAACATGCAGCGTCCAGTTTTCAATGGGGGTATTCATAAATGCATATTCATCAGTGTTTGGCACCTGCTCAGCATAGCAATATACATCCGCCAATTCACCGCAATCACTGAAAGCACAGTTTCCAACGCTCGTCACGCTCTTGGGGATGGTTATAGAGATCAGGCCGTCGCAATACTGGAAAACACCTTCGCTGATGGATGTCACGCCGTTGGGAATGTTTATCGAGGTCAGGCCGATACAACCATCGAAAGCATGTTCTTCTATGCTCGTCATGCTGCTGGAGATGGTAACCGAGGGCATGCGGCAGTTTTTGAAAGCCCATGCCCCTATGCTCGTCACGCTGCTGGGAATGATAATCGAGGGCATATCCTCGTATAAAAAAGCAAAAGCATAGGCTCCTATTCTTGCGACGTTGTTGGGGATGGTTGTATTTCTACAACCTGCTATAAGGGTATTGGTTCCCTTCTCGATAATCGCATTACAGTTGTCGCGAGAATCGTATTTCGAATTACCAGTCTCAACATTTATTGATATAAGAGCCCTACAGCCACCGAAAGCACCTTCAGTGATGGTTGTCACGCTGCTGGGGATGGTAAGTGAGGTAAGGCCGATGCAATTCTGAAAAGCATACTCTCCAATGCTCGTCACGCTGCTAGGGATAGTAAGCGAAGTCAGAGACCAGCAACCAGCGAAAGTATTGTATTCAATGCTTGTCACGCTGTTGGAGATGGTAAGAGAGGTCATGCTGCTGCAAGCCAAAAAAGCTTGACTTTCTATGCTCGTCACGCTGTTGGGTATGATAACCGATGACAGGCTGCTGCAACTCTCGAAAGCACTCCACTCTATGCTCTTCACGCTGCTGGGGATGGTTACTGAGGTCATGCTGCTGCAATCACAGAAAGCATAACTGCTGATAGACGTCACTCCTGACTCAATAATGGCATTTAGGATGGAATTTCTGTAGCTATACCAGGGTGCTTTAGAAGTATAGTCAGCATAATATTTCTTCATAGACCCCGTACCAGAGATTGTTAGGGTCTTTGTCGCTTCCACATACGACCAAGTGACGTTGTCGCCACAAGTTCCATGTTCATCAGCACTTGCGATTACTGGCAACAATGCCAAAATGAATGATAAAATAGTTTGTTTCATATTCTATGTCGGATTCAATGCTGTAATATCAATATCATATTTGTTTTCGACTGTGGGCGCAAAAGGGACTGACCCTTCTGCGCCATTCTGCGCCCTATTCTTTTGGGGTCGCCATGATCAGCTGCTGGATCAGCTCGATGTCCTTTTCGTCGGCTTTGCCGTCGTTGTTCACGTCGGCAGCTGGCAGGCTGAAGCCCGTCATGTAACAGAGGGACGGTTCTTCTGTTATAACGAAAGAACCGTCCCCCCGTTACAGAGGTGCCAGACCCTTCTGCACCCTTGTGGAAATCACCAATTACCACCGCCACCGCCTCCGGCGCCTCCACCACTATAAAAACCTTCCGGCTCATTATACAGGGCCCAAATATTAGTAGAGTCTAAGGCTTTGTTATAAACTCTGATGTCGTCGATTTTCCCGTAGAAGGGGTACCATGCTCCACTGCCGTAACGTCCTAATGTCATGTTGCTGCTTGCCATGATTCCCACATACAAGTCCTGTTTGTTCATCGATGAGAAATTAGCTTCTCTATTCAGTCCGTCGCGAGCGACTTCCACACCATCGATATAGAGTATTTTCTCAGTGTCAGCAACCACAATGGCCACGTGAAGCCAATCACCTAACTGATAGTCGCTTTTGCTGTATGACACGCTCATGTTCCAATTGCTTTTGCTGTGAGCATTGCCGTTACTGTTATTTAAACTGACACTCAGTCCATTTCCATTACTGCCCTTGCCTGTCATGATGTAGAGTCCGGGATAGGTGGCATTTCCGTCGCCTGCCTTACATATAGCGGCGAATCCTGGGCCTGAGGTGGAATACTTTCCCCAGCCGTCCATTCCCGCGAGTTCGCTTTGCTCCAGCCAGAACGAGATGGTCATTTCTTTATTGAACTTCAGAGATTCACTATTCGGTATCCTTATGTAATTGAAGTTCTTGAATCCGCCAAACTCGTAAGCACTGTTGCTGTGTCCGAATCTGTCAGTTGTCATAGTTGGGTGGTTTGTGCCACAGAGGATGCCATGATTCTCGTTTCCGCTCAGGTCATTGGGGCTTCCATTGAACGGATAATATGCAACAAGTCCATCGGTGGGGATCGGCTTTTCTGAATCGTCGAAGTCTAATGACAAGTCATAATAGAAACTCTTTTCTGTCAGGCCAAGAATACCTAATGACACATCACCGACTTTTTCAACGATCTTAAGCCATTTGTTCCAGTTCTTGCCAATTTGCTCAAAAGCTTTCTGATATTCACCGGCAGCCATGAATCCATAATGATCCCATACATATTGTAGCGTTTTGGTCTCTACCTGTTCTTTCAAGAACTTATCCAAGTATTTTCTCATCTTCGGCCAGGTGAGAACAAGAATGTCCTTTGCTTTTGCGCCATAGGTCTTATTGCTATCGAAGATATTATAGAAATCGGCTCTATAGTCTTCGTCGGCTAACAGGTCTATGCAGAAAAGAAGCATGAAGTCTTCATCCTTGGCATCAACGATTTTCTTTGCCACGGCTTTGAGGAGAGGGTCCATAACGCTTTTTAGAACATTGTAATACATCATGAGGTCGTTGTCTGCCGGAGCAGCCACGATCACGACTCCTCTGTTGGTCAGGAACGACATGTCGAACGTAGTCTTGGTGTTATCCCATGTCATATCAGCGAAGCCAAAATCTTCCTCAAAGAATAATTTATAGGTATCGCTAAAGTAATCGGCCAAGCCATCCCATGAGTCTCCCTTTAATGGTTTTGTTAGCGGGTCTGTGAATGTTTCCATAAAAGTAGACACACGTTGGGGCTTAAGAATACTCTTCCTCAATAGTTCATAACCATCCTGATACGGGTAAGCATATCCGTCGCCGTCTTTGTATCCCCTTATCCACGCTGTATAGGCAAATCTGTTGGAGTTGTAGGCCGTGAAATTACATTTCCACCATTTGTCTGTACCGTTGTTGTGCCACTCGCTACTGTTCATCACAAGTTTTAATCCCCATGCGCTTTTACCGTCAATTACATAAGGTTTATGGGGGGTGGTGCCCCTTGCGGCGCTTTTTGATCCAGTGCTGAGGTAGTTGTTGCGTAATCCCAGTTTGTCTATGACACAATCAACTGCTGCCTGATATTCGGTTTCAAGGTCTTCTTCTTCAACATAACCGTTCTTAATGATACTCTCTTCAATTGCTTGTGCTAATGCCTGAGTCTCTGGCAATTCAGCGAGAAGCGACTTTATTAGGTTCAGGACCTCATCGGATGTGGTCTCATAGACTCCGGGGAATAGAGGCAGAAGATATGTGTATGCAGTCTCCAGAGCATTCAACTCGACCACATGATCTGCATTCAAAGTGTCAGTAGATGCAACGCAGTCATAAATGATCTTTCCGTCTTTATTTACCAACGAAACGATATTTGCTCCTGTTGTATAGTGATTATCTTCTGATGGTGCAATCTTCTGTCCGTAGGCCTGCAGATATGTGTTATCGGCATTCACGGGTGCACCTTCCGGGAGACTAACAATGTATGTGTTATGGCTTTCCAAATAATGGATGATGCACCTGATGTTTTTGATGTCATAGGATTCGCCCATTTGGCTAATGTCATCCTTTTGATTTTCAACCGGCTGCCAGTAATACCTGTTGCTATCTTTATCATAAGTGAAAAGGATACTTTTCGTCTGGGCGTATGAAACCGTCCCTTCAGAAAGAAATGACGCCAAGAATCGTCCGTTTCCACTGTTTCCCGGATCTATATCGTATCTATTAAGTCCATCACTTCCTTGCATAATATAATTGACAGCACCGTTTATATCAGCAGAATTCACAACATCGTCAAAATTGATGTCGGAAGAAGATGCATTGTATGTAGCAGAAGGTCTGTTAGCTAATCCGTTAACCATCGCAACAACGTCACCAACATTTACTCTTCCATCCTTATCGGTATCTCCAAATATAGAATTACTGAATTTTACTTTGTTTACGCCTGTGGCTAAAACGTTACCGTCATAATCGATGATTTTAAAGCCAAGTTGATCGTCAGATGCTTCAAGCATCTTAACATTATTCATTTCGATAGAGAGCCCGGTATTTGTAATAATATACCATTGTGAATTGGCTCCAAATGCTGTCTTAACAAAAAGAAGCATAAATAAAAGGGGTAATAGTTTTTTCTTCATACCTGTATCTGTTTTTAATTATCGACTGCAAATATAGAAAGAATTTTCGAAAGTTCCAAATAAATT